>JAAOEI010000656.1_pt1 | contig 13065 bp, 1 predicted proteins | sample 7059261 | NCBI WGS metagenome assembly JAAOEI01 (sample SAMN14008812, study PRJNA610033) | viral metagenome | isolation source: viral particles filtered from seawater | place: China: Hangzhou Bay, Yangshan Deep Water Harbour | collected 2017-10-31
GGCTTAAACATAAAAATATTAAGGTTGGAGCTTACAACAGAGGGGGACAAGTAGACACTGTTCCTGCTGTTCTTACTCCCGGAGAATATGTTTTTACCAAAAGCGCTGCTGAGGCTATTGGTTATGATAATCTAGACAGAATGAACAAAACTGGTGTTGCTCACTTCAATGCTGGTGGCATGGTCGGTGGCACTGTTCATGCCGGTAAAAAATATTATGGAAAAGGTCCACCTTCGGACTCGTCGGGCGATAGACGAGGTGGCGGTGGTAGTATTGCAATGCTTGGTCTCTTAGCTTCTACTGGTGCTTCTGCTGTTGCACAAATGGGGATGTTTGAAGAAGGCACAGCAAATATGATTAGCCAAATGGCCATACTTGTTGGTGTCATGGCTCCGTTGGTATTTGAGACTGTAAAAGCTACACTCAGCATGAAAATGTTTGGGGGAATGACTGAAGCTAGCGCAATGAAAGTTGCCGGAGGTTTTGCTGTAGCTGCAGCAGGTGTGGCTGCGCTTGTTTCTATGTATAACGCACAAGCAGAAGAGGAAAGAAAAAAAATCAGAGCTCAGAGAGACCAGATATCAAGCTTAGCTGAAGGCAAAGCTGTTGGCGCAAGTTTGGATGAGCTTAGACAAAAAGTTAACGCAAGTGCTGATGCAGAAGCTAAAGCTGCGGCTGGAGCTAAAGGTGCAGTGGTAGGAGGAGTATCAGGGGCGGTAAGTGGAGCTGCTTTGGGTGCCGCTATTGGGTCGGTTGTTCCTCTTCTAGGTACTGCCCTTGGTGCTGGAATTGGTGCTGCGATTGGGGGTATCGGAGGCGGATTTTTACAGGGTGAGGGAGAGAAAGCTAGGGGAGGTCTACGTGACCCACAAGCAGAAGCCTTAGATAATGTAACAATTGCGGCATATAAGTCTGCCGAAGCTATTGGAACGTATACAACTGCACAAGCAGAAATCAATAGACTTGGCCTAGAGGGTGCAGATAGATTAAAAGCCCAGAATGAAGCTTCAGCGAAATTTAATGCTCAATCTAGAGATGCTACAAATGCTTTTGAGAAGTTAAAAGACATTGATGCAGAAACGATGGGCGTTGACGCTATTAAAGAAGGGTTTGAACAGGCAAAGGGCTTAGCTGAGGAACAAGGCAAAGTTGCAATGCAGGTAGCTAGTGATACAAAAGCTAGCCTTGATTCTGTGTCACAAGATTTTCTTAATAATGGCAAAAGCGCCAAAGAGTTATTTGCTAATCCAGACTTCAAACAGGGGATGTTGAATTATGTCCAATCTCTTGAGCAAGGCTATGCTGCTCAGCTTTTCTCAAGTGGCGCCTTAAGAGAACAAGCTGAAGAGGCGGCTAAACTCACAGAAGGTTTTAGCGCGCTTGACGAGGCAGGGAAAGAAAAGAGAATTCAGGAACAAGAATCGGCTATGGTCCAAGCCAAAGCCTCTAAAGACGCTAGAGATGCTGGTAATAAATATCTAAAATCAATCCAAGACCAATCTGATGCAAATGAAAAAGCTAGAAAAGAAGCGGCGCAGAGAGCTGCTGTAGAAAGGCTCTTGGCACAGAAAGCTCAAGCTGCTGCGGACGCACTAGCCAAGTTTGAACAATCCGCAGCTATGATGGACCAAGCGATGAAGAATATGGACATTGCTATGGGTAACTTGACGGGTACTGTAAAAAGGCATAAAGTTGAAAATGATAAACTCATTGCCGGTATTGCTAAAGGTAATGTAACTGCAAGTGGCTCAGCTGCATTGACTCAAATCGGAAAAGATTTTGGCTTAGAAGACGAAGCAAAAGCTATAAATAATATTTTAAAAAGAGAGCGAGCTGTTAGAGAAAAGCTTGTAGCCGGTATTGGTAAGTTCGGGGGTTTAGGAGGAGAAGCTGGCTCGAAAGAAAATATCAAGAAATTTGTTGAATCAGCTGGTATTAATTTTGATGGCTTAAGCGACGAGATACAAGCGGAAATAGAAACAAAATTCAGGGACGGTATTGATGCTGCTGATATAGAAGCTGTCATGAAGCTTCTCAAGACACCTGTAGATGCTCAAGTAAAGGTTTTCCAAAAATTAGCTCAGCTTCAGAACCAATATCTAGATAGACTTGACACAGCTAATCAGGCTATCTTAAAAGCAAAAACAGAGTTTAGAAAATCTCTCGTCTTTGAAAACAAGGTCAGAGTTACTGGCATAAGAAGACTGTTCAAAGCTTTAGGTAAAGAGGTTGGAGTAAGAGAAGAAAGACAAATACAGGCAATGGAGGTGGGCGCTAGAACTCGTCCGCTTGGTGTCGCTCCAAACAGGACAGCAATTGTTGGCGGTATAGCTGCCAGAAATGCTAGATTGCAGCAATTGAGAACTGCCGGCGCAGATGGTGGAGTAGGAGGTGTCGCTGCCGCAAATGAAATGAGAGAACTTCAGGCAGAAACAAAGGTACTCAAAGAAGCCCTTAAAGAACTAACAGACCAGACAAAGATCGCAGAAGCAATTTTCGCTGACCTCGAAAAGGAAAGAGAAAAGCGCGGAGTCATGCAAGACCAGATCAAGGACTTTACTTTTGCTACTAATGAGGGCAGAAGGGAAATGACTCAAAACTTCATGGCACTCAATAGAGTTCTACAGACGGGCGACTTAAATGCCATTCCTGATAAATTTAGAGGTGCAGTTGGTCAGCTTTTAGATCAGTTCAAAGATATACCTATTTTCCAAGGTCAGACTGGAGGCGATATTTCTAAGAGGCTTCAGATACAACAGCTTGATAGACAGTTTAGATTTGCTAGTGGAGGAAGACAAGGAGTACCTCCAGAATTAGTCAAGGCTATTTTTGAAGCAACAACTAAAGAAGAAAAGTTGATTGATGACCTTAGAAAACTTAATCAGGAAGAACAGCAGGCTGCACAAGCTCTTACGAAAATACAATCGCAAGAAAATACTCTTCTTATTGAAAACATGAAAATGCTTATTAACCAGATTAAGCTACTGGTACAAGCTTTCACTGCTCAAGCAAAACCGGCTGCGAAAAAGGCTAATGGTGGATTAATTTATAGAGCTGGTGGCGGATCAATATTCCAACCAAGAGGCACTGATACAGTTCCAGCAATGTTGACTCCGGGTGAGTTTGTTATAAGGAAAAGTGCTGTTGACAAGATTGGTGTTGGTGCACTTACTGCACTTAACAATGGTAATGCCAGTACTGTTTACAGGGCTAACGGTGGTTTTGTTGGATCTACATCTGGAGGAGCTCTTTCATTTGCCGCTTCTCTGGCTAATATAATGCTTGCTGACCCACGAAAACTTAATGAAACTGCACTATTTAAGACGGCGTCTCAAGACGGGAAAAAGAAAGGGCTTGAATCTCTCAGGAACTTTGCAAAGGCTCCAAATTTTGGCAATAGTATGCTTGGGAATATAGCTACTATTGTTCGTGTTGCTGGCGCACTTGGAGACCCTAGATTAGGATTAGTTAAGTTTGGCAGGATAGATCAACCGGGTAACCCTAAGTTAGGTGACTTCGCTACACTTTTAAGTGAAGCTGGAGGACTATTGTCTATACAGGGTGGTGGTATGAACCCCTCACTAAAACTCAATCCCGCCTTTAGAAAAAATGCAAGACTTGTAGCTGTTCCGCAAGCAAGAAGGGATGCATATGAGTACGCTGGCACCAACCCAACAGCAATGCAGTTACTTAATAATCCAGCGACTAAAGATCAGGCTCAACAGGCTATTCTTGCTCATGCATTTTTGAAAAATAGTAAAAACCCTAGTGTTATTGGGGGTAGAGCTCTCGCTGCGGGTGCAAGTATAACAGGTCCTCAAAGAGCTCTAATAAAACAGTTCTTTCCTCAGTTATGGGCGAATACTGGAGGTCTTCTAGAATTTCTAACATCAGCCGAGGGTCAGGCGAAAAAAGGTGTTGGGGCTCTTGGAGCATTTAATAATAAGGCACTTCAGGGGCAGGGATTTTTTGCAAGAGGTGGATCTGTAGATTCTGTACCGGCGATGTTAACACCGGGTGAGTTTGTCATGAGCCGAGCTGCCGTCAAGAAACACGGTACTGGATTTATGAACTCTGTTAATAGGGGTAAAATTCCGGGATTTGCTAGAGGCGGATCTGTTGGTGGAGTGCAATACAGACAAAATGGTGGAGCGATTGGGGGAATGGGACAAAATATGATGGATGCGATTGCAAAATCTCTTTCTATCTTTGATAATTTAGCAGGGATGTTAAACAACATCGCTGTTATGTTCTCGAACCTACAAATATCACATACAATACAAGTTGACGGAACCTTAAATATTCCCGGATTCTCACAACAAGCAATTAATAATATTGTTAATACAATTGGCGAACAAGTTGTTTCGCAGACCGAAGACAAAATTAATGTTGCATTAGATGAGTTCAACAGAAAACTAGACCAGCGAGCAGACTAAGGAAGAGAGATGGCAAAGAAAAAATCATCGGCATTATCATTTTCGATTGAGAGTGGAGACCAATCCACTTTTGATCTTTTTATGAAGTCGCCCGAAAATATAAGAGACTTTACCAACTGGCAAGATAGAACATCTTCTTTAGAAGTTGATAGAGCTCGCGCCTTTGAAAAGACACCTTTTGATGTTAACTCTGATTCTTTTTCTACCTATGATAATATAGAAATAGCAAATGATGTTGCAATTGCATCAGTCCCAGATATTGATATTTGTCAGGTCGGTTACAATATTAATATTAGTGCTTTCTTTAGGGTCAAAGTTACTATCAGCGTAGTCGATGGTTACAATGATCTTCCCGGAGGTAATATCCAATACGGAATGCCGTTTTTTTATATAGGTACTAGAGCAAGAACCTCAGAGTTCCATTTCGCACGATGCCAAGAAAATCAAGGGAATCCCTTAGTGCCGATATCGGAAAAAAGAGAGCTGCAGTTTTTTGTAGCTTCAAATGATTATCTGGATGGAAGTAGCAATTCTGGGTTTGCAATTACTAATGCTATAGATCTACAGCCTCTAGAAAGAAGGCTTAGTGTTATTCAAGATGCTTTTGCAAAAGCTTCTTTAGAAGAAGGTGATTTACCACCTTATTATAGGGGACAAACTTACCGTTGTAATGGTGTAGATTCTGGGATTCCACTCCCCGCTGATAACCCCGGAATTCATGTACTCGCCGAAGATCAGGGATCTTCTTTTCTTGCTTTTAATATGTCTGGCGCACGAGAATTTGGGGAAGATGAACTTGGTGACGGTATTGTTACTGCTACAAGCGAATTTACAAAAAGTAGTAGTCTAGGCAACACCGTTGCATATAAAGTTGAGCTTATGCGATATGATTGCAAGGGCTTCTGTTACGATAAGATAAGACATGAAGGTGCGGGTAGAGTAGACTATTTTACTCGTAGATCAGGATACCTGACTTCCGCTGACACCGCAAACAACACAGTCACTCTTGATACTACAGAACTGCAAGATGGAGACCTGATAAAAATAACTTCCGTTTTGGAGCCAACACCTGTATCATCAATAAATTCTTTGAATGGCCTACATTACGTTAGAAAATCTGGTAGCTCTTATGAGCTTTACTCTCAAGCAAATCTAACAGAAAGGCTAACAGTCACAGACTTTAGGGGTATAACTTCTTCTACTTGGACTTTGCTTAAATCTGTAGATAATGATTCGCCGACTTCAAACTGGGCATATTCTAAAAGCGATTGTGGTATTAATCGTTGTGGCACAAAAGTTACACAGGATCAGGTTTTACATACAGAGACTACATACGACCAGATAACTTCCACTCCCGGTACCAATCCAAATGAATTAATTATTAGAGATAAAAACTTTAATCTTGGTAAATCTATAGCGATTAGTAACACTGGCGCTATGGCTATTTCTCAGCCAGCTAGCCATTTGACTGTTACATATGACGAAACTGGTGTCGGTCGAAATCGCATTCTATTTTCAACAGACTACGTTGTTCCTGCTTCACTAGGTTCACGTCCAGAATTTGGAAGAAATAATACGCATAGTCTTTCCGTGCTTCCAGCACTTTACCTTGATGTGTGCGAAGAAGAGGTTGATGAAGCAACTGCTCCAGACGATCCTACCGGCTCAACTTACGGAGGTGAAGGTGATATATTTGACACCCCTATGAGTGAGCCTGTTGTTTCCACTGATGGTGATAATGTAGACTTCTATAATTATGGCGATACTGATGACGATTTTTCAGGTAGTCCTGATTCTTCGGTTCCCGCCGGTAATTTCTCTGGAGATTCATCTTTGGATAAAGTTTATTCAATCCAGACACCTTATTTATTTGACACTGGCGAAAAGATAAACTATGGATGTGTTTTTATTAGAGATACACTAGACTCAGCGAGTAGAGTAATTACTGCCGCTACCGACAATCCATTTATTAGTTCGTCGCCATCTGTTGTTCCCACTTATGTTGATTTATATTGGCACAAAGTATATGCACAGAATAAGGGTATCTTTTCTGATTACAACTTAGTCACAAATACTATACCTCATACGTTTGGTTCACTTTCTTTGAGAGATAATGGCGAGGGTGAGTATGAAGTTTTTGATATTAGAATTCTGCCTGATATCAGTACAAAATGGAAGTTTCACGGACATCCCTTAAGTAGGTCAAAAGTGAGAGCCACTTATCTTGCCGATTTTAATAACACAGAAAAATATACTGACGGATTTGGTATTGCAATTGCATTTGGTGAAGATGGTGAACTTTACGCTGCAGACCAGACAGACCATTACGGCACAGCCTTTTCATTGTTTAGTGATACATTACTATTCGATTATGATCATCAGCAGCCTAGATCTTTCGATCCTGAATATCCATATTATTCTGAGGGCGCAGATTTTGGTTTAGCTCAGGGAGAATTAGTAACTACCAAGAAGCAAGAAAATTTAGCTTTACAAGATTTTGCAGATAACCACACAAAAACACGTAGGCAGATGCATGAATTTTCGGGTCAGCTATTTTCTGTTCACATCAAACTTAAAAACTCAACTCAGGTTATTCCGTATAATACTGCAGACAGTGTTTCAATTGCTTCTGATTCTGATAAGGTTTTTATATCTGATGGGGCGGATATAAAGGTTCTTACTAAAGAGTCCGAAATTTCTTTTGGGACAAAGACCGCAAATGTCATTAACGTTGCGAGATTTACGTCATTTTTTGATAATGGAAGATATCAAAGCGTTAGAGATGCGCTTGAAAATCCTAGAATATTTCCTGCTCCAGCAAGTATGTTCGATGGCCACACCTTGTTAAGTCAAGACAATTCTTTTGCACCTAGTTACGATACTTACAATTCTGCGACTAGCCCTTTATATAAAGTCAGTCCGTTTTTTGGTGGTCTCATTCAAGGATCTTTTGAAACAAACTTACTAGCTTCCAATGCGGGCGGTGAATTGCGTTGGATATTTGATTATTTTTACAAAGAAGGAGATCCTTACGATCCCTTCAACTATCAAAATGACGCAACGGTTGCAGCAATACAAAACGTACCTACCTCTGATACATCTCAGGGTAGCACAAAAATTACCTATTACACATTCTCTGAAAGTTATATTCCTGACGCAGAACCTAAATTCAGGGTTAAGGATAATATACTCGGTTTTATAAAAACAACAAGTATTGACGAATTTGGTTTGTATGGAGGTATTGCTAAAAGATTAGTTCTTTATGATACTTCAAAGTCTAGACCAGAATTTTTGCAAAGAATTACAGCTGCCGTGCCGGGTTATGGTAGCGTTCAGGATGCAAGATATGATTTAAACGAAGTCATCAACGGAGACAATTCAGCTCCTTTAGACTTTTCTGGGTTTGATATTGCGGGAGGCAAAATATTCACCTCAATTGTTGATAATGAAAATGACATTTCTACTAGTGGATTAACTGTTACAAGACTTCCAGAAGGAAGGGCTTATGCAATATTCACGGATACTGGAATGTCGCCACTTCCTAGATCCGTGCCTTTGGGAGAATCGACTGAATCAGTGCTGCCATTCTTCTCTTTTGCGGAGGATTTTTCCGACAGTTCACCTTATAATTTAAATGATATTTATCAATATAACCGCAATGAGGGTTCTTTTATTAGTGGTAGTTCTTTTGACATAAACAACTCTCATAGGGCTCCTGTTGTGGTCTTTAGTGTTAAAGAATTTACCAAGAATGGTCAGGCCATTGCTATTCCAATAGCTGTAAATTTCCAAGTCGATGTCGATTCAAATACTACTTTTCCTGATGGCAATGTTGTCTTACCAGCAATACGTCTCTACGCTGACGATCCTAGACTTACTATAGAACAGGCGGGAGAGGTTTCTGGATCAGATTTAGTTTTTGGTCAAGATAGTAGCGACTTTACGCCGCTTTATTTTGGGGGTGTTCAAAATGCAAAGAGGTTTATTATCACACCTACATATAGATTTACAGGTGGAAGATATATAGGTACTGCTTCAATCGACCAATCTCAAAGGTCAGATGGGCTACAAGCCGGAGGTATTCTTAGTCACTACAGGCCGCTATCCGCTGCCGACAATAGGACTCTTAGATATAATGACGGAAATGGAAATGCTCTTACTGAAGAATTAGATGCCTATGGAAACAGGATTCCTGCAAGCTATGTTTTGGAATTTGATGACGTAAATAAAGATAGCTATAATGCCTCGTTTAAAAAGGGTCAAAAATCTTTGATGGTTTCTTTATTGTCTTGGAGTGATGAGTACAGAGCTGAACGCCCTAGACAAGGCGGTTTTTATGATGAAGATGTTGAAGCCTATAGGAAAGCGTATACAAAGATGAATTACAATGAGGAAAACCCTCATTCGTACATAAATAATGCAAGAGTTTCAGTTGATGTGACTTATAGAGAATACGATTTAGCTAGAGTCAGAAGGTTTGCTTGTAATGGCAATTGGCATCTGCTAGAAAATCCTAATCCAGATCTTTTGTTTAATGGTCCTGAAATTTCTACCTTAGATTTGGTAAGGGCTGGTGTCGGCAAATCACAGCCTTACCTCAATGAATCTGTTGAGGTTTTGTTAGGAACAGAAAGTGATAGTATACAAGTTGTCTCGCCTCAGTTAGCTTTTGACACTCCTAAACCAGACTTTTTGTCTCTGATGATCAGCAATGTAGCTACCGAAAATAATGATGCTGATTTGTTTACTAGAGGGCATATTGTATCTACTGGTAATGTTGATTTACATATTTCTGGTGTTCGTCTTGCTTACAATTTTGCAACCCTACACTTAGGCGAAGTCAAAGTTGATAATGATTTCGATATTAGTATTCCTGAAGTTATAGGATTTGAGTGTGATGGCATTTCTCTTGCTCTTTTACCGCCTACAGGTACTCATGAGCAGGCAACAAGTTCTTTGGTATTTCCGGGTGCGACTGGGGTGAACGAAGGACTCTCGTTATCAGTTAACCCAACGTACACTAGTGGTGCCTTTGATTTCTATGTTCAGGGTGGTCTTGGTAGTGGAAATATGGACGTTGCAATTTCTGGAGTTCATGGTGTAAGTAATTCCATGCCTTGTGTTGAGGGGAATCTCTTTATTGGGGCAATGACAGGTCCGTCTAGTGGTATCATGCCTCTGCATATAAATAGGTTTACAGAAAGCGGAGTAATGCCATTGTTTATGGAACCCGGCAATTCTTCAGGTGTCATGCCGCTTTCTATCAACACGCAGCCAATTCATAGTAGCGGTACTCTTTTCTCTAGGGGTCATCAAAGTGATGACTTTGAAACAACTCTATTTATTGGTAGACAGTTTGATGAAAAGCGTATGGACTTATCCGTTAGTGGCCCTGTTGAATTTAATGGAGATATGACGCTACACGCTTCAGGCGCTGTAATTCCAACCGCCAATTCGCTAACTAATAATTATTCTCATTCTTGCGAACTGTTGAAAACTGAGAACAAATTTGATTTGAGTCCTAGCTCAGAAAAACTGATCCCTCTGACGAAGGCAAACTCAATATCTAGAAATACACACTTACCCGGAAGCTCCTTCAAGTATGGGTATTATTCACCTCTTAGCCCCGGAAATAGACTAAATAATTTTACTCAATCTTCAGCAAATATTTTTTATGACCAAGAGTTATCTAGAGAGGCTGTTGCGTCAAACAGAAGTATATTAGCTGTTGGTTCAAATGTTTCTGCTTTGTCAAGCGACGTGCAGTCGTTGCAAATTTTTGAATACATTGATGGAGACAGCTTAGATCTTAAATTTACTTATGACAATTTTTATGAAGATATGATTAACCTTCAGGTCATAGGCGACAATGACTCTGGAATGCTTATAAGATATAAATCTGTAGATGTCTCTGAATATAATACAATTGCAGTTTCTATTAGATTTAGAACAGCTAATGGATTAAGAGATGCTGTGTGCATACTTCAACCAGCAACATTAACCGCTACCCGATATGGCAAGCCAACATATGACCTGTGTGCAATAGAACCATCTTTTACAATCCCGTCTACAACTGAAAACATAGATGGTTGGATAATGACGTATGCAAAAGTTGGAGATTTTATAAACGAAGATGAAGCTGCACTAAAATCTAATAACTATCTAGGCAACACTGTACAGTGGAAAGATCTAGATCTTTACTATGATAAACAAAGTAAAAACTACGGCTCAGTTTATTATTTACAGTATTCAGATAATTATGCAACAGAAAATTTGGCGTTTTCATTTAATTCGACCTCCGATGGACAGGGATACTATTCAAACAGATACAATATACCTGAAGGAACAAAAGTTGGCTTTGGTTCTAAATTCAAGATTGACGGCGATTATGCTGTGGTATCAGCCCCTCTGTTTGATTCTTTCATTGCTAATAATAATCTTTCAGTTATGCATGCCCCTTCACCTGAAGGGTCCGCCTATGTCTACAGGTTTGATTCCGAGTGGATTTATGTTGACGCGATTTATTCTGGAGGATATACATCTTCTGATATTTCTGGAGTATCCGACTGCGCTTACAATTATGCTTTATTTGGATATGATGTTGATCTTAACAAAGACAGCAAGTACATAGCCGTATCTGAGCCGGGAACTAATACCATATACAAATACATTATACATGACAATGATACTGTTTCGTCTATTGATAGTTACACAGATGACACCTCCGCCAGATTTGGAAGCTCTTTGAATTTATGTTCAAATAGTATTCTAACTAATGACATTCAGTTTATTAAAGACCCAGTACACGATTACAGTTTTGCATTTACACCGCAAGAAAATGTGCAAGAAGTAGAGCAGTACAATCCTTCCTCTTCATCCACTATCTCGGTTTCTAGTCAATTCACATTTGTGAAAATGATTAAACCTTTTGGTGTGCCGAAACTTTTGGCAGGAAGAACATTCAGAGTTCGCTTTGCTGCTCAACCAGAACTTATCATAGAAAAAATTTCTATATTAGACATTAGACAAAATTCCGGTAATCTATTTATAAGTGGGCCGATACTTTCTAATAGTGAGCAAGACCTACTATATTATAGACCATTTGAGAGTGGCACTAATGATATGTCACTTCAGTTCGCTTCAATTGGTGTGAATTCTGGAATACCACTTCATGTCCACGTTCCAGATCCGGCTAGTGGAGATATGTCCTTACATTTGCGTCAAGCAGAGAAATTTGAAACTACACTATTTATAGGTGCTGAATTTACAGACACTACTTTTGCTTCAGATCTGAGTATTAGTGGGCCAATAGCTAGTACATTAGAAAAAGACTTGTTCGCTGGTGGAGTAGAAGTAGAAGCTAATGATAGAGATCTTTATATACTCGGAGGTTTAGCTGCGCAGCGCGGACAAGATATGTTTATCAAGCAGGACGATTTGATTAGTGCGTCTGGCGCTAATGAATTATTCCTAGAAGGCATTTATGGAGGAACAGGCAATATAGTCAAGACCTCTACATTGTATCTTGGAGCAGGCAACTTTGGCCCTGCCAGTGGAATTTCTACACTAGCACTAAAGACAGACGAATTTGGAAGAGCTAGTGGTATCACTACGTTAGCAATTGCCCAAGACCCTGCAAGCGGAGTATTTGACGGAACGTTTGCTGCTTCTGTTGGTGGCTCTGGAGTATCTGATACAACTGGCTTCTTCAGAGAAAATGGAACTGCGAATTTAATAATTGCTGCTACAGCACCTGCATCTGGCATTAATACGCTTTATCTGCACCGAAAAGGTATTGGCGGCGGTGAAGAATTGGATGCAAACAGCAACCTAATTGTGTATAATCTTACAGAAGCTTCAAATGTTAATTTAGCTGTTTCAGGAGCCAATATTGCTACGGCGGATATGAATATAGCAATATCAGGAGTTGTAGGATTGGGCACAGGAATTATGCCTGCATTTGTTAGAGGTTATCAAGACTAAGGAGTTTATAAATGGCAGTAACATTTAATCCCATTGGGGGATCGCAGATTACCATAGGAGGAACTAGCTCGACTGGCCCGTTTCCTAAGTATTCTATAAATACTGAGAGAGTCGAGACCGGCGACGGAACTTTAATTGACTTAATATATAATATTAGTGTCACTGGCCAAATCATTGCAGAGGGCGACATAACAACTCCCGGCGCTCGCCAAGATAATCTGATGAGCAAGATGATTTCCAGATTAGCCCTTATGGAAAATGAAGTTCCTGTTGGTAGGCTTGAAATAGTATCTTATGGTGGTCTTTCTAACGACTTAACATTTAGCGATGCTGTTCTTACTGGAGTTGAATACGGTGATCAGGATGATTCTGGTTCCGTACAGTTCCAAGACTACACATTCACTTTTGTTGCCCATAAAAGAGATGGCCAAAAAATAGGTAATACCTATTCTCTCGCTAGCGCCGAAGAAACTTGGGAGATAGCAGAAAACACTGAGAGAACTTTTAACGGTAATACCCTCACCGGAATTCCTCTAAAAACTTTTACAATTACACATACGGTAAATGCTACTGGGTATCATAGAACAAATGATTCCTCATACCTAGAATCTGCATGGTCAGAAGCTAAAGACTGGGTTTTAAGTAG
>JAAOEI010000657.1_pt1 | contig 13063 bp, 20 predicted proteins | sample 7059261 | NCBI WGS metagenome assembly JAAOEI01 (sample SAMN14008812, study PRJNA610033) | viral metagenome | isolation source: viral particles filtered from seawater | place: China: Hangzhou Bay, Yangshan Deep Water Harbour | collected 2017-10-31
GCACCCGTCACGCTGCCCACAGCCCCGGTGACCGATCCGACAGAACCCGCGACGTTGCCGGTGACATTGCCCTGCACGCTGGCCACGCCTTCGCCGAAGCTGCCCGCCGCCACATGCCCGGCCCGAGCCTCATCCCACACCGCGTCGGCAATCTCAGCACCAGCGTCAGCCGCAAGCGAGGCAGCCGTGACGACATTAGCCGCCAGCCCATTGACCGTGGTGACGTTGGTTGCCGTCGTCACGGTCGGAATGACGTTGTTGGTCCCAGCGTATCCCGTGCCGTCGAAGAACGCCTCGGCATTGTCCGCCGCCACACTATCGCCGCTGATCTGTGTCGCGTTCACGCTGGCAATGCCGGATGTCAGGCTGATTTCACCCGTGCCCGTGCCCGACTTCACCGTCACCTTCGGATAACCGTTGGTGTCCACCGCCGCAATGGTTTGCCCAAGCCACTGCGCTGCGTCGATCTGCAAATAGTCCGCCCCGAACAGGCTGTCCCACACATTCGCCGGCATGACCATCATGTCAATAAAGCACGGTAGCGCGCCCGTCTCGTGGATTGACAGCCGAAGCACGCCAAGCGTTCCGGTGTCTGTCGTGTTCAGCGGCACCTTGTAGTGCCCGTTCGCCAGGTGCGTGGCGCTCGTGGCGTCGTTCTTCTGCGCCGCCGCACCGCCGTTCTTCATCAACTGGCAATCGGCCTGGGAGAGTGTGAGCGCCGTCTCTGCCGTCTTGCCGTCCGTGTCGTCTACGAACGGGCCGATCACGACATCAACGGCGGTGGACTGCTTCACGAAGATCATGTCAGCCCGCCATCTGGTTGAGGTAGTGGGTGGTCATCACCGGCCGCGAGACGTGATCGACGATCAGCGCCGGTCGGTTACCCGCCGTGGCGTTCTCCGACGTGCGGATGTTGACCCGCTGGTCCACACCAGCGCCCGGAGCCGTGCCCTCTCGCGCCAGCTTCGACACCAGCACGAACGAGAAATATCCTCCCGCGACAACGGCCGCTTGAACGGCCGCTATTCCATCCGCGTTGAGCGTACACTGCACCGTCGTGCTGGTGGCGATGGAAGCCGCCGCGATGGTGCCGTAAAGCGTCCGGCTGGCCAGCGTGCTGGCGTCGATCCAGTCCGCCGTTTCCACCAGCGCCCCGGCGTCCCCGGACCTGAACTCAAGGTCACTGACGGTTGATACCGTGGTTGACGAGAACGTGATTTCGACGCTCGCAGCCGTAACGGCGGCGGCCGTCGATATCCCGGAACAATCCATCGAGGCGAACACCTCGAATATCTCGTATGTCCCGGCGGTTTCGCGCTGGCCGGTCGTGGTCGGGTCCGTCGAATTGACGGTGTTCAGGCTCGATCCGGTCTGCACCGTGGCGTAGACCGCGTTGCTCGACCGGACGCGGCCGTCCCGCTGAGTGCTGGTCGGCCGGATCGTGGTCGTGGTCAATTGCTACTCCGCGACCGGCGCGTTCTTCAACGAGCCACCGCGCGCGCACGCCTCGGCGATCAGCCTCAGGTCGGTCGCGTCCTTGTGCACCGGGCCGACACTGGACGCCGCCGGATTGGCGCAGTTCACCAGTGTTGCCTCGACGTCATAGGCGCTGATCGGCGTGAAGCCGAGCGTCACCGGGCTGGTGGATACCAGCGAAGCCCCCGACGCCGCCGTCACGTTGAGCGTCGAGATCGCGCCCTCCTGCACGTTGTCGTCGAGGTAGAACTGGCTGCCGGGGTTGACCGTGTTCGCTGCGCCGTTGCCGAACTTCTGGTCCACCCGGCTCGACGGCCCGGCGCTGATCAGGTTGCCGATGATCGCGGCCTTGGTCGGGGCCGTGTAGCTGGCGTGCGGGTAGACGTGGATGTTCTGGTTCGCCGGATTGTGAATCCAGTTGTTGACCACGGCGCTGGTGGTGTCGCCGTGCAGCACCGGGTTGCGCCACTGCGACGACACGAACAGGTTGCGGTGCACCAGCCCGTCCCGCGAGCCGGGGCCGAGGATCATCGCCATCGAATGATCCCCATCGGGATGCCCGCTCGACTTCAGCCCTTCGGCGATGATCGAGTTGGAGACGGTGAAATTGTGGACGTTGCAGCCCCAAAACTGGATATTCTCGTCCTGCGCCCACGTCGCCGAGACGTGATCGAGGATGATGTTGCCCATGTCCCGCTGGCCGACACACGATGCCGGGCCGGTGCCGATCGCCGCGCCCGTGACCGAAATGCTGTCCTGAAGCTCCGGGTTCGATCCCGGCCCGGTGCGGAACCGGATATGGCTCACCTTCACCGTCGCCTTCTTGATCTCAAGCCGCTGGCCTCGAATGGTCCAGCCCGGCGAGGGAGCCGTCTCACCCTTGATCCACAGGCTGCCGTTGGTGACGGTCACCGGGCTGGCAAGCGTCAGGTCGCAGGCAACCGCGAACTGCACCCGGCGCGTGCCGCTGGTGTTCTGGACCGCGTTGCGGAAGCTGCCCGCCCCGCTGTCGTTGCAGTTGGTCACCGTGTAGATCGTGCCGCCGCCGAACAGCGTTTCGTCCGCGCCAACGGCGGCGGAAGCGTAGCCGCACGAGAACAGCATCAGCGCCACAATCGAGGCGGGCGCCGCGACCAGGATGGCAATGCGGTGGAGCATGTGCGCCTCAAATGCAAAAGCCCGCCGAAGCGGGCCGAACTCTCCTGATTAACCCAAATGGTATGTTAGTGCGCTCGTTTCGTCAAGCCGACGCCGCTTGACCGCCGCATAAGCATCCAGCCCGTACAACAGCAACACCTTGGCGCGCGTCCGGCCCATGCCATATGCCGTCTGCACGTCACGCAGGCTCAGGCCATCAACGGCTACGGCGTAAACAACCGTCCACGCCATCCGCCGGCCATGAACCGCCAGATCATCCCACCAGCGGCGATACCACGACAGGGCCTGAACGTCAGCATCCGCGAGGTTTCCCGCCGTTTTGCCGTTGTCGATGTACATCAGCCCGGCAGTCCGCAGCGCCACCGGGGAGGCGATCAGCCGCACGGCGCGGGCGATCCGGTGCATGTCCGCCGCCTGGGCGTCGTCGATGATGCGGGATCGTCTCAGCGTGTCGATGCTGTCGGGGCGCAGTTTCCGCAGGGTTTCCGGTGTCGGGCCGCTGTTTTCTGCGGCTCTGCGGCGGGACAGCTCGTTGTCGATGGCGCGCTGTTCGGCTCGGGTCAATGAACGCAAAGCGACTTGCCGCATGGTTCCCTCTTTGAGTGTGCCAAAGGTGCCTGATTTTGGCGCACGGGGCAATGGTCGAAAACTACCCACTTTGGGTATGGCCCTGTTGACACATGCGACAGAATGTCTCAATCTATGTTTATCGGCACCACAAGGGGAATGAAGATGACTGACTGGGAAAAATTCCTGCAAGACGCGCTTCGGGATATTGCCGCGACACTGGCGCAAGTCGATGACGCGGAAGTGCGCGCGGCATTGCTGGCGCGGCAGGCGCAGTTGCATGGCTGGCAGAACGAGGCACGGTCATGACCCGCATCATGGACGCCGATGCCGTGCGGGAAATCCGCGCCGAAATGGACAAGTGGCGCACCAGCAAGAAGGCCCGGCAGGCCATGGCTCGCGCCGCGCTGTCGAGGGACAACGTGACAGACTGTGGTCGCGCCGAATGGGAAAAGGAACTGCGGTCATGACCTTCATCTATCAGACCGCCATCGCACTCGCCGCGCTCGGTGTCCTGTGGCTCGCATGGGTCGGGACGCCAGCTTGATTGTGCCGGAATGCGGGCCGCTGAGTGCGGTCTAGCGTTCCGGGGTGCTGGACGCCGTCGGTCATGCCACCCTCTCCTTGATTTGTCCCGGCTCCATGCTGCCGAACCGTTCCAGGTAACGGCTCAACAGGCGGTCTGGCGCCAAGCACCCATCTGCGTTCGGCGTCGGCCCTCGCGTCGATGGCCACGGATCGCCCTTTGCCCAGCCAATCAGGAAGGTTTCCCACAGCTCGTCGCTGTGCCGCGGCACTGCGTCGGGCGGTTTGGCGTTCTCCCAGCTCCCGGCGTTGAGCCATGAGGACGGGAGTTTGATGAATTGTGCGTCCGTCCCGGCCTTTTCGGCAGCGTATGCCCTGGCGGCGGCCAACAGCACGGCATGGGGTGCCAGCTTGCGAGCAGTTCGGTATGCTCTCTCCGCTTTTCTGCGGTCTGCCTTCCTCGGATAGGCCGAGTAAAATTCGGCAAATTCCCCCTCAAGGGGGTAAGGGGGTTTATTCTTCTCTTCTCTTCTCTTCTCTGGTTGAAAGGGTGCCTTAAGGTCGTCAACTTCCAAATCATTGTTTTCATTGCGGTGGCGGTCATTTTCAACGCGCTTTCGTCCACCCTTCGCACCTGATTCGACTTGGTTTCGATGAAGTTTCGACGAGTTTTCGATCTCGAAAAGTGCGCGAGCGTTGATCAAAAACCCATTTTCGGCACTCAGTTTCCCGGCCTCTATAAGCCTCGCGCGGAGGGTGTTCCACTTCCGCATCGACACACCACATATCCCCGAAAGCCACCTTGCGTCATCCGGGATCGGCCCCTCATGGTCGTACATCAGGTCAAGGCACAGGCTGTATGCGCCCTTCTCTTCCAACGACAGCTTCATGGTGCCGTGGATAAAATCGGCACCGCACCGCTTGTACCACCGCTTCACAGGACGTTCTCCACATCCCAGAAACGATTGGTCGCCATGTCGCACCCGACGCTGGTTTTCCCCGTCCTGCCATGCCGATTCTTGGCAACATAGACCTCAGCAACGCTCGAAACCGACTGGTACTCCATCTGCCATTCGGCATAGGCGTGCTTTTCCTTCGGCGGCTTTTCCCGGCCCTTGTAATAGGCTTCCCGGTACATCATCAGCACCGCGTCCGCCTCCTCCTCAATTTCACCACTGTCCCTCAAATCGGACAGCGTAGGGCGCTTGTCCTCGCGGCCCTCTACGGCACGGTTGAGTTGCACTAGGGTTAGCACCGTCGTTCCGAGCTGCTTGGCCATGTCCTTCAGCATGGCTGCTTTCTCGCCTTCCGACTTGTTGGGATTGTTTTTGAAGTTGCCGGAATCAGACACCTTCCGAAGGTGGTCAATGACCACCAGGCCAAGCGACGATCCGGAGCGCTCCGCATCCCGCTGGATACGCCGACACTCGGCCATGATTGAAACTACGGATCGTTTCGGCTGGTCGTCAATGTAAAGCTGTGCCAGGTCAAGCCGCTGGCGGCCAGCGCCGAGGCGATCAACCTGCACCTGTGTCAGACGCCCATTGAGCACGTCCTCGTATGGCACGTCGCCGGACACTTCGCACGCCAGTCGCGTCATGCATTCGTCGGCGGTCATCTCCAGCGAGAAGAACGCCGTGGTTGTCCTCAGCGAGGCGCTGTGCGCCAGCCACAGACCAAGCGCCGTCTTGCCCATGCCGGGCCGGCCGGCGATGAATATCTGGTTGCCGCGCCGCCAGCCGCCGATGCGGTCGTCCAGACCCGCCAGCCCGGTGCGCGGCAGCTTTTCGTCATCCGCCACATAGGGACGGATGCTTTCCAGAAACCTGCGCGCCGCGATCCCGGCAAGCTGTGGGCGCGACTGCGGCCCATCGTTCTGGATCGTCGTCAGATTGTGCTGTAGCTGGTCGATCAACGATTGTAGCGGCTCATCCGCGTTCGGATCGACAGCTTGGCGCATGCACTCGTTGCAGGCATGAACAACTTGGCGCCGCTGCCACAACTCCATTACCAGAGCGGCGTATTTCTCCACCTGATAGGCTGGAGCACCCGCCGCAAGCTTGGCAAGGTAGGAGACGCCACCAGCCTCCGTCATGCCTGGATCGGCGTTGAAATAGCTTTTTAGGCCAGCGGCGTTGAACGGTCGGCCCTGCTGCGCGAGGCTGGCCATGGTGGCATAGATGCGCTGGTGCAGCGGCTCGTAGAAATGTTCCGGGCGCAGAGAACCGAGTTTGTCTATCCCTCCGACCATGGCTGCACCGAGAAGCCCTTGCTCGACCTCCAAATTGAAGGTAGTCGGCGAATCCCTGAGTTGATGGATTTCGGCGCTCATGACACCACCCACCAGCGGTTGACCGGCGCGGAAAAGAGAAAACGCGCCCGCTTGGGTTTAAGCCTTAGCTCTGGACATTGCCAAGCGCGGCTGGAGGGTGATGTCTGCATTGAAAACTCTCTTTTGGTATGGGCGGTCAACCCCGATGGATAACCCTACTATCAACCGCTCAACGGCGCAACCGGATTAGCCATTCCCGCACCCTGGCAGCGGGCACGCATGGTTGAACTTCAACAGCGCCCCACACTTCTTGCACCGTCGCTTGCGCTCCGCCGCCGCCATGGCCAAGGCCGGCTTGTCGCGCGCCGCCAGGCGGATCAGTTCGAGAGCGCCGATCTTGCGGTACGGGCCGACCGTGAAAATGGTTGCGGGCGTCCAGCGGTTCCATGCCGGATCGCCGTCAATGATGGATACTCCGATGCCGGCGGTTCTGAGTGTCCGCACGGCGGCGTGCATCCGTTCCAGCAGCGTGGGTGGTTTGTCCACGGCCTCGATCATTCCGGGCGCTCCGCGAACTGGGCGCACGCCCTGAGCGAACTGTGTGGCCGGGTGCGGATCAGCCATTGCGCCGCCGTCTCGCCGTCCTGCCTGGTGGCCAGGTAGTCCCGGCGCAGCGCGGCGATGGCCTCGTTGTAGCTGTTGCGGTCGCTGGTTTCGGTCATGCCGCCTCGTCCTCGAATTCGTCCTCCTGCCCGTCGCCAAGCGCGAACAGGGAACCGGCATCTTCCGCCAGGCTGTCGTCGCGGGCGCGGGCCACGTTCTTGACCGCTTGCTTGAAGTAGCTGGTTTTCAGTTCCACACCAAGGCCGCGCCGGCCGTTGAACACAGCACCATAGACTTCCGAGCCGACGCCCATGAACGGCGTCATTACCGTTTCGCCGGGATTGCTCCAAAGCTGGACACACCGCTCGATCACGTCCAGTTGTAGCGGATGGACGTGCTTCTCGTCCTCGGGATCCTTCGCGGCCTTGTAGGGCAGTACGCGGTCGATGCGGATGTCATCCCATACGCACGAGGCGTATCGCCTCCATATCCAGTGTGACAGCTTGTTGAGCCGCTGGTCCTCCTCGCCCTTGTACCGCCAGAGGTTCTCGGGGACCGGCGTGGCGCCGGCATAGCGGTCGAAGCCCAGTTCGTGTGTCACCGGAACTTTGTTGTCGCCGTTGCGCTTGAAGAACAGCACGAAGTCCCCGGCGGCGATGGTGCTTTCCGTGCTGTCCTTCACCAGCTGCTTGTGCGTCAGGTGCTTCAGCCGGGTGCGGACGGCCACCCGGAGCGGCTCCTTCCATATCAGCGAGCGTCCGAAGAAGTGGAAGCCGTGCTTTTCGTGCAGCCGGATGATCTGGCCGGGAAGGTCGTGGTAGCCGCGCTTCTGGCCGGGCTGCGGAATGTCCATGCAGTGAACTACCGTCACCCTGCCCGGCTTGGTGATGCGCGCCATCTGTTCGATCAGAAATTCATAGTGGGCGTAAAAGGCGTCATACGACACGGAGTTGGACATGTCCCGGTCGTCGCTGCTGTAGTTGAACAGCCCGCAGAACGGCGGTGAGTACACCGACAGATCGACGGAGGCGTCGGGAAGGTCGCGCGTGACCTCGCAGCAGTCACCGTTGTAGAGCGCGTAATCGTGCGTAAAGACCTGATCTATGACAGCCATGATGGTATCCCCTGTTCCCGTGTGTGTTCCTGAAACCGCTTCAGGTCGAGCGCGTCGTTCATCTGCTCGACCATGACCTCAAACATCTTCTCCGATGCCTCAATCTTCCGACGAAGGTTCTTGGTGACGCCGATCAGCGATTGAGTCGTGATCACGTCCACCGTCACGTCTCGTTTCTGGCCGAACCTCCACAACCGCCGTACCGCCTGGTAATACTGCTCGAAGCTGTGATCGGCGAAGAACGTCATCCGGTTGCAGTGCTGCCAGTTGAGGCCGTAGGCCGCGATCTTCGGCTTGGTCACCAGCTTCTTCAACTGGCCATGACGAAAGGCGGTGAACAGTTCCTCTTTCCGCTCATCCGCATCCGACCCGCTGATTTGCTCGGCGCCGTCGATCATCTGCACCAGCAGATCGGCCTCGGCATTGAGATGGCACCACGCCACGCCGGCCTCCGGCCCGGCCAGAAGATCAGCGGCCTTGCCGCACCGGCCCTCGATGGTCAGCCGCCGTTCTTCCCGTTCCTCCTGGAGATTGGAGGCGGGGAGCGCGAACAGGTTGCCGTCGCGGATGGCGCTGGCGACGATATGTTCCTGCTCATGCAAAGCGGGCAGGACGAAAGCGCGGTCAGAGAAACCCAGATCGGAGGGCTTCCGGGTAGCCCGTGCCCATGAGCAAACCCACCGCCAGAAGTCCTTTTGCGCGTGCGTCTTGAACCGCCATGCGGATCCCATCGACATCGGGTGAAGGCTGTCTTCGTCGTTTTTGAAAAACATGCCAAGCATGTCCATGTAGCCCAGATGCCCGAGGGCTTCCGACGACGTTCCCAGCTCGACGTAATCGTTCGGCGAGGGTGTGGCGCTGCACAGCAACCGAAACTTCACCTGCCGCATGAACTCTGTGATATGGCCCTTGCGCGCGCCGTCGAAGTTCTTGATGACGCTGCTTTCATCACACACCACGCCGGAGAAATCGTCCGGGTTGAAGTGATGCAGCCGCTCGTAGTTCGTGGTCACAATGTCCGCGCCCGTGGATCCGTCATGGCTGCGGCGAACCTGGAATCCGAATTTCTCCGCTTCCTCCACCGTCTGCACCGATACCATCAGCGGTGCCAGCACGAGCACGGGCTTGTTTTCCCGCCGCACGACATTGTGTGCCCACGTCAATTGCATCAGGGTCTTGCCCAATCCACAATCGGCGAAGATCGCTGCACGACCCTGCCGAACAGCCCAGTCCACCAGATGCGATTGGAAGTCGTAGGCCATCGGGTGCTGGAATGACGGCTCGAAACCGTGCCGTCCGCCAAGCTGAGATTTCAGCCGCACGAACTCCCGGTAAGCGTCTATCGGTTCATGTTTCATAGCCGCACCAGCTCCTCAACCGATACATTCCGCATCCCGCCGACGCGGAACCGGCTGTGCTCGGTGTAGCGGTGCGGCACCTTCTCCGGGTATCGCGCCGTGTCCTCGGCGTGGACCGGGCAGAACCGGGTGCGCAGCGCGTCCACGATTTCCTCGAGTTGCGTCATGGCTACGGGCGGCTTCCACTCCTGGAGGATGTTCATCGGGTTGCGATTTTTCCGCGCCGCCTTGGGCGCAGCATGGTTCCGGCGCGGCCTGTCCACCTTCTCCGGTTCCGGCGGCTTGGCCGGCGTGGTGAAGCTGATGCCATGCTCCCGACACAGCCGCGTGAACTGGTCGAAACCCATGCGGACCATCTTGAATACCCGCCGCTTCGACATGCCGGCATCAACCGCGCGGCGCACCATGTCCAGTTCCTCCGGCGTGAACGCGCGCCGGGGCGAATATTCGCCATGCGGCTGGACGTAAAACACGATGCCCAGACGCTTGCAGTGTTCGTCGAATGTGGCCGGGGCGATGCGGATCATCTTCAGCGTCTCTTTCCGCGTGCCGCCCGCCGCCGCCATGGCTCGTATAATGTCCAGTTCTTCGGTCGTGAAAGCCCTCATGTCCCTAGTTCCCCTAGATAGTTGGTCATGTCGTCGGTCGAGCGGATCAACCGCCAGTCGTGGCCAAGGGCTACCAGCGCATCCCGCCAGCCCTCTTGCGCCGCCGACAGCCGCCCCTTGTCTGACTTCAACTCAGCCCACGCACAGCGCCCGCCGGGTAGGATGATCAGAATGTCGGGCATGCCGGGGCGCAGGCCGGTGGCCTTCAGCTTCCGCATTTGGATTGCCCGCTGCGCCTCGTTGCCCGCTAAAACGCTTCCGTTCGGAATGGCGCAGTAGGTGAGTCGGCCCATTTTTTCGTACACCATTAGCAATTGCGCGCAAGCCGCTTGCAGTTGAGACTCCGATGTCATTGGGCAACGCTTGCGGCGCGACGATCACGATACCGCTCTGCCATTCTGCGTTTAACATCCGGACGGCGTTGGTACTCTTTGATGTATTGAGCGCGCCTTTCCTTATTTTCCGGTTTCCCCCGCGAAAGGCGGTCGCGCTCATTCTTACACGCCCGACAAAATCTACCCCCTTTGTAAACGATGGTATTCTTAGGGGTGTATTCATGCCCGTGCGGGCAATGTGTTTTCTTGGCGTTCATTGCAACAAAGCCAATACCGCGCAACGTGTTTACTTTCGGCGTAACCGGCTCCAAATGCGCCGGATTGACACAAGCCCTATTGCGGCAAAGATGGTCAATGACCAAACCATCTGGGATCGGCCCTACAAGTGTCTCATACACCAGCCGATGAGTTAAAACCCGCTTTCCCCCAAAGCTCACTGTGCCGTAGCCGCGGGTTAGGCACAACGGCCACACCCAACAATCATCATGAGAGCCCTTAATTTGAGCAAGGCGATCCTCGAATTTCATGTGCTTAGTCATGGTCAGATGCCTTGCCGCTCATAGACGGCCAGCAGGGAGACGACGGCGGATTGGAGCGCGCTTTCCTTCATGGCCGGTAGGCTCTCGCAATCCAGGTCGACAGCGGCAGTGGGATTTTCGCAATCATCGCGCTGGCCATCTTGCGTGGTGTTCATAGGCCGTTGCCGTCTTGAAATCGCCGTTGGCGCGTCGCGCCGCCCAATAGGCGCGCAGCTTCGCCTTGACCTCATCGCTCTGCCTGACACCCTTTCGGGATTGGGACATACGGGCGCGCGTTTCGGCGCTCTTTGTTTTCCCTTTGTGAGCCAGGACAGCAGCGGCACGGGTGTTGGGGTGGCACGGTTTGCCGCGATGTTTGGACGCGGACCGCTCGATTGATTCCGAAGATCGCTTGACCCCGAAAGGCCCTCGGCCGCCGTCGCTTGCATTGTACCCACCTGGTTTGCGTGTCTCCCATTGATCAATCAGTAGCCGCTCGACAGCGCAGAGGTCATTCCAGGATTTGGCGCAACAGACCGCCTCAATCCGGAAGTTCTCAGCGCCGTGCTTGGCAATCGCGCGGCTGATCGGCATACCCTTGTTGCTGCGAACGCGAGCATCATATAGATGCTCATTCCAGCGCCGGTTGATGCCGCGTGATGTAATGCCGATGTATCTTCGGCCATTCACCAAACAAGTGATCATGTATGCCTGAAACATCGCGCCACCCAAGTTGAAAGTTCTAGTGGAATTTTAGCAATTTCTGCACTCCATTGCTTGCGTCTCGGGTCCTTGGATGACCATTTTCTTGCTGCCTCGCAATCATGGAAATCCTTAAACCCTTTGAAGCCAGCAAACCCCTTCTTGCCGTCAAATCGCGGCATTAGGGCGGGGACATCGCCCCAAAGCATATACGGGCCGAAACCAAACCGCGCCCGTCCTACCCACGGCTGCGCGCCGCGCACGTTTTCGACCACCATGGGAATGTGCCGCCCCGCTGCCTCGCACGCCTCGCGCTGGATACGGAAGCAGGCGTTGAACAGCCGGTTCAGGTCGTCGAGTGCATAACCCGTTGTGTCGGCGCGGATCAGCGCGGCCTTGGCCTTCGCCAAGCTCCATGGCATGGCCATATACGAAAATTCCTGGCAAGGCGGACTGGCCACGATCAGGGCGGCATCCTTGAACTGCGAGCCGTGCAGGGTCAACACGTCCTGCACCACGAGCTGCGCCGGATAGCGCATCTCGCCGTAGACGTGCTGTTCGATGTCAAAGCCCACCACTCGATAATCAGCGGCCAGCAGACCGTCCGTCCATCCGCCAAGGCCACAAAAGAGGTCTATAGCAAGCGGTTTAGGCATGGTCCGCGCCGCCTGATGGGGAATGGCACCAGGCGGCGCGCTCAACAGCAGGAACGGGGAGCACCTGCCGGAGAATGGGTGCCCGGCAGCGAGTTGAGGGGGCAAACCGCTGCCGGGCTGGAGCTGGCGCGGAGGGCATGCGCCAACGGGAATAAAAGCGCCCCGAAGGGCGAGTGCCGGGAGAAAGGGATAAGCCCCGGCGTCGGGTGCTGCTAGGCCCCGCGTATTCATGGCCGCGCGCCGGGCCGCTCGGAGCGGCGCGCGTTCAGGTCGGCCAGCAGTTCGAGCGTCACGTCGATGCCTCGGGCACCCGCTGCCGCCACGATCCTGGGCCACACTCTCGCCGGGATACGGTCGCGCACGCCCCACTGCCGGACGGTCAGATAGGGCTCGCCGATGTCGCTGGCCAGCGTCTGGGCGCTGGGCCACCGTTTCATGATTTCGCGTGCTGTGTTCATGCCGCAATATTGGTGTGCGGCAAAAATCGTGTCAAGCGGTATTTATTTCCGTTGACGATATACCGTTTGTCGCATACGTTCGGGTTATCGGTCGCACCGGGCGGCGAAAGGGGACTAAGATGAACATCACAGCCGACATGCTCCGCAGCAAGAGAGCCTGCGCCGAACAGGTCGCGCTGTTCGAGGAATTGTTCGGCCTGGAGGTGGTCCTGACCGAGGCGCTTTGCGTCGAGCACGCGGGCAAGTTCGATTGGGGTTGGGCGGCTCATTATTTGCTCAAGCCAGACGCCCGGCGCGCTTACAACGAGGCGCCGCTGGCCGGGGCGGATCGCGCTTACAACGAGGCGAGGGCCGGGGCGTTCGCCCGCGCCGCACTCTCACAGGAAGGGAACTGACATGACCACCGTGATTTCACAGCACCAGCACCGCACGGGCGACCACACTACGATGGTGACGGCGCTCACCAGCGGCACGATCTGCGTCACGTTCAACTGCCACGGCGACGGCTTCGTTTCCGCCGGGCGGCAGTTGACGGTAGAGCAGGCCGTCCGGCTGCGCGACATGCTCTCCGACGCCATCGCGCTTTATCCGGTTGAGGTGGCTGCATGATATATGAAATCATGCACTGGCCGACCGGAGTCGTTCTGTTCTCCGTCGAAGCGGGGTCGCTGAAACTGGCGGTTGAGATTGCCGTTAGGCAGAAAGTCAACCTC
>JAAOEI010000658.1_pt1 | contig 13047 bp, 15 predicted proteins | sample 7059261 | NCBI WGS metagenome assembly JAAOEI01 (sample SAMN14008812, study PRJNA610033) | viral metagenome | isolation source: viral particles filtered from seawater | place: China: Hangzhou Bay, Yangshan Deep Water Harbour | collected 2017-10-31
GCCACTGCGCTGCGTCGATCTGCAAATAGTCCGCCCCGAACAGGCTGTCCCACACGTTCGCTGGCATGACCATCATGTCTATAGCGTAAGGTAGGGCACCTGTTTCATGAATAGAGAGCTTCATCACGCCTAAAGTATTCGTGTCTGTCGTGTTCAGAGGTACCTTGTAGTGCCCATTTACCAGATGAGTAGCACTCGTCGCATCGTTCTTCTGCGCCGCCGCGCCGCCGTTCTTCATCAACTGGCAATCGGCTTGACTGATCGTAAGAGCTGTCTCGGCTGTCTTACCATCCGTGTCGTCTACGAAGGGGCCTATTACGACATCAACGGCAGTAGATTGTTTTACAAAAATCATATTAGACTCCCATCTGCTGTAAATAATGCATTGTCAACACTGGTCTTGAAACGTGATCAACAATCAATGCGGGACGGTTAGATGCCGTAGCGTTCTCTGATGTCCTGATATTAACACGCTGGTCAACACCCGCACCTGGGGCTGTACCTTGTCGTACTAATTTTGATACCATAACAAACGAGAAGTAGCCCGCCGCGCTGACAGCGGTTTGAACTGCGGCGATACCTGCTGTGTTCAGCTCGCACTGGACTGTTGTATTTACCGCAATTGACGCCGCTGGAATGGTCCCATAAAGCGTCAAACCACTAAGCGTACTGGCATCTATCCAGTCTGCCGTATCTACCGTCGCGCCAGCATTAGCTGCATAGAGTTCAAGATCGGAAACACTCGAAACGGTGGCAGAGCTAAATGTAATTTCAACTTGTGCGCGGGTGACAGCCTGACTACTGGTAATCCCGGAGCAGTCCATACTGGCAAAGAACTCGAAGATTTCGTAGGTGCCCGCCGTCTCGCGTTGGCCGGTGGTCGATGGGTCAACAGTATTGACGTTGTTGAGTGACGAACCTGTCTGGGCCGTTGCATAAACTGCGTTGCTTGATCTGACTCGACCGTCGCGTTGGGTTGAAGCTGGTCTGACTGTCGTTTGCGTCATAAGGTTTCCCACCCCTTCATGTGAACTTCCAGATTTACAACAGACGGAAAGCCAAAGAATTCTTTTTCCGAGGGTATTGGAGTATCCTTGATAGAGCCTGCGGTACCACCGAGAACCTCATTAATGAGCCTACTCTCAAAAACAGTCCGGTTCACAGGACCTGCATTAGCTGTTACATAGTTCTTAACCAGAGAGCTGGACATAGGGACCAATCCTGCTGGAAGGACAGTCTGCGGAGTAGATACGATAATACCAGAAATGTTCGCTGTGTTTGTCGGAAACCCGTTGAGATTAGCGTAACCTGCATGTATAGCAGTCAAGGCGGGGTTGACTGTTGTGATATTGTCGAAGTTGTATACTTTGGAAGTCGGGTCTCTGGTAGCGAAAGCAGGTTCATAGCCCGGTGCTGTCTTCCACCAGGGAGAGCTTGGGCCTACTACCATATGATTACCGATGACATCTACCAGCGAGCCTGTAAAACCTGCGGCTGCCGGGTACATTTCATAGGTCTGCACAACATTGTATAAAAGATTATTGATAACTGCTACATTACAACCAGGATGAATCGCGGGGTTTCTTCGAGTAATCCCTGTAAAGAAATTCCTGTGTATCAGAATATCCGTAGAGCCTTTGCCGAGAAGAATACCTGTGGAGTGAGGGCCTTCGGTATGCCCAGCATTCTCTAAAGCCTCCGCAAAGATGTTATCTTCAACAGTAATACTTCTAGGAGCTAATCCGTTACTACCCGGCCATATGTCGAGAAGTCCGTCTGTAGACCAACCAAGTGTGCAGTGGTGTACCCAGATTCTCTGAGGCTGAGCGTTCCCTTCGATACCGAGGGAGTCTCTGTTATCCTTGTTAGGCAGACCCGGTTCATCTCCTGCGAGCAATCGCATGTGCCTCATTTCCAGATCGTTGGATTTGAAGCGCAGTGTTCCGCCTATTACTGTCACATTACCTGTTTCACCAGCTATCGTGATCTTGGAGTCATTTGTAATGATATCACTTTGCCCGATTCGGTTAATAGAACCTGACAGCCCATCGAATACAATAACAACTCCAGCCCCATTAGCAGGTGTGGTGAGAGCTTCTGTAAAGGAACCACTTCCTGAGGGGTTGAGGTTTGTTACCTTGCGTAACTGAGTCGGGACAAAAGCGGTGCCATATCCTACCGGCATCTCAGGTCTCCGTTACGTCAAGATCGCCTATAGGAATCCTGATTGTTTTACCGTTTGTTACTGTGATATTAACCGCTACAGGATCAAAGTAAAGGCCGTTCCCTGCCCCATTTGTCCCTGAATCTACAAGCATGGCGTGAGTGATAGTAATATTGCCTGTAGTAACAAGAGGTCCAAAATCAATAACTGCGTCAGAATCTATTACACCATCAGCTACAGTACCAAAGGATACTGCCTGTCTAGAATACCCTGACGTATAGTTGGAATTACTGTGAAGTTCACTGACCATACTACCTGTTTCTCCCGGATCGCTGGTAAACAAGGCGAGGTAAACGGTAGCAGGCGCACTATATGAAACACCACCTAGTACATGGTCCAGAATCTTGTTCTCAAGGTAATTGGTTTTGCTCATATAGTCTCTTTCAAGAGTATACCGGAGGTAGCTTTTACACTACCCCCGGATAATCCTCAGCTATTACACAGTGGCAGAGAACGGAGTCGCTTCAGTACCAGTGGCCTTGCCGATAACTTCGACGTACCAAAGATCGGTCGCCATATCGATCAGCTCAACTTTTGTACCAACATAACCGCCGGTAGTCGTACCATCAAATGTAATAGTATCGTCAGTACCACCAGCTTCAAAGAACACCGCAGTATCCGCAGCGTCCTGAGCCAGAATCGCACCACCAACCATGGTATCGTTACCTACGACCTTGATAGTAGCCGAAGATGTAAACGTAGTACCAATCAGGAAGCGGTATACACCACCACTACCAGTAGCCGCAGGAAGGGTGACAGCGATACCGCCAGCACGGTTCAGAGTGACAAGCTTACCTTCATGGGTGGCCTCATCGACTGTCAAAGTAGCCGCAGTAGCGTTGACAATGCGGGTTGAAACATCAGCGGCGCGGTTGATTTCCGCAGTAGTAGCCAGAACACCATCCATGATGTTGAGTTCCGCATTCGAGGCTGTGATGGCTGTTGAATCAATCAGGGTAGCACCGCCAAGAGAAGCGACGATGGACTTGAGTAGACCCTTGAAATCGTAGCCACGCTTCAGAGCGAAGTTGTCAATGGCGGTGTTCATGTCCGTTTGGGACGTATAGGTAGTAGGGGCAGACGACATAATTTATCCTTTCTTATGCGTATAGGCTATCAATAGCCAAATACAGAATCCGTTGGGTTATAGTCATTCGGAGTCTGCATAAAGAATTTATGACTAAGGTTCTGTTGTATGGAAAGAGGACGAGACATCAAGGCATAAGTTAAGGCATCGTAAGCATGATCCTCGACATCCGTGTCTACAACCTCAGGATCGTTCTTGTCCAGAGGCAGCATGGGTAAAGTCCTGATCAAGTTTGTACAGGTGTTGAAAATTACCAGTCTTGGTTTCTCCACATAGGTTCCACTATCTTCTCTCCGACTAATCGATGGCACGTTACCTGTAGGTCGCTTGGCAAGCCGGTGGTGGAGTTCCATCTTTCTCTGCTTTCGGCTGTTAGGGGATTGATCTGCGTGTCTCCAGAGTGCGTGCCCTCTATCCCGAGTGATCTTAAACACTGTTTCGTATATTGTTGGGCCAATATCTCCGCGAGTACTAGCCGTTGATCTGTCGATAACTCCATAATTGATAAGTCCAGCCTCATCCCGTTCAAGATTACACACAGTCTCTGCCCACTTGTCGGCAAGCAGCCCTTTCCCATAGAATTCCCGGTACACGTATCCTGTATTGTCATGATCAAATGCTATCCAGTATACAGCGAATGGAGAACTATAACCCCAATCCGCTCCTCTAATACGAACCCACTCATAAGGTATGGTAAAAGGCTCGCAAACATGCACTTCCCGCTTGAATTCAGGGAAGGCCATACCCTCTGAGACATCCCAATCACCTTCAAGCATCTGTCTCCGCATGGTTTCAGGCAGAGAAGCCAGTGTTGCTACGTAATTTGCATCATTTAGAAGGGTAGGATTATCCCACACTCGGGCAGGAATGAACTTTCGAGTGATAATTGCCTTCTGAATCTCATTGGTCAGAGGGTTTTTGAATGAAACATCGACCTTATGGGCCTGATTAGGGGGTGCGGGATCGATAAACATGTCCTTGACCCACCCCGAACCTACGTTTCCTGGGTTACCTGTGTTTGAGCTAACCCATTGAAATCCCTTCTGTTTTAAGATGAAGGTTTCATTATCCTGAACAGAGATACAGTAGATTTTACCTTTGTAAGAAACTCTTTTCTCGTATTTTTTTTCTATAATATGAGTATCCACTGTTTTCTTAGTACAAGCAACAACCCAACTAGAGTCTTTTGCAAAATTAGTTACACGATTTCTCTGGTTTATTTTAGTACGATACCCTATTTTAAGAGCTATCTCTGCGATATCTAAGCTAAGCTGTTTACTAGCCGTGTATCCTTCGACATTATTAGGTGTTTGCCAATGCCCGTCGCCTTTCATGTACCAATTGAAAAGAAACTCTAGCTGTTCTTTACTAGCATTTTCTAGGATTTCTCTTGGGATAAACTTAGTTTTCGCTTGACCCATAGGCTCTAAAAAATCATGAAGTTGTCTTGAACTTAATGTAAATTCTCCAGCTCTATACTCTTCCCAATTTAAACCAGTCTTTCCCAAAAGCTCTAAAACTTCCTCACGTTCTTTTTCTTTATACTGGCATAGACCTACTTCGGATGGTTTTTGATTAGGCTTGCTGTATCTGTGTCTGCAATGACCCTCCGCAAGGTAGATACCTAGGAAAGAAAAGAAAACTTCGTCTGTCCAACCAAAAGGATTCTCGTACCTACTCTTTAGGTTGAAGTCAGTTTGCCTCACAAATTTAATTTGTTTATTCTTTAGTTCATTATAACGAGAGATTTTATTACTACCGTCAGCAGCCCTGTAGAGAATTCTATGATCTTCTGCCATAGAAATGTAAGTTCCTTTATGGTCGTACCGAACTAACTCTTCTTCTACTTCGTACTCGTACACTCCGGTAACGGGTTTTAGTTCAGAAACATTATCAGACCGAACAGACCAAACCAACTCTCCTACTTGAATTTCTTTAATGTCTTTCCAACCATGTTCTGTGAGAACCTCTCCTTCATCAACACAGCATCTGATGCGGGTTGGAAGGTCTGCATAAGGTGATCTAACTGAAGATTTAAGAAGATTGAACTCAGCACTAGTAGGATATTGTGGTAATTCATCCATTCCAAGCCACTGATAGGAGTGTCCTCGGTACCGCTCAAGGTCATCTGTTGTCTCCCCGTACCCCAGGAACAGCCTAGCTCCTGTAGAAAACTCCCAAAGCTTCTCCTGCTTCAGGAATCTGCACTTAGGGTCCACTGCTTTGTAGATTACCTGCTGCTGTGCTATGATATCCTGTAGCTCAGGAACAGTTCTACGAATCAGAAGCCCGGTAAACCTTGAGTGATTGATGTATCTAAGAGGGTCCAGAATCAAAGCGTAGGTTTTACCACCGCCTCTGGCTCCGCCATAGAACACTTCATCCTCATCAGAGGCCAGAAACTGTGTCTGGGGGCCAGGATTAGGCATGATCCTTACCTGATCTTCCTGAACCTTCTGAAGAACCTCCTTGATCCCGGAGTTAAAGTCAGTCTGAATCACTGCTTCAACCGCTTCAGGCTTTTCTTTAGCCAGTTCTTCCAGCGTATTCGAGTATCTGGTTGTAGCTGCCTTGGCCCTACTGAGTTTATTTTTTAACCGCAGCGCCTTCTTTTCATCAGGGTCGTTTGTTCTTCTGAGCTTGGCAATAAGAGTCTGCTTCGGCTTGTAAGAAGACTTCCGAGTACCACGGGGTTTGGGAGGAGCAATGATTTCATCAGCATCTACCTCCAGCTCATCGAGGTCTGAAGTATCCAGATCAATATCTTCAGAGATATCCTTGTAGATTTTCTTAGGCAATGTCTTCCTCAACCTCGGCTGCTTCAGGTTCCTTGATTTCGTAGTTTATGTACCGAATCATGGGACCTTCTTCCTTGGATACCCTGTGTCGAAGACCGATATGACTGATGTACCGCCCAGACTTCTCAGTGAGCCATCTGGCAACCTCTCTATAGGAAGCTACCTTGAGCCATGTCTTCGCCTCATCCAGAAGCTTCAGGGCCTTCCTGTCAGGAACGATAAGCATAGGGTCATCAGGGTGAATATCATAACCCCAAGGAATCTTACCGTGACTTTTACGGACTGCCTTGTACATCTTTGTGTTTTTCCTCTTCCTGGACTGCAAATTCTCTAATAAATATCAGGAGTTCTCTGGCTTCTTCAGGTTCCAATCTTGTAGTGATACCACCTTCTTCAGTACCAATTCTTATAACCAATCCTGGAGAATCAGAGAAACACTCAACGCCGAAGTAATTATCATCCAACTGTAGTTCATGCTTTATCGGCATCTATTTCCTCATACTCAGCTTCAATTGGTTCTGATTCCAGGAGAGTTACAGGTTCCTTTGGAGGCAGAACCAGCACAGCATTCAGAGTACCTGTATGCTCCACCTTCTCGGTCTTAACAATACCCGCTCTATCCAGGAGAGATTCGATAGCCTTCAGTCTGATATTGTTCCCAAGCTCTCCAGGTTTCTCGATGACTTCCAGAAGATTCATGGCAGCCTTGCCTGTGTTGAACATAAGGAAATCTCTGGAAGCCTCGATAATCAGGTCTCTCATCGGTCCCATGACTTCGTAGACATCAGAATCCTTGGAATAACCGGCAGCAGTCATGGCCTTCCTGAGGTCTCCCTTGATCGATGGGTCGAACAGATACTTGAAAGCCTTCTGCTGCATATCACTGTACTTGGCTAACTGTTCCTTGAGAACCAGATTACCTGACATCAAGGACCTCTAGAGTATGAGTAGACCACCCAGAGTACACAAGCCATCCAGCCCAGCAAAAACCCGACACCGAAGCATATGATACCTGTCAGCATCAGTGGTGCCAAGCCTTTGCAATTATATTTAAAACTGCAAAACCTACTAAAGCTGCAACCACCACACCTACTACAACTAAGATTTCAACCATTCAGAATCTCCTTCTAGGATTACTTATCTAACAGTTGTAAGATTTATATTTTATAGTCAACAAGAATCTGCCAGAAACTCTGAATACCTCTTAATTGCCCTACGAAGCTCATACAGAAGCATCTCGTATTCCGGGGTATCAGATAGCGGAATATCAGAGATGACCACTGTACGGCCTTCTAAAGCCAACTGAGGGGTATATGAGGGTTTACTGGTAAGTTTTCTTTGTGACATTAAGCTTCTTACCGAGGTTTCTGGGGGCAGCAGGCTGTAATCTGGGGTCCAGAAGCCTTACAATGTTCCTCTTACGGGGCTTTCCCTTGAGATTGGGTTTGAAATGTTCATAGTCTTTCCGGTTCATCAAGTGCCTTTATGAAAACTTGTGATTCCGACACGCTCGCTAAAAAGCCTGTTCATGACTTTGAGTGCTTGCTTGACCCTAAAACGTATTAGTAATGACATTATTGATTATAATCCGGTCTGGTAGCTGCTATATTCTTGAATCTGATCGAATCCATAAGGCGTACATACTTCTGGGGAACATACTCAGACCACTTAAGTAATCCTTCCTGATACAGAAGCTCGTTGATTTCCTGTGCGCTGTAGGATGTTCCAAACTGGTAGTTGATCAGATGCTGAATATAGTAGATATCCGAATGAAAGGTACGTATTTCCGAGACTCTTCCATCCACAATTTTCTGATAGGCGGTCTCCAGGGTGTCTATTTCCGTAGAAAAAGAACTACTATTAAATTTTCTTATTGACAGGTATTCTCTCCATGTGTATTACGTGCGTAATCGCCACCGGGGGATATATATTATATATACAGTATAAGATACAGTATAAGATATAGCGGACCCTTATTATAAATATAACAGCTATAATCAATTATTCAAGTAATAGTTTTCTTTTTTTTTTTTTTTTATTTTTTATCTCTCTATAAGTATACACCCCAGACTCCGTGCTTACTTTTGCACAGTATCCGGGGTAGGGGCCGAGGAGCAGTAGTTAATTTTTTTTTTATAAGATTCCCTGGGGTTCCTTCTGGGGTTTACTGCGGACCCGCCCTGTAAATCTAACAAATAGCTGGCTGGTAATTTCCTGAGGATTCATGCGGACTTGAGTGCTGGTCTCTGCCTATATTCAAGTATCAGTATATAAAGATATCCTTATATAAGTTATTACTTGTCCTGAATAGGTATGTATATCTAACAGATAAAAGTAGAAATTCTATGGCTGTAGCGTATAGATATATCCCACCACCCCGCCATGGCCCATATGACTAGACCGGTCTGTCTATTTTTTACAGGTGTCAATTATACAGATTAGTCTGTCTAAGGTGGTTACGCTTTCGCAATCTCTAACAGACCTATTAGTCTACTCAACATTAATACCCCATTAGACTAATAGGTCTACTGCCCAGCCTCTTATGCATTATCCATGCCAGTTAGCCATGCAAATCAGGCATAGTACCCCTGCAAATAGTGCGTAAGACTAGGTTAGCTAGATCAACGATACTGGTAACACCAACGCAGACTGATACGCGATCTTTGACAAGTAAATCCCAACTGGTAGCAAGGTAAAACCCTGCAAAGGAACCCTTGCAATGACACATATCGTACAATATCCGACCAAGAAAGCCTTTAAGGAAGCTATCGAAGTAAACCCCAACAAGGTCTACTGCTATGATCCAAGCATCTTTGAAGGTGCTTGCTCTGGTTCACCGGTAGAAATACTGAAAACCAAGAGCTATTTTACTGTCACCAATCATCCTAAGCGGTCATGGTTCGCCCATGTAGAACTAAAAGCCGGAAAGGTAATAGTAAAATGAAAGGACCTTACAAAAAGACTGCCAAACAAGGTAGTGGAGAAAAGCCTAAGCTAAGGCTAGTCCACACAATCAATCACGATAACGGCAGGACTGCCAAGGTTTACCGTGATACAGAGTGGAACGAATACCGGATAAAATACTACCAACGTAATATCGCCGGTAAGCTCCAATACTTGAATAAGTCCGACCGCCTGTTTTCCGAAAGATTGCGTAGTAAACAAGATGCAGTAGACGTTGCGGAATTTTGGTGCAATCGTCCAGAAAGCATCTACTACGCTCAAGCCTAACCTTAACCTAGACCTTGCTGTCAGTCGGGATATTCGTTAGTCCCTCTAGACTTTCGCTCTTTTACAAGTAAATCAACTAGACAGTTCCCTTGCAAAAGGGAATAACGCCATGATTAACAAGCTAACGCACAAGAACGGCTTCCTTTACGATGAAAAGGAAGTGAAGCGTTTCCAACTAAACCATGTGGCTACACTAAAGCGACATGGGACGGTAGAAACTGACAGTTTATATGACTTGATAGACTTGTCCGATAACTACCGAATGAACAATGTATTGCTTAAAGTGGCTATAGGTCACGCCAATGTGATACATGAAACGAGAGCCTCTAAAGCTTTTCGCACTAACCAACCCTACGGTAACTAAGTAAAATCGGGAACTGTCTAGTTGATTATTCGTTAGTTCATGTTCCCTACTAGTTAAACAGACACTTTAACTAAGGCTTATAAGACTAGAAGAACTAAGAACGATCTTTGACACTGTAAATCCGCTGCAATCCCTTAACCATAGGTGTAAATCCCGCGAAAATTCGCTGGTGCACCAAGTAAGGGAAAGCAAATCCTATGAAATACACTCGTAAAATACCGGACCAAGACACTATATCACGCAGTCTGGTCTATCTAAAAGCACGACATGACTACGCTATGAAAGAAAAAGACCTGAAAAGCGTAGTCTATTCTCTTGAAACTGCAATGGATATAATGGACTGGGCTACCGGAATGGCTATGATGCCAGTGGCTAATTCTGTTCCATGCTGGTGAAAAGGGAATAATGTCATGACTAAACTACAGAACGGTCACGGCTACTACTTAGCTTGGAAGCGTTTGACTTGTGTTCCTAAGGTTATTCTACCTAAAAAGAGAATAACCAAGGCAATCGTGAAAGCGAAAGCCCTAGAACGCAAGCAAACGATTGTGAAAGGCTAAAGTAATGGCCAGACTAGGCAAAAACGAACGAAAGCAATGGAGTCTATTACAGGAAGCGGCTCAACATATGGCGCTAGAGCATGGTGTCAGAAAAGCGCAAGACTTCCTAAATTCCGTTGCCGCTATCTTTGGCAAACCAGCGCCCAAGGTTAACAAGCCTAATAGTGTGGATATTGTCAGAGATTACAACCATACAAACAGGGAGCATGATACAATCGTCCACCATGTAGCACGCTCCTATTCCAGTCTAATAGGATGGAAAAGCGTCTACACCACCAAGAAAACAGGTGAGCGATTAAACTACAAAGACAAGCGAAATCTTGAATTCCTGACAGAAAAACCGCCTGTTATTGCTGACAATCTTAAGAAAGTCAGGAAGTACAAGCGATTTACTGCCGAGCCGGAAAACAAGGCTCCTGACTACGGCCCTAAAGACGGAGCGGCCTACCTAAACCAGCCTGCAAAGTCCGATAGCCCTCAAATCGGTTTAGAAAGCCGTACAGTAGGCAACTCGAATAATCAGGTAGGCGCTACCGGAAAAACCAAGATGGCCACTGGACAGCCTTCTAAAGCCGATCCAAAGGCAATCGTGATCCGAGAAGGGCGCACCAAGGTAACGGGGTATATCCCTAGCCCTCGGAAGAACGGAAAGCCTGTAAAGGTCCAGCTAGGCGGAAAACCGGCTGTAACCCTTGCCGTTCGTGATTTGGAAGCCTTGGGCTATCAGGTGACGGTCATCCCTAGGCGGAAGCCTAAGGCCAATAAGGCCAGCTAGAACACGGGATTGCAGCGGATTTACGAATTTTCTTTAATGTTTTCATTAAGTTATAAAAAAGTTACAGACCTTGTATTTTTCCTGTTTACAGGGTCCGATTTTTCGGTTTATGGTTCGGACTGTCGCGGGGCTGATGCCCCAAAGGCAAAGGCAAACACGATACATGCCCTTGGTGTATACCTTGGGACTAATAGGATGGGGAACCCATAGGGTTACTTGTCCGGCGCAGGCAAGACTTTCGTTGCTAGGTAGCAGTGCGCCTTTCAGTTCTGTCTCATATCAAAGCAACGGGAAACGTGGGGCGATTGCTTCCGGCCTGTTTCCACCTGTTAGTGTTAGGTGAAAAGCCTAGTAATTCGATAGGATTACTTAGGTATTAGCAGAACACAACAAATAGGTGGAAGCGACGGGAAACCGGGGCTTACGCCAAAAACTGTTTTGGTACAGACACCAAGGCAGAATATGGCGCGTGGTCTAAGTAAGGCAAACAAGGCAATCGCATATAAAAGCATTGGAGGGTTAATTACCCTGTAATGGCAATGCACCACAGTCGGGAGCCGTAGGGTAAACCTGATGATTTTCCGATATCTACGGATAAAGTGTAGGGCTTACCCTGTAACTTGCGGGCTAGTGCAACGCAAATAGCTTATATCCTTTACGATACCTAAAACATAGTGAAAGCCTGCAATTCATCAAGCGTTATGTCTATTCCCACAAGGGAACAAAGGCAGGCAAATCTTTCCGAACACTATAGACTAAAAGTAACGCCAAGGGAAACCAGAGACTTACTAGTGGAATTCGAGAGATTTAGACCTACTTTTGTTCCCTTTTGGGAGTAGGCATAGCGTCTATTCCCTTTGTCCCTACGGCATAGCTTTGGGACAATGCAATTCTCTTTGCAAAGGGAAAACTACCAATGGCTAAAAATATCAATGAGACTGTCCTCGTTTCGGAAACCCCAAGCGAGGACACTTCGGAAACCACGCTTTCGTACATGGCATGGGAACCGGAAGCGGCCTTCGATCCCGAAAACTTCAAGTTCGGGCGGGTCCTTTCGAACCTGGAGCGGAAGCTGGCGAACAGTCACCTGATGATCCATGAACTGTCATCGGTGGCTCTTTATTTCGCTCAGGTCCATAACAACTATGATATGGCGGGGCGACTGATGACGGTCCTGTTGAGCACGCCAACTCCTCGCCGTGAAGCGATTATCGGCTGGTTCAAGAAATACTCCAATATCAAGTTCGATATTGCCGGTGACTATGCGAAGGCTGCCAAGAACAAGAGCAAGAATGCAAATCCCTGCAATTGGGAAATGGCCTACAAGATGCCGTATTGGCTTGATTCCGATCTGGACGAAAAGCTGCCGGATAACTACACGTCAGCCTCCGTCTTGCAGTCGATGGAAGGGCTGCGCAAGAAAATCCACAACATTCTTTCCGGTGGCCTGAAGCAAAAGGCCGAACCTTCGGAAGTGGAACGCCTGCGTTTCATGGAGAAGTCACTAGCGGCCTTTATCACGACGACGGCCAAGGCGGCCAACAGCATCCACAATGAAAGTGAAGTCGTGGATGAAGTCGTGGAAACGGCTCTCGACGATACCGACAAGCATAACGCTGATGAAACTGTGAAGATCGCCGCCAACGGGTAATCCCTTCGGTGGCCGCTGCGCCTCGGAGCGTAATCCGGGGCAACTATTCTTTAGTTTTTTTTTATTTTTTTCACTACTTAGGGAAACATGACCTTGTTTATATTTTTGTTCAACTTAGAAAAAATTACTTCATTTGTTCCTTTTCACTGTGTTCCAGGTAAAGGCGCTTCGCGTATGCCTATAAGTATCTTATAAGATACTATAAGGATACTTCATAAGTTTATTACTAATACTGCTGATAAGATACTATTTAGATACTTAGCTAATAATAATATTAATAATAATAAATCTTCTAGGTATCCTCTAGGATACTCTTAGGTTATCTACTAAGTATCTTATAAGATATCTTAGTATTAT
>JAAOEI010000659.1_pt1 | contig 13042 bp, 14 predicted proteins | sample 7059261 | NCBI WGS metagenome assembly JAAOEI01 (sample SAMN14008812, study PRJNA610033) | viral metagenome | isolation source: viral particles filtered from seawater | place: China: Hangzhou Bay, Yangshan Deep Water Harbour | collected 2017-10-31
TTTATCGTGAATAGTATGGCTGTACTGGTAAAGCAAATGAAGGCTTAAAGATAAGTAATGCAGAAATTGCTGTTGAGACAATGAAGATGCAAGAAGGTGAAAAGATGTCAGATATGGTCGCTGATCCTGCAATATTCGATGTAAGTAGGGGGAAATCTATTGCTGAAGAGATGGCAGATTTTGGTTGTTATTATAGAGAAGCTGATAACAAAAGAATTAATGGTTGGCAACAAATTAGAGGAAGATTAATTGGTGAAGATGGAAAGCCATTGATTTATTTTACTAAAGATTGTAAAAATCTCTTGCGTACTTTACCAATTATGCAATATGATCCAACTAAACCAGAAGATTTAGATTCTGATTTGGAAGACCACGCGGCAGATACTTTGCGTTACATTTGCATGAGTCGCCCGATTGTAATAAATATTACACCACCGCCGCTAGAAATAGCAGAGCAATGGTGGAAGGATTTTAATCCTCATAATGTGAGGAAAAATGATTTTAAAAAGAAAATGCAGGAAAGTTATGAATAATGACTGGAAAAATCCTACAGAGGAAATGTTAGACGATTTTGATGAAGATAAATTGCAATATATGGTTAGCTTTCCAGAGCGTCCGAATGTGAAATTAATATCTTTTTCTGTTGTTTATAAAGGTAAAGAGTTTTGTGTTACTATGGTTTTTACTAATAAAATGTTATTGGAGCAAAAATCTGATTTGAAGGCTCTAATTGGGCAAAGAATATCACAAGTTAAAGAGAATATAAAAAGATATAAGGAAAGTATTGACAACTTAAAATCATGATTTAGTTTTAAAATTGAGGCTTGCATAGCGTCTTAAGTTCTGAATAAGAGTGAAAATAAACTGGAAGACAAAATGCAGGCTGAACAAGTCGAAAAGAAAGAAGATCTTGCGCTATCTAAAGGCGATGCTGGATTAGTTGAAATATGGACAAAAGAACTAGAGAATGCCAATAATTACGAAAAGAATTGGCAAGACGAAGCAAAAAAATATTTCCAAATTTATAAAGATGAATTCAATAACACTTACGGCGATTCTAAACGCTATAATGTATTTTGGTCTAATACTCAAACATTACGCCCTTTAGTATTCTCAAGGCTACCAAAGCCAAATATTACACAAAGATTTTTAGATGAAAATGAAATAGCTAAAATAGCTTCTGAAATGATGGAGCGTGTAGTTGATTTATATTTAAATGATTCTGATGCTGAAGATATTATAGGTAAATGTAGAGATGATTATTTAATTGGAGGTCGCGGTGTGGCTCGCGCTTGCTATGATCCTGAAGATGTAATTCAGACAGAAAACGGATCAGAAGAGTTTGACCCTACAGACAAGAAGTGTCGTATTGAATATTGGGCGTGGGAAGATTTCAGAATGTCCACAGAAAAAGAATGGTCAAAAGTACGTTGGATTGCATTTAGACATTATAAAACTCGTGAAGAACTAATTGAAGATTTTGGGAATAAAGGCAAAGCTGTTGCGCTAAATAAAACACGTCTCGATTCACTAGACAAGCCAAATGAAAGTGATATATTTAAAATGGCTGAAGTTTGGGAAATATGGGACAAAGAAGCTAGAGAAGTTATTTTTGCAACCCTTGGCGGTGATGGTGTTTTATTATCAAAAGAAGAAGATCCGTATAAATTACGCGGATTCTTTCCAATTCCAGCTCCTTTAGGTTCAAAATCTGATCCTTGTTCATTGCTACCAATTCCTCTTTACAGATATTACAAATCACAAGCGGAAGAATTAAATCAAGTTGATGCTAGAATTAAATCATTAATACAACAATGCAAAGCAACTGGCATTTATAACTCTGTTGCAGAACAATCAGATATTGAGGCTTTATTTAACGGAGAAGATGGAACATTTACGCCATTAAAAGGAACTGGTGGATTACAGAAAGCTTCTGACATGGTGTTATTTAAACCCCTTAATGAGATTATTTTAGCAATTAGAGAGCTTCAACAGCATAAAATTGAAATCATTAACGCTATAAGAGATATTACAGGCATTTCTGATATTGTAAGAGGTGTATCAACAGCTTCAGAAACAGCGACAGCACAACAATTAAAAGGAAACTTTGCTATATCTCGTATTCAACCATTGCAAAAAGAAGTTGAATTCTGGTCAAGAGACTTAATACGTTTATTAATCGAAATGACGGTAGAAAATTATAGCATTGAAGAGCTTGTTGCTATGACTGGTTTAAAGATTGTAGACATAAACACTATTGCATCTCAAGCAAGAGACCGCTTAAAAGTCTTAATGATGGAAGCGCAAAGACAAATTGATCCAAATGATCCACAAGCTCAAGAAAAGATGGATTTACTAAAACAACAAGCAGAAAAAGGCTTTAAAGAGACTATGAAAGAGCCTTTAGAGACTTTAAAAGGCTATGCTGCTACGCCAGAACAATTGCGGGAAATTGAAAAGCTTATCAAGAGTGATAAGATGAGAACTTTTGCTATAGATGTTGAGACTGATTCCACAATAAAAATAGATCAACAACAGGAAAAACAAGATCGTATTGAATATATCACGGCAATTAGTCAGTTTTCTTCATCTTTCTTTCCCATGGTTCAAGCTGGTATTATAACGCCAGAGGCATTCCAACAATTTTTAATGTTTGTGAGTAAGCCGTTTAAAGTTGGGCGCAATGTCGAAGAGAGTTTAAGCACAAAAGACCAAGAGCCGGAAGAAAAACAACCGACTCCTGAAGAAATGCTTGCTCAAGCCCAAATCCAGTTAGAACAGCAAAAGCTTCAATTAGAAGCTCAAAAAGCACAAACTGACGCAGATTTAAGGCAGCAAGAAATCAATATCAAAAAAGCCCAAGGTCTATTTGATATTGAAAAACATCAAGATGACATGGAGTTTGAAGATGTAAACCGACAAGCTGATAGAGAGGCTAAGCGTCTTGATATGATTGTTAAGGCTCGTACTGAAGTTTTGAATGATACTATTCGTCAAGCTAATCAACCAACGGAGATTTAAATGCCATTAAAAAAAGGTTCATCAAAAAAAGTTATTTCCAGCAATATTCGTAAAGAAATTAAAGCTGGAAAACCTCAGCGTCAAGCTATTGCGATTGCTTTAAGTAAGGCTGGGAAATCTAAACCAAAAAATAAATAGGAGGACTTATGGCTAAAAAACCTGTAAAAAAAGGCGGTAAAAAAGGCGGGAAAGGTTGCTAATGATAATCAAGACGCTTGTTTATATTGACGGAAAGGCTCATTGGATTGAAAAAGATTCAATGACGCCTAAACGCGGCGAAGGTAAAGAAGATTTAACAGTTGACGGTTATATTAATAAATATGGCGGTATTTTTAGCCACGCAGACAATAAAATGCACTATTCCAAAAGAAGCTATCTTGATGGAATTAAAGCATCTGGTTGTCATATTAAAGATTATAAATAATCCTTGACAACTATATATAGTATAAAATAATAAAAAAAACTACTACTAATAGTAAAAATTAAAACATGACAATAAATCAAGAAAAAAGTTCTAATGAAGTTTTATCTGAAAAATTAAATGATTTTTTTCCTGAAGAAGTTCAGGAGGTTAAAGAAATAATAGAGCCTAAAAAAGCAGTTCCCAATCCAATGTTAGAGGAAATTGAGGAAGAGCTTTTGGAAGAAGAAAAAGAGGAAAATAAAGAAGAAGAGGCAGAAGAAATAAAAAATCCTGAAGAAGAGGAGCAAAAAGAACTTAATAGGAAGCTCTCAGGGCAGCCTAAAGAGTTTAAAGATCTCGTCAAATCAGTCCAAGATAAAGAATTACAAGCTAAGATTTTAGATGCAGGGAAAGTTGTCCGTGCCAGAGAAGATAGACTTAGTCTTGAACTCGGAAATCTTAAAAAAGAGCATAATAGCACTAAGGAGTTGATTCAACTTATTGATCGAGATCCTGCTGCTGCTCTAAAACATATAGCTAAGGTCACTAAAATTGATCTTAGTAGTCTCATAGATAAACCTGTTCAGAATGAGGACGATTACGATTATCGTACCCCTGAAGAGAAAGCAAGAGATAAACAATTAGAAGATATTAAACAAGAATTACAGAATCTTAAAAATCAAAAATCACAAGATGAACTCTCAACTATTGAGCAAGAAATTAATATTTTTGCCGAAAGTTTAGATGAAGAAGGCAATCTTAAATATCCTTATTTTGAAAAGTTACAAGATGAAATCTTTAATATTTTAGGACTTGAAAGACAAAAGTCTGGTTCTCCTAAAAATGCTTTAGAGCGTAAACAAAGATTAGAAAAAGCTTATCAAAGAGCATTATTGCTTGATGACGAGTTAGTAGCTGAAAGAGATGCGGAAATTTTAAGAAAAGCCCAAGAGAAGAGAAAAGCTGAAATTGAAAAAGCTAAAAAGCTTAAGAAATTTACCGGTCGCTCTCCTTCTGCTGGTGTAAAACCTGCTTCATCAAGAGACGCTTTGTCTAGTATTTATGATAATTGGGCTGCTGGTAGTTTATAAAGTTTAATATCTATTTAAATTAATTAAATAGGTAAAAAATGCCAAATCCAAACGTGTCACAATTATTGACAACTACTCTGGATAATTATAAACCAGAGATTATCAGTAACATTCTTAACAACCATCCGTTGTTAAATCGTCTTCAAGCTAAAGGTAATATCATAAAAGCCTCTGGCGGTGCGACTTTCCAAGAAAAGATTTCTTATGCTTCTAATGGAACTGTTCAAGCTCAGAGCGAATATGATACTTTTAACACAACTCCGCAAGACGTTCTTACTACTGCAACTTTTGCTCAAAAAATCATCACTGGTACTATGACCATGACTGATTTGGAAATGAAGCAAAATAGTGGTAAAGAAGCCTTCATTAATCTTGCTGAAGCTAAGAAGAAAGTTCTTATCGAATCTTTGAAAAACTATTTAGGTTCTCAAATTTATGCTGACGGAACTGGAACTGGCGGTAAGGAAATTGGAGGTCTTCAACTTCTATTAGCTGATGATCCAACAACTGGTACAGTAGGCGCAATCAACCGCGCTAACTATTCAGTATGGAGAAATAAGCTTTATGATTTCTCAGTTGAATCAGTAACCGCTTCATCTTCAACAATTCAAGGCGCGTTCAATACTATGTGGACTCGCTGCCAAGCTCAAGCTGGCGAATTACCTGACTTGATTGCTGCTGACTCTGTATATTTCTCTTACTTTGAGTCTTCATTGCAAACAGTTCAACGTATCACTGATCCAAGCATTGGTGCTTTAGGCTTCTCAAGCTATAAGTATAAAAATGCTGATGTGTTCTATGATCCTGAATGTCCAGCTTCACATGCGTATTTCATTAATACAAATCACATTTTCTTGAAATATTTAGGAAAAGATTTGCTTGAAGTAGGCGAAACTATGCGTCCAGTAAATCAAAATGCTTATGTAACTCCAATCGTGTTCACTGGTAATATGACCATCGATAACGCTAGAGTTCATGGTGTTATGCACGCTTAATTAACTTAATTTAAAGGATTTAAAACATGGCTTACGTAGTAACAGAAGATAAAATTGTTCCTCAAGCAATTGCGGATACTTCTTCAACAAAATTAGTTCCACTTGGAACTAGAATTAAAGCAGTTGACTCAACTTATGGCGAAGGTGAATTTATTTACCTAGCTGGTGTTGCTTCTACTGCAATCGGTGATTTGGTTATTTTTGACCAATACGCTGGAACCACAACAAGAACCGTTGCTGGCTCTCGTGGTCCTGCCGCAGTTGCAATGTCTGCCAACGTAGCTTCAAGCTATGGTTGGTATCAAATTGCTGGCGCAGCAGTTGTTAAAGCTGGTACTGTTGCAGCAAACGGAAACGTTTATGTAACATCAACCGCTGGTACTATTGACGATGCCACTGTTTCAGGTGACAAAGTTGATGGAGCTAGATTAAAAACTGCAGACGGCACTCCTTCTGCTGGTTATGCAATCGTTCAAATCTCTCGTCCTTCTTTAAACGGAAACGGCTAGTGAAAAAGAGGGGGTTTTTAAGCCCCCTCTAATATTAATTAAAAAAATAAAACAATGACTAGATTAGTTTTAGATGTGAAACCTTCACAATTAGTTTTAAGTAAAGATGGAAGCTTAAAAGTAGCCTTCTTTGATAAATTGTGTAAAGTTAATGTAAAACGTGACGATAAAGGTCGTGAAATTAGCTCAGAAGAAGTTGCTAAGCTTTATATCCATATTGAAATTCCCGCTGACACAACAACCGTTGTTGAAAGACCAGTTGGTGAAAGAAAAATTGTTGATGGTGATGAAATTCGCTGGATTTCTGAAACAGAATTATTCACAAGAGCTTATGACAAATATTTAAACTTGAAAAATTCAGAGGTTTATGACCCTCAAGCTGAAATAGAAGAGCTTAAAAAGAAATTAGCTGCTGCTGAAGCTAATAAAGAAGAAACCAAGGCTAAAGATATAGTGGCACTTGAAAATGCTTCTAAAAAGGCAAAAAAACCAGCTTTAAAAGAAACTAAATCAGAGGCATAATGACACTTTTAACCATTGCACAATCAGTATTAAGAGAAACTAAAAATAGTAGCATTCCAACGACTATTATTGGTAATACTCAAGATGTTGCTTATCAAATTCTTGAAGTGCTGAAAGTGACAATGGTTGAACTTGCTCGTTCTTATGATTGGCAAGAGCTTCAGAGAGAAAAAACTTTTTCTTCAGTATCATCTACAGAAGGTTACGACTTACCAACTGATTTCGATAGATTTGTAAATAATACATTTTGGAATGAAGATGAAATGTGGCCAGTTAAAGGCCCAATGACTCCCGAAGAATGGAGAATATTAAAAAACTCATCTATCTCAGGCGGTGCGACAACTGAATATTTCAGAATTAGAAATGGACAAACTCTTATTTTTCCAATTCCATCCTCAGCCCAAGATTATATTTATGAATATATCACTAATAAAATTATCGAAAGCTCTAGTGGCACAGGTCAAACAGAATGGCTTGCAGATACCGATGTTCCTGTAATTGATGATTATATTGTCCGTTTAGATGCTACTTGGAGATGGTTGGCTAAAAATGGCCGCCCTTATTCTGAAGAACAAAGAATAGCTAATAATGCTATTGCAGAACGTGTTGGAACTAATGGAGCAAGACGAAAAATAACTCATAATTATACTAATTATGATGTTAAAATTGGCTTTCCACAATTAATTGTAGCCCCTTAATGCCATTAAATATTACTAAAAATCCAAGGCTAGCAAATAACTTAAACCAAAATACAGATTATCTTGGTTTAAGTCAGGAGAGAAGCGGAACGGCATTAAGAACTAATATACCAGCTCCTACTGGAGGATTAAATACTAGAGACTCTGAAAGCACTATGGACGTTACTGATGCCGTAATAATGGAGAATTGGTTTCCTTCTCAAGGTTCAGTTTCTACTAGAAAAGGTTTTACAGAGTATGTGACTGGATTAGACGGCAATGTAGAGACTTTAATTGAATATAACGCAGGATCTACTAGAAAATTTTTATGCTGCAATAATGATGAGATAAATGATATTACAGATCTAAATAGTGTAACAAATCTTGCAACTGGCTTAACCAATGCAAGGTGGCAATGGGTTAATTTTAATGCCTATATTATAATGGTAAATGGCGCGGATACGCCTAAAACGTTTGACGGTTCTAGTTTAGCAGCAAGCACTATTTCTGGTAGTGGGTTGACCGTCACCCAATTAAATGGTATTAATGTTCATAAAAACCGTGTCTATGTTTGGGATTCTAACGCTCAAGATGTATGGTATGGAGCAACAAATGCTATTGGCGGAACGTTCACTAAATTTCAATTATCAAGAGTAGCTCCTTTTGGGGGCAATCTTATTTCAATGATGACTTGGAATTTAGATGGTGGCAATGGGGTTGATGACTATGCTGTTTTCCTCATGTCTTCGGGTGATGTTCTCCTGTATCAAGGATCAGACCCTTCTACTTGGTCTTTACTTGGAACTTACAAAATAGGTCGCCCAATAGCAATAAGAGGAGCTAAAAAGGTTGCTGGTGATGTCGTTATTATCACAGATCAAGATTTTGTATTCTTTTCTGAAGTATTTAAAAATGATGGTGCAGTAACTCAAAGAGGGAAACTATCTGGTGCGGCAATTGATGCAGTTAATTCGTATTCTTCAAATTACGGTTGGGAAGTAGCTTTATACCCAAAAGGCGGTTGGTTATTATTTAATGTCCCCGTAGGAACGAATTCAACTTACCATCAATATGTAATTAATACAATTACAGGTGCAGCAACAAAATTTACAGGAATGAATGCCAGAACTTGGGGTAATTATAATAATAACCTATATTTTGGTGGCAATGGTGTAGTTTACAAAGCTGATGATGGTTATGATGACAATGGTGAATATATTGTTTGCGATGTTCAAGCGGCTTATTCAAATTTAGGTAGTCCACAAGAAAAAACGGTAAATTCTTTTAGAAATATCATAAAAGCTGACGGAACTGTTTCAATAAATACTCTAGTTAATTTTGACTACGGAAAAGAACAAACAAGTCAAAATGTAGAATCCAGCGTTGTAAGCGGTTCTTTTTGGGACGTAAGTTATTGGGATGTAGCTACGTGGAGTCCTGAAGGTTTAACAAGGAATAATTTAGTTATCTCGTCCGGTCAAGGTGTTGATGTCGGAATGCGACTCAAGACCAGTTTAAGCGGACAACAAATCAATTGGTATAGAACGGATTATTCCGTTACTGTAAGTAATATTTTATAGGTAAAACATGGGATTTAAAACTTTTATTCGTGGCGGGACTGCTGTAGCTACTCTCGGAGCTTCTGAAGGAAAATTTGGACAACCAAAAGAGAGTTTAAAAGGTATGGCCGCTTTAGGTTCGAGTGGTTTTTATGACCCCTACGGTAAGAAAAAAACAAACCCTGTCACCGGCCAACCTTATACTGATGCTGAAATCAGTACAGCTAATCTTTTTGCTAATCTAACACCAGAGCAGCAAAAAGATTTACTTCTAAACAATCCAAATATTCAAACCCCTGAAGGCGGACAGTCCTACGATCCTTATACTAACACAATTAGCCTTAATGAAAGTGACTTTACTAAAGCAGAACGCTTAAGACAAGAAAATTTAGCTCAACAATTAAGCTCTTCTCTTTCTGGTGATTTCTCTAATAATGGTGAAGCAATTCAGAACGCCACTTTTGAACGTGGAAAAGCCTTAATTGATCCAGTTGTGGCAAGGCAAAGAAGAGATTTAGCAACCCAATTAGCAGATCAAGGTTTACCTGCTGGCTCTGAAGGATATAATGAAGCTATGAATCGTTTTGATGACTCTGTGGCTCGTCAATATACAGACTTAAGTCAAGCTGCTATTCAAACAAGTGAAGCAGTTAGAAGTCAAAGATTTAATGAAATAGCCTCTCTTCTTGGTCGTTCTCAAGTTGGAACTGGTGTTTCTTTTGCTCAAAATCAAGGCTCTAATTTTAGTGGATTAGATTTATTTGGAGCAGAACAAGCTGGTCTAGCATTTAATAGAAATGCTGGATTGCAACAAAGTTTATTATCTCAACAATTAAAACAACAAAATAGAAATGCTAAGTATCAAGCTTTAGGTTCGTTAGGATCAGCTGTTATTCAAGCAGCACCAGCTTTAATGGCAACTTCTGATCGTAACTTAAAAGAAAATATAAAATTCATAGGAAAATCTGAAAAAGGCTTTGACATTTATGAATTTGAATATAAAAATAAAGAATTAGGTGAAGGAGTATACCAAGGTGTGATGGCTCAAGACTTGCTAGAAAGCAAACCAGAAGCCGTTTTATCAGACAATGACGGTATCCTAAGCGTTGATTATTCTAAAATTGACGTGGAATTTAGGAGGATTCGTTAATGGCTGTTAATAGATCATTACTAGCGAAAGCATTAGGCAAAACATCTCCCTCTAATTATTTATCCGCAGATTCAAGCCAAAGAGCTTTATTAGGAGGACAAGATATATCTCAATTTGCTATGAACTCTTCTAATTTTGGAAGCGGTCAAGCGAGAGATGTTGGTTTAGCTGCTCAATTAGCTACTGCTGGCGTAGGTGCTTATACTCAATATAAAGCTCAAAAAGACTTAAATGAAAAAGAATTAGCTTCTCAAGAGGCTTTTGCTAAACAATTCCCTCATTTAGCGGATATTGCTTCAACCCTTTCTCCAGAAACTCGCCAAGCATATACTTTAGAAACAATTAAAGCTTCTCTTAAAACCGCAGAACCGCAAAGTTCTTTTGGCAAATTAGCGGCGGATTATAAGGCTGGATTAATTGATGAACCAACTTATAGAGCCGCTGTTAAAAAAGAATCTTCTTTTGCTCCTGATTCTGCTTCTACTGGCGGAGCAACTGGTGCAATTATAGCAAATCTAAGAAGAGAAAATCCTAATTTAACTTATGCTCAAGCTTTAGCTCAAGCTCAGGGTCTGGCAAGACAGGGTCTAGGATTTGATGCGTCTGGTAACGTTTCTCCTATTAGTGGATTTACTGAAGCAAAAAGCGCAGTAAAATCTGCTGAAGAAACAGGAAAAGCAGTTGGAAAATCGCAAGGTGAAGCTACAGCAAGTTTACAATCTCAAGAATCTAAATTACCAGAATTAGAAACTGCTGTTAATGAATTGAGTGCGTTAGGTCAAGCTGCAACTTACACTAAAGCGGGGCAATTAAGAGATACAGCATTACGTGAAGCTGGTTTACCAGTTACAAAAGGTGCGGTCGCAAGAAAAGAATATCTATCTAAAGTTGATAATCAAATTTTACCTTTATTAAGAGATACTTTTGGTGCGCAATTTACAGAAAGAGAGGGTGAAACTTTAAGAAAGACATTAGGAGATGTAAATGCTTCACCATCTGAGAAAGATGCCGTCTTAAAATCATTTATTCAACAAAAAAGAGCTACAATCGCTTCAACAAAAAGACAATTAGGCCAACAAGGACAATCTTCTAGTGGCTTCAAAATCTTAAATGTGAGGGATCAATAATGCCTATCGCAACTGTCCAACTCCCAAATGGAAAGATAGCTGACATAGAGATACCTCAAGGCGCTACGCCTCAAGAAATTGAGAGCTTTGTAATGAGCCAACCAGAGTTTGCGCAACAAACTTCTGAAGCTCCACAACAACCAATTCAGCCAGAGCAATCTAATTTACCTCAAGAATCATTCCAAGAAGCTAATCGTAGAAGAGTTGGACAATTTGCAATGGGATTACCTAACGCTTTTGGCAATGCTCTTATTGGCGGTGTGCAAGCGGGAGCAGATTTAGGAGATAAAGCCGTTAGAATGATAGACCAAATTTATTTTGGAGATAGTTTATCTGGTCAGAAATTATTTGGTGAAAGATTGGCAGAGCAAGTAAAAAAAAGAAAAGAAGAGCAAGCCCAACTTCCTGCGGCCGAGAGAGCTGGGATAAAAATTGGTGAGTTAATACCTTACGCAACAATGGGAGCTAGTACAGGCGCAAAAGTAGCTGCTGCAACAGGTTCAAAAATAGCTGGATTAATTGCTGGTGGTGCGGTAGGTGGTGGAGAAATGACCGCTTTATCTCCACAAGAAGAAGCTGGATTAGGTAATAGAGCTGTAGAAACTGCAAAAGGCGCTGCAACTGGTGGAGCTTTTGGTGCTGGATTAGGACTTGGTGGAAAAGTAGTTCAATTGGCTGGACAAGGCGCTGCAAAATTAGGTGAAGATATAATTAAGGGATATAAAGCCCGTCCTGTTGAAGCTGTTGCTGGATTTACTAATAAACCAGTTGAGACTTTAGATGTTGTTAGTCAAGCAATAAAAGATAAATCCAATAATCTTTATACTCAAATGAGAGAAGCGGGAGCTAATATTAGACCTTCCGCAACTGGAACTATTTTTAAAGAAATAGATAATGCTCTTAATGAATCTGGTATTATGAATGCAAGATTACATGGAGATACTTTAGGTATTGTTTCTGATTTAAAAGACTTAGCTAAAGGTAAAAAAGGTAATATTGGTTTAGAAGAATTAGATCAATACAGGCAACTTTTAGGAGATGTTGTTAAGAAAAATACTGATGTTGCTGGAAAACTTAATGCTGATGGTTTAAAGGCTAATATTGCTATTGATAAGCTCGATGATGTTGTTGAAAATTTAAAACCAAATTACTTAGTAAAATCTGGCGATCCTAAAGCTGTTGAATTGCTTAATCAAGCAAGAGATGAATGGAAAAGATACCGCAAATTTGATTCTATTAGTAATATAGTAAGAAAAGCAGATGGAGATCCTAACCGCATTAAAACCTTAATGCAGAATTTTGTAAACAATCCTAAGAATTTACGAGGTTTTACTTCCGTTGAAAAAGATGCTCTTAGAAACGCTTCAAGAAACTCTAATTCTGAAGGTTTGTTAAAAGCTGTTGGTAAGTTTGGCTTCGATCTTGGAAGTGGAAGAAATATAGGTAATGCAGCCCTTCCAGTTGGCTCAATTTTAGTTGGCGGCGGAACGGGTGGAATGTTGGCAACGGTTGGAACTGTGGCAAGACAAGCCCAAAAACTTTCAGCAAGAGGCAAGGTTGAAGATGTTTTAAAATTAATTCAAGGTCAAGAGCCTAAAGTTGCTAGTAAAGCAATCCAACAATTATCTCCTAAAACAAGGGATTTTGTTATAACAAATATTTTAACTAAAACAGCAACTCAATAATATGGCATTTAACGGCACAGGCACATTTGTAAGGATTTATAACTGGGTAACTGATAAAATTAATTCTGTTCCTATTACAGCTTCTCGTATGGATACAGAAATGGACGGTTTTGCAACTGGTCTTTCAAATTGTATTACAAAAGATGGTCAAACTACAGTTACGGCTAATATTCCAATGAATTCTCATAAATTCACCGGATTAGCGGTTGGTTCTGCTAGAACCGATTCTATAGCCCTTAGTCAAGTTCAAGATGGAACTTATACTTATATGGGAACAACTGGCGGATCAGCAGATGCTTATAC
>JAAOEI010000660.1_pt1 | contig 13029 bp, 15 predicted proteins | sample 7059261 | NCBI WGS metagenome assembly JAAOEI01 (sample SAMN14008812, study PRJNA610033) | viral metagenome | isolation source: viral particles filtered from seawater | place: China: Hangzhou Bay, Yangshan Deep Water Harbour | collected 2017-10-31
CTTTCATCCGTGGCGACAGGCTGAAGCCCCGCCATACCAGCCCCTAATGCCGCAGATCCCGCTACCGTCTGCGGTGCTGTAACTGCTCTCGCAGCGCCCGCAAGCCTTGCCGCACCGGGAGCCATAGACAAGCCATTTAGAGCAATTCCAGGCGTAAGGAACGTGGCCACAGTACCTGCTACATTTCCTGCAACGCCTGCCCCTGTATCCATTAGCGCGGCATCAAGTCGCCTTGCTTCGTCTACCTCATCTTGAGATACCATCCCGAGAAGCTGCCCGATTCCTCTGCCTGTATCGGCAACCGCCTTGCCTGCACCTGCCATGAACTTGTCATAACCAGACATTCCTTCCGTAGGATTCCACATATCGGCAACGGGCTGCTGCTGGGCTGTCGTCTGTACGGGGCTTTGCTCAATAGGGATTAATCTAGCCATTATTCTTCCACCAGATAAAGCTTTCCATCGGGAGCTTCGTAATAGTAACGGCCATCACTTCCACGCTTGGCTGTAATGTCCTTTCCGTCAACCGTAAATGTGCGAGTCGCAAATTTTGAATCGTAAGCGCCCTGAGATTCTTCAATCAGATTATTTTCTGCTGTCTCTCGTGCTTTCCTCTTTTGCTCGATTGTGGCTGGTTTGTCTCCCGGCATTGGAAAATAGGTGCTGATTTCTCTCGCCATTTCTTCATCGCCGATTACAGCGCCAGATTCAAGACGAAGTTTTGCCCTTACCCAATCCTCTTGAGCTTGTCGATAAAGCTGGAATGGCTCAGAAACTGCGTAATTACCAAACGGCACGCTCAGTGCCGCGTGATCTTTCATGTTTGCAGGATCGAAGTCTTTATATGTTGATTTAACACCAGACATGTTAGCTCTTGCGCCAGCCATGCGGTTAGCGAACCCAGCGGCCTTAACCTGCGCCTGATCAAACTCTCCACCGGGAATCCTTGAAAGTCCTGCTCTTGGATTATTAGGATCGTTGTACATCCAGCCTTGTGGAGCATTTGGAGCCATATTTACAACAGTGTCTGGCTTGAACATATAATTGTTCATTGCTTGCTGGAACTCAGGCGTTCCAGGAACGTACCCAGCAGCAATTAGCTGTCTTTCTGCGGTTGTCGGGTCTTGTCCCTTCATCCCTTGCAACATCATCTGCCCCATCAACTCCGAACCGCGCTCTGGCCCCAACAACCCAAGCATATGCGCCATCTCAGGATCGCGGCCAGCCAACCCAGTTCCCGGGGTGCTCAATAATCCACCCGAAACACCACCCTGATAATTTGGATTGTCGAAGTTTTCAAACTCAGCATTGGAACCCGGTTGAATCGGCGTATTGACTGTTGGCGTACCCATGAAGTCACGCCAGTTTTTCTCTGCCGCCTCTCTCTGTTTCTGCTGGCGTTCAAACTCAGCAAGCCTCGCTTGATTCAATTTGTTCTGCGTGGCGAATTGCTGACCGAGCATGACGTTCTGAAGACCCTGCTGTAGCCCCATTCCCAAAGTCCCGCCGGGAGATTGTCCAGCGGCCAATAGTCCAGCACCCAAATTTAATACGGGGTTATTCAATAAGCCGTAGTTCACAGCAACCCTCCAAGCGCGCCAAGTCCGGCACCAATCCATCCGGCTGGTCCAAGCAACGCGCCGCCGCCGCCTGTTAACAAGCTACCGCCAAATCCGGGAACCATTGATCCAAAAGCAGCCCCTGTTAAACCGCCTCCTAGTGCGCTGGCAAAGCTACTGCCCCCGGGTTGCGTCATAGATGACTGCCCACCAAACCCGGCCCCAGGAGACACCAGAGAGGCGTACTGCTGTAGTCTTTGGATTGGCTCGTTCTGATAGAAATTAAACTTATTCCTTGCTTCATCAAGCATCGCCTGATCGAATGCGCGGCGCATATCACCGACACCCATAATTCCGGCTGTTTTCTGTGCTTCCAGTTGGGGGAGTAGTTGCGCAGCCTGCATCTGATACGGGGTAATCGCTTCCGTAATCCCCTTCCCTAAAGCGGCATTATGGGAACCTGATCCATACCGTCCCGCCGCTGAGAATTGGGAGTTGACCTGATTAACAATGGGGTTCGTGATGGCGTCCATATTCTCGCCGCCAAGAATCCCGCCGTAGTAATCTAATGACGGTTGATAGGTATCACCCATCATGCGATTAAAGGCTTGCTCCTGCTCTGGAGCGAACCCCGCGATTGTTTGCCCTCCGTAATATTTCATGGGCGTTCGAGACTGTGCTTTAGCCTGCCGCATATAGTCACGCAGAAACGGCTGCGCCCCAACCCAGGGGTCAGCGTTTTGAACGGTTGTCGTCCCACCGCCGCCTTTATAGCAATTAGCCGCATCACTCGCCTGAGACGGTGAGCAACCAGAACGCAATGCCTCTTTTAATCTCTGTAAACTCATAGTGATTTACTCAAAGTTGTATGTATTTGCTTGTAGCCGTTCAAGACCTTCTCCCACCCTTTACGTCCGATAACATCAACCGCATCACACCCCTGAGCCTTTGCCCATTCTTCAATGCGTCGGATATTGGTTTTAAACTTCTCAAGATTCTGCCCACCGGCAAACATCACCGTGCAGACTTTCTTCAACGGGTAAACGTGAATTTGTGTTACCGCTGCGGATTCTATTAATTCATCCATCTCAAGCCATAACTGAGCGGAACGACTGTCGAGCAATTCCTTAACGGATGCTAAGTCGTACTTGCCGTCTGCGTATTCCAAAGACCGCTCAATGTGAGGTGCGGCGTATTTCCAGATATAAGGGATGTCTGAAAAGATAACGCCCTGTAGCATTATATTATTGCGTACCCAAAAGTACGAGAAGTTCCAGCCGCTGAGTGGGTAACAACAAAAGAGCCATCATTAACGGCTGATATATACCAGTTCTCACTAGAGGCCGCAGAGCTTGTCGGGCTTAACAAAATAACAGAGTCCTGTCCTACCCTTGGATCGGTTACGGTTGTTGTCGTGTTAACCCCACCGCTATCGAGAGAGCAAGTCCCTCTCTTTGGTTGTAGCTGGGTAAGACTCTCATTTATTCTTCTAAGGCTGCCTTTAGAGACATCTAAAATAGGTAGCTTCATTTGCTACCTGCCGCGACAAATTCAGGGTCATAGCCGTAAGCATGAGAAAAGCCGCCTGTGATCTTTATTCGCGCACGGTGATAGCGCGCATTCACCCTAAAAGGGCATAGCTCTGTTTGTGAGTTCATTGCGCTTTCAGCAGACCACGTTGTAGTACCGTTTACGGTGTTTCGTGAGCCTATCTGAGCGGTTGCCGTCCCAGTGCCGTCAAAGAGAGGCCGCAGACCTGTTACCATCGCCCTCCCGCCGGAATTAAGACTAAGTTCCCCAGTTTCAAAGGTGGCGTCGAAAGCGTCTCCAGTAAAGTGGGATAATTTATGGTCTGAATTAAACACAGACAAAACCACCTCGCCACCCTGCCAGATACGAGAATCCAGGGAGTAAGGAAGTAGATCGATATTCGTGTAGCCTAGTGTCGTGGTTAGAGCATCCAGCGTTGTCCCCATAGTGAACGACTGCACAAGAATTTCATGCGTTGTCTCAATCGGCCCTGCCCATCTGTTTGTTGTCCAGTTATAGGCAATGATCTTATTTGGAGTCCCTGATGTACTTCCCTCTCCAGGATAAGACCAGAACACCAAAGTATTAATAGGGTCTATGGTTCCAGTGATTCTTTCGTAGTAATTCGTATCAAGATCGGAGTAAAACGTTTTATCAACTCGATTCGCCCCGATGGGTGTTGAGACTTGGCCGTTAAACATATAAAAACCATCACGACCTAAATAGAAAATCGCGTCTCCAAATCTAACGACTGAATTAGGCGCTGGAGTTCCCCGTCCAGGTTCCACCTCGTCAAACTGGAAAACTAACGGATACCCGGCATAGGTCATTCTGTAGATTGAAGTCTCACAGAAGATAACCCCATATTCCCCACCGACGACCCTTTGGATCTTTCCCCCAGATTGAAGGTTTTGCGTATCGGACTGATTTGTTCCCGCCGTCCATACGGTAGAGTCGTTAATCGCTGACCAGTGTAACTTTGTCGGGTCGTCGCCTGCGAGATTCCCCAGAACCACGAAGTCCCTGACAATGCCGATATGCTTTGCAATCGGAGGACTTCCAGATAGAGTGGCAAAGTCAGTACCGTCTATCGTCGCGGCTTGTGGAGAGTCTACCCCGTTAACCGCGATAACCGTATTGCCCCACTGGGCGAACTCCCACGTTCCTGTCGAGGCTGTGGAGTAGGCTCCTGTCGAGGATGAAATCTCAGACCACGTTGTTCCACCAGCAGTTAAGGTGTAGAGGTCGGTATCATCACCGGCAAAGTTATACACATTCCCTGATTCGTTCTTAACCGCGATAAACCCCTGGCACCGTTCATTCAGTGCAGAAGAATACACGACGGGTTGAGAGATTTGCTTGTAGCTCGCCGCATGGGGGACGCAGTTTTTAGCGACAGTCAGACCGTCATTATCACGATCAGGAATATCTGGTTTGTACTCACCGAAAAAAGGCATTTAAATTCTCTACGTCCTCTCGACGTTGAATTTTTACAAAACCGCTGCAGTTTGGAGTCCGTAGCCCTGCAACGGGATGTTAGATTAACCTGTTGCTACTGTGACCCAGCTATAAGTATCGGCCGCACTTTTTAGACAGCACTCAACCGTATCTGCAACGCCAGCGCCGCCCTTCGTAATCCACAACACACCCTGGTAAGTTGAGCTAGCCGATGGCTTGGAGGCGTTTTGATTGAGCTTGACAAGACCATCGGCAAAAGGCCCTAACCCGCCGATGTCTATCAGCTTCCATTCAGAATTAATGATTGCACCAGTTGAGCCATTTAGTCGGCCAAAGTGCATGTAATTTTCGCCGCTGCCATTAGTCATCAAAACTTCAATGGGGTATTCTGTGGCGGTTAGTTGGGTTCCATCTGTAACTATCTTCTGTCTTCCGAGAAGACGGAAAGAGTCCTCTTGTTCTAGGGTATAGTCGAGATTGTTAGAGCCTCCATCTGTGCGGCGTATCTGAAACCCATCAGACGGAAGCTGGTTGTTCTCCCAAATTACCTTGGTGTTAACTCTCGCCTGCAACCAACCGCCACTGACACCACTAGCAGCAGTGTCTGATCGGCAATTCCTAATAGTGATGAGCGAATCATCATTTGTATTGGTGACTGTGAATTGCGTATTTACGTCATTACATACAGTGAAATAACAGTTATCAAAAACGATATTTTTTGGCCCTGTTGCGCTACCTGACTCGCCCAATGTCGCTATCTTGTCGCAGTCCTCAAAGTAACAAGCCTGCACATGCAGATTGGTTACGCCAGTGCTTCCTATATCGAACACAACAGCGCCGTTGCTGCCATCGTTAGCATTGAATCGGCAGCCTAGGAAAACATTAGGATTCTGTTCAAGTGAGCCAGAATCGTGCTGACCTGAACCGTCCCGATAAGTAAAATCGATACACTTTTCCAGTATGTCATCAAATCGGCATCCAATAAAATTATGGATGTCAGCTTGGTAACCCATCTTTGCGCCAATGTCGCAATCTTTCACATTCAGATTGACATAAGTACCAAGCGTGTTATCAAGGAATCTGAGTCCTGTTTCAAATGCTTCAACCCAAACATTTTGCCAGTTGAAAGAGCCACCGATAGACCATGTTCCTGCGCCAGCACCAGTCACAGAGCCGCAATCAATACCAATCGTGCCAGCATTAGTTTTACCAGGCCCGATCAGGCCAAATCCACTCAGGCAAATACCGTTGATTGAAGAATCTGTACCAATCTGAATGGCTGCGCCGTCTGTCTTTGTGCAGCGCAATTGCGTTGTCAGCATGCCTTGACCGCGAATATGAATGCCCGAGGGTGCGCCGGAAAAAGCAAGCGTTGCAACGCCCTGAATTAACAGGGTGTCGCTGATAACAATCTCACCGGCAGGTAAAACGATTTCAGCAGGAGTGCCTGCGGCCTCTGCGCGATCAATCAAGCCCTGCAAATATGCGTAGTTATCTGTTGAATTGTCAGTAATACACCCCTCTGCAAAATAAGTATATGGGGATGCTGTAATACCTGTTTTTAAGCTGAAAGTAGAAACGCCGCTCATTTAATTAGCTCAATAACGTAAGTTTCTAGCGTTGCCGTATCCGCTGCATTAGCCAGCTCAACCGTGAAATCGATTGTGACATTTGCTGTTGTGTCGACTGCGCTTGTAACCTGACTTCCAGCAGAGCCCAATCCATCAATGCTGGCAGAAATAGCCTTTTGAGCGGAAACAGAGTTATCTGAACTTATGATGGTTAACTGCTGCCACCATCCACCTGTTGTTTTTGTGGCGCTCATGTAATTGGTGCCGCCGAAATCAATACGCATTGTCTTATTATTAGCGTTGCTTGTATGTGACCAGAATGAAGTAATTCTGATAACGCTGTCAGCAGACATTGAGCCTGCCGGGAGTGTGTAGCTCAATACACTGGTTTCATTTGTGTCACCAGTATGCGCGTATCCATCAGTCCCAATAGATAACACTCTTGGTGCTACAACTATCCCAGTTTTATCTTGGTTAGTAGAAACGGCCATAATTAAATGCTCATGTAAACGTCACAAGTCGCACCTGTGCCGCTAAATCCTGAGACATCGGCGCGCACATACGCCCACGGAGCATCTATAGCAAACCCATCGGAATCCGCTGTTGTTGCAGTGCCAGAGAGAGTTATTGTGCCTAGCGTTTCAAAATTTGTTCCGTCTACTGAACCCTTTATTGCCACTGTCGCAGCAAAAGCGCCTGATGATCCATTTGCAACCGCCTGAAAAACACATCGGCCAGATGGCATCGATACTGCCGTTCCAGTTTGTGATGCGCCGCCAGCTACAAGGAAATTTTCAAGCGTAGTAACTGCGGAAGCTCCTCCTCCAGTACCCGGAAGAACATGCGCCGCGCGGTTGGTGGTTCTTATATCTTCTGGGTCGCCATTCGCGTCTTTACCAGAGATTAAATTACCGTGAACTGCCATAAATCACCCCTAAAACTGTGTAGGGCGAATGCGCCCAGTTGTGGTTAATTGATCGGTCTTTCGCTGATGGCGGCGATATTCGTCCATCTCTGTTTCCTTGAATGCTCTTGCGGAGTCGAAGTCTCTAATCATCACCGCTGATACCCACCAGGCGGCGCGTTGCTCGATAAGATCCTGGGCGTTGTCGGTGAAGTCGTTGGTGTCTGAGTCTGCCGACAGTGCTGTGGGGTAGTCTTTCTTGTAGGATATTGTTACCGTATACACCGCGTCTGGAGTTGGATAGAACCATAACTTTGACGCATACCACGACCAGTCCGCCGGATGCCCAGTGTTAGACGTTCCCGAGGTGTTCACGTCCTTGATGTACTGGAACGTCCGAGGATTTAAGGTGTAAGTATTACTGGAGTCAGTGGTAAGGCTTACCACATCGATTTCAGAGATATCAGAAGGTAATCCATCAGACGTTGAATAACTCTGCTGAGACGCGACTGTAGACAGCGTGCCAGTGGTTTCGTTAAACCAGAACCTTTTTTGAGCGTAATAGGCAATCGCTCGATTGATCGCCCTGTCTATCTCGGTATTTAGGTCTGATCGGGCAAGGTATGTTGCCACATTTGACCTTAATTCACTTAACGCCGCCATGTACTCTGCCCATGTGGATTTTCAACCCAGCCTCGTTTTTAAATTCCCTGTCGCATTGTTCGCACTTATGCTTGGGGCATAAAAAAACGGCTTTCGCCGCTTCCTGTTGTCTTGTTAATTCAGCAAACCGCTGACGCCGCCTCATTTCTCCGACCTATTTAGTGTTGGTATCACTAATTGCTCGCAGTGCTTCATGCGGTCGTATTCATGCCGCCATTCGTCTGAATAATCCGTATCCGCGTACTCGTAGAAGTAAGGCCCACCGATAGTAAAGTGAACGTTCTTCGCTTCTTCGCTATTAGGGTATTCACCTACTAACCAGTTCCACTCTAGCGGGAGAGAACCTATTCTTTCGTCATCAGTCCATTTCAACTGGTGGAGGTAGGAAGGTTCTGCGGTGTTCACTACATCCGGTGTTAGTTTTTTACAGTGTAGGTGGTTACAATTGAACAGCATCACCGACGACCAATTCTTCCTCGGGTATACGAATTGCTCCGCCCCTAAGAACTTCGTGTGCGTCTTTGGTATATATTCGTGCTTGCAGACCTGGACGGATTTTGTCGGGTCTCGCAGTGCATACAGTTCTGCCGGATCAGCACGAAACAGCATGTCACAGTCCATAAAAAGCGCCCACCCGCTGTACCCGGCGAGGTACGGAGTCAGGAAACGGGTGAACGAAAACTCGTTACTTTGTCTAGGGTCTCGCTCCCGTTTGTACTCAGGTAACATGCTCATCTTGACGGGCGTAATTGACACCGGCATAGATGAACGGTCAATAATCGATTGACAGAGCGTGTGATACGCTACCGCCTCTACTTGGTCGAACCCGATAAATATCTTAAGCGTTTCCATCTTTAGCCTCCAAAATCACAAGGAACGCACTGCCGAAGTTCTGCAACATCGACAAGGTAAAGCGTTCACACAATTTCGGCACCCACCACTCTACAGGCTCTTGTATAAGGTGGGCGTTACGGCCATCAGATAGCGTTTTCTGAGCGGGTCGCGTTGCCACGGTAAAAAAGGCCAGCTTCTTTGTGACCCTTTTCAAATCATCTAACACATTATCCAGGTATTCCGGTTCAATGTGCTCTAATACATCTGTACACACCACAACATCAGCGGGCTCGGGGATAGATGAATACTTCTCTATTGCAGGGTCATACTGTTTAATCGTAAACGGTAGATTGTTCTGCAAGGTTGACTTCCCACACCCATAATCGAGGACATCCCGAGTCTCTATGGTCTTACAAAGCTCCCGCACCTGATTGGCGTATCGAGAGCCTGAAGTACCGTACTTTGAATTAGATTCGTGGAGTTCCGCGTTTAGGCGGCGATAGTCTTCTGATATTGTTTGCATAGTTCCTTCCTGACTCTTTGAATGACAGAATCCCAATCATCTCCGCTTTGACGGAATAATCTGATTGAGTCGTACCAGGGCATCTCACCCTTGACGCCATAGCGCCACGCCGGTCTTGATGGTGTGAGCACCCAACAGGGAACGCCTAACGCACCTGATAGGTGGATGATTGAGGTGCATACTGACACCACAACATCCAGCTCTTGAATGAACGCCGCTGTCTTGTCGTAATCGTCGATTATCGATTGATCGTGATGAATGACTATCCCAGTGCGTTCGGTAAATTCGCTGATCTCTTTGTCAGCGTTTTTAGTGTATTGAAGGCTGTAGAAATCTGCGTCCAGTTCCAGGATTGGCTGTAACTGGTCAAGCGTCACACTTCGCAAGTCTTTACGGGTGGACTTGTAACCACCTTTCCAACTTATCCCGATCTTCGGCTTTTGGCCTGTCAGGGTGTTTGACTTCTCAACCTTCAAATAAGGTGTTTTCGGGAAATCCTCTTGCGAGTTCCTAAAGAACTTCCCTAGTGAACCTATTGCCACACGACAATCAGGCTCGTAGTTATCAACCCATGGCGTCTCAAGTTCTTTCCGCGTCCCGTACACATCAATCCCGGGGAACGAGTCCCGCATGATGTTTGTGAGTCTTGGGTGTGCGTCATAGATGACATTGCAGACTTTCTGCAAATCAGGGAGCATCGAGGCGAACATGATTTCGTCACCTAGCCCCTGTTCACCGTAAACGATTACGGTTTTCCCTTTCTCACCATCCCAGCGAGGCAGGCCACCGTAATCCTTGTCCTTCCGCTTGGAGGCTTTTAGTGCTGGATTACCGGAGCTTGTCTGGAATCCCCATTCGTGCTCCAGCCACCCCTCTTTCCACTGGCCTAGCTCAAGCAATGCAAGGGAGTAGTTCCAGTGTAATTGCGGGTTTTGAGTATCGCACTCAAATCCCTTTAAGCAGTATTCAACGGCCTTTTTCGGTGTGCCGTTGTTTACATACAACGTTGCGAGATTGTTGTACATCATCGCCAAGTCTTTAGGGTCTGCGCCATCAGGGAAATATCGAATCCCCTGGAGGAACATCTTTTCAGCCCGTTCGTTCTGGTTGTCCTGCTTGTAGATAAACCCTAGATTGTTGTAACCCGATACACTCTTAGGGTCGAGCTTCAGATTCTCCCTGAATAGCTTCTCGGCTAATGTAGGGAATCCACGGCTCATGTAGATCGTCCCAAGATAGAACCATAAATCTGCATTCTTTGGGGAATGATCCAGCAGGAAATTAAAACCTGCCTCTGCCTTAATTAATTCGCCGGTATGTAAAAAGTCTAACGACTCTTGAAATATTTGTTGTGCTTTATCCATATAAAAAGGGGGCCGAAGCCCCCTCCCACGGTTTAGCGATTCCGTGTGTAAGTTACCGTTACGGTCATTTCCACTTCGGTTGTAGTGGTTCCCGGTGTAACTGTTGCGGTTACATACTGATACTGAACAGCAGCATCATCAGAAACAGAAACAGTATAGGGAACGCCCTTGGTGGCACGGAGCACGGTTGCAACAGTCCCGGCAGTGGCGAATGCTGAAGCGTTGGTGTCGTCACCTGTAGTCGGGTCATTGATACCAAGGGTAAACGGACAAGTAGCCGCACCCGAGGAAACAATGCCCTGAACATCCAGAATGGTTGAGCCGCTAGGAATCTTACACATCAGAATTGCAGTTGCAGATGGACTGATGGCAGTAGAACCGCTGTAAGTTGCGGTAATACTGTTAACACCAGCATGAACAGAGCGAACCACCCCGGTAGAGGCGGCTGCTGTAGCTGTTAAAGTAGCCATGATTTACCCCCTATTAGGTGTGAGCTTCGCCCCAGGTTGGAACGACAATGGTTGAGAAGTCGGCTGAGTTAAATACAGTCTTCTTCATACCCCAGATCATGCCTGCTGAAACGCCAAGCTGATTCTTGTAGTCGAACAGTTCTTCGACCCATGAAGTCTTGCCGTTTGCAGAGTCTTGGCCATAACCCAGCGCCAATGCCTGAGCGCCCGCAAATACAGAACGGTAAACGCCAGAAGTAACGCTTGGAACGCGGGTAGACTCGTGCAGGATTACGCCGTTGTATTCGCCCAAAGCGCCGGTATAGATCGGATTGTTGGAAATCTGGCCGCCTTGCATAGCTGCCTTTTGGATATCCAACCACTGACCTGTAGCGGTGTTGGTGCGAAGATCATGGACTTGGTAAGGATGCAGGAACATCACATACTTATCGCCGCCGTTGATCTTCAGAGGACGAATAACAGGGCTCAGTGTCTTGGCACGTTCAATACACTTGTCAATCAGATCAAGCGTGAAAGCGTTAGACGCTGATGCAGACGCAATCTGAGCTTCAGTGGTCAAACCATTCATGTAGAAGATATGGTTTGTATCCGGTGCTGTGGTTGCGTTGTGGCCTGTATAACGAGTGTCGGCCTGACCAGTATTACCCGCCAGATGGTTCATGAATGCAGTATCGATGCGGTCTGCCCACCAGTCCTGAAGGCCCATACGAGCTTCTTCACGAACTGAGAACGGGACACGCTGTTCTGACATCTTGCCTTCTGAACGTACGGCGTGGCGTAGCTGGTTGATGACGAAATCGTCATAGTAAGTTGTCAGCGCTTCTTCGTTACCTTCCAAAGTGCCGTCACCCTCGATACCTGCACCGCTCAACTGCATACGCAGTGGGATACGGATACGGTCGCCCGGGCCTTTCTGTGTGTCCTCCATAATCTGACAGAGGGAATTTGAGGTCTTACCCATGAACTTGCCAGCCCAAGTCTGTTTCAGAGCTTCGCGGAAAAGCTTCTTACTCCAGAGTTTGACGGCAAGCGGATGGTTTACCCCATAAGCTGTAGTAGCCATAGAATAATCTCCAGTTAAGTTTCAGATAAACGTTGTTCAACCGATCTCGCTGGTTGCGCGTATCTGCCCATAACGGAGGCATTCCCGAGGCTACGTTTAACGTCCGTAGAATGACGCATTAGCTAGCGGTCTCCGCCAACCAACTTAGACCAGACCTTATCAAACTCATCGTCATCAAGGTCTGCTAAGGTTTCCAAGGTCATCTCACCCTTGGTTGCATTACCGGAAGATAGTGACCTTGACGCCTCTAGCCCCTTCTCTAAGGTTTGCATCTTCACTTCTTCTGGTGTCTGTTCTGGTGCTGCTTTCGCATACCCTCGTGTCTTCGCAAGGGCGTACATTCTTTCAGCAGGGTTTACACCGTCGTCAAATGCCTTGCCGACAATCATGGCTTCTTCTTGCGCCATAATCTGAGCCGCAATGTTAGGCTCATACCCAACGGCCTGTAATTCAGACTGACGGGAACTCATCAGGAATCGATAAGCGTCGTTAAAGTCTGTCTGCTGCTGTGCGTAGACCTGTGCGCTTTGCTGGTACTTACTGACAAACTCCTGTTGCTGGCGGTATAGCTCGGCCTGCTGATCCTGCTGTGAGAAACGGGAATCGTAGTGCTGTAACCGCTGCTGAAGCTCCTGGTTCTGCTGTCTCAGGTGTTCTAAAGGGTCGTCTTCATAACGAACCTGCTGCTCCTGATTAATGCGCTCCTGAATCTTCTGGAAGGTTTCTTCCATCTTCTTGGTGCGTTCGGCTTGAGCGTTTAATTGCTCCTGTAGCTCTTTCCGGCGCATCCGTTCCTCATGTAACGCGCCATGCGGGACAAACTTCTCCCGCTCTTGTTCAGGTTCCGGCTGAACTTCCGACTTAGGTTCTGCTGTTTCGGCAGCAGGTTCCGCTGTGGTTTCGGCCACTTCCGCTAGTTCGATGTCTCCGTTGTTATCAAAGAAATCATTGAACTGGTCTTCAGATACCTCGATCTCGGCGAGGCTCACCGCTTCTTCACTCATATTGACTCCAATAAAAAAGGAGCCTTACGGCCCCTGTGGAACCTCTCAGAGAGAGGCTTTCCGACGCTTCACAGCGTTGGGTAAAAA
>JAAOEI010000661.1_pt1 | contig 13025 bp, 16 predicted proteins | sample 7059261 | NCBI WGS metagenome assembly JAAOEI01 (sample SAMN14008812, study PRJNA610033) | viral metagenome | isolation source: viral particles filtered from seawater | place: China: Hangzhou Bay, Yangshan Deep Water Harbour | collected 2017-10-31
GTTATTTTAATATTCCCCAAAGATATATCTTTAAATTTTTTATTTGCAAATTTTTGCGTGTCTTTAAATGCTTGTGATTCTTTACCCATAAAAGGTCTTTGCAATCCACCTCTAGCAAAACTTTGCTCTAATATATTGGCATAACTAACTCTTGTTTGAACTGCTGAAAAATGTCTATTTTTAGTTGCTGGTGTTAAGAAAAAACTACTTGCTAAATTTCCTGTATCAATAGCTGGTGGGTTATCTTTCAAAGAAGCCATGTGCTTTCTTTTGCCATAAACTCTACCACCTTTCGGAGTTTGTTGCATACCAAGCATAATATGATTCTTAAACATATTAGCAACTTTGTTCAAATATCCAGCAGTTTTCATATCATATAAATCTAAGGCTTTATCAGTCTTTTGTTTTATTTTAGATTCTACCTTAACTTTAACTGTCATTAAGTTGCTACCCCTTCTTCTGCGTCTATGATTTGGTATCTTTCTTTTCCTTCTAATAATGAAGCCACATGCTGAATATTAAATAATTTTGAGTTATAGCTAATTCTGTGTTTTGGTGTCAAAGATGAAATATATCTTATGGTAAAACGATAATTGCTTCTGGCTTCTAATTGATCTCCAAAACTGTTCTCTGTACCAGATAAATTTTCTACTTTAGCCCATACTGTGTTTGCTGTTGAGAAGGAAGCTGATTGACCACCACCAGAATCAGTAGATGTTCCAAGAGATTGGATAACAATTCGGTTTCTCATTTCGCCTATCATTACGCACCCATTTGCCCTACATATTGAGCTTGACCTCTATATGGATTGACAGATAAAGATTTAATTCTGTAAGCCTGTAGTAATTGTGTGGCAGATGTTGGAGCTAATACTCTTTTGCCATCTAGCAAATCTCCTCTATGCTCAAACAAATATGCAGAATATTCCAAACAAGCTGATTTAATGTCATAAGGAATCGCTGTGGTTGCTCCATATCCAGCCACATATTGAATCTCTAACCCATTAGCAACTCTTAAACTTGTTGGATAACTTTTACCTTTTCTTAATACTATTTTTGCTGGAACACTTACATTATCTAAGTAATAATTTGAACTAGCAAAAGTGGTAGCTGTATCTGCGTCATCATAAGATTTAATATGAGTTACACTTGTAACAGGGCTTTTTGGCAACAAAATATTTTTTGTGCTGATGTTTCTGTCAATGCCAACATACATTCCTTCTTGTAAAGGTATATCAACATCATAAATAGAATCTATAAACAGTTGATAAGTAACTGTGGTCAAAGTTCTATTGGTGTATTCTTTAGCCCAATTATGTACAGCCCTTTCTATCAATGCGACAACTGTATCATCATCAGAAGAATCTATTTTATTCCAAGCCTTAATCTCTGCTTGAGTTACTGCGTATGCTGTTTCTGCTGTATGTACTTTTAATCCAGCCATTTAGTTTCTCCTATGGTTTCGGATATTTGTCCTTAATGGTCTTAATTTGAGCTTTCCAAGAATCAATACCATCATTGTAAATCTTATCAAGTTGTTCTTCTATTGATGGATATTCTGCCTTTCTTTTTCTAGCATAGTCTAAATTATCATAAGCAGTAGATAGTTCAGTCATCTTTGCTTGTATCGTAGCTTTTGCTATAGGAGTAGTATTCCACTCAATATCATTTATATCTTCGTTTTTAACTGTACAGGAAGCATTACTGTCAATCGCTAGTATCGCTGATAATATATCCTTTGATGGCTCTGTATTCATTATTCAATCTCCATTAAACTAACATGTGTTCTTGTCCTAGATGTATAAGTTGCGTCTGTGTCATTTTGATTTCGGTTTACATAAATAGTAGTTGCTCCATCTCCAGCACCAAAATAAAATTTATAATCTACTTGATTTGTTGTTGATGGGCTGTCTACTATTGTTCCACCTAATGCAGTTGATACTCTATTGCCATCACCATTTTGGTCATAGTTACCAGCTAATGAAGCCTGTTTATTACTAGAAGCAGTACCAGATAAAGCTGTAACATGAGAATATCCACCACCATTAATTTGTCTGTATAATCTCATTCTTATTCCACCAACATTAGCTCCAATTCTAATTTGTGGAATAAAAAAATCTATTTTTACTTTATTTGATGATGATGTTGGGGTGATACTATATGCAATACTTCCAGCAGAATCTGTTGTTGCGTCTGATATACTTATAGAATATAAAGTATTGTCAGAAGCTGTTACTACTTGCTTGACCTTCCCACCAGAAGCTGTAGCAAAAGATAAATTGCCAGAGCCATCTGTTTGCAATACTTGACCAGAGCTTCCATCAGCACTAGGCAAAACCCAAATTTTATCTGCTGATAAAGCTGGTGCTTCAAAACCCACATAGTTTGCACCTTCATAAAATCTTAATTCATTATTTGAGCCACCAATAGATAAATTCCCAGCAGTCGTCAAAGCTCCACCATCAGCTATGGTAAGTGCGTCATCTCCATCTGTATATTCAATTAATGTTGTTCTAATGCTATCACTAGAAAAATATTCTACTGTGTCATTGGTTTGATCTAATTCTGCCAATAATATATTTGCGTCATTATCTTCATTTCTAATGTAGAGCTTATTGTTTGCTGTATCATACCAAAGCTGATTTGCAAAAGTAGTTGATGGTGCTGAACTTCCAGAGCTTGTACTTGCCAAAGCCTGTAGTGCTGAATTAATGTCAGCCCTTGTATTCGGAAAGGTCTGGTTTGCTATGGTAAAATCATTCTGGCTCATTTTTTACTCCCTTAAAATAATTCTTAGATTATCATAATAATTTTAAATTAACTACTCTCAAGATAGCCATAACCTTTAGCAACATAACCAAAATCTTTTGCAACAGGACTACCTGTACCACTACCTTGATAGAAGTTTATTGTAAATCCTGTTGCTGATTTGCTAGAGATTACATAATGCTCATTTTGGTCTAAATCATCTATCTCTATTCCCAATCCTTGTAATGCTTTAAATGCTGGACTAAATGTTACAGTTTTCCCACTTGTTGTTGCTGATATACTATCTTCTGCGACAGTTCTGTCTGGCATATCAATGGTTGCTGATAGTGCAGAAATCGCAGGTGTTGAATCTGGATTATTTGTGGTTAATTTAGCTCTCAACTTAATATATCTAGCCTTATAGTTACCAAGCACATAATCTTGATAATCAGTATAGGTAGTATTGTCATTAGAGGTTGATATTTGGATTTTTGCGTCTACATCATCAAATTCAGTATAACCACCATCAAAGTTACCTTCTTGGCTGTCAAATAGCCCTTCAAAGCTGTCAAACAGGGTATTTGCATTGAATCTACTGCTGGTCATAGAAGTTGTTACATATGAATTATATATTGCTCCTAAATCTATTGGATTTGAGCTAAAATAATAAAATCCATCTAAATTACTAGCAACTTCTCCACCATCATCAAAGTTCCCTAAAGCAGAATCAAATAAACCAGAATGAGAATCAAAAAGCTCACCTAATTTTAGTTGTAAAAAATTTGTGCTATCTCTGTTGACTACCTCAACCTCGTCTTTTGTTCCAGCAAATCCTGTTGATTCTGTTGTTGTTGCTACGACATTGAAGTCATCTGCAATCTGATTTCTTATCACAATTTTTTTAGTAGATGTAACAGAAGTTATCCCCAAAACATCAACAGCTTTAATCATATATGTTCCTGTTTGAGCTGGTAAAGATATTTGATTAGTCGCTTTAGATATATAATTAGCGACAATACTAGCTCCAGAGTAAACTTGGCTTGATGTGGCTGGTGTATGTCTAATAATGTAATGTGATAAATCTAATTCGCTGTTTGCAGTCCAAGAACATACAGCTAAATTATTAACAATATTTACAGAGAAATCTGCGACATCTGCTGGTGGAGCTGTCTTTCCTGCCACTTCATGATTAGCTGATGTAAAAGAAGAAGCAACATTAAACGCATTAATTGACCTTGCTCTGACTTCATAAGTTTGACCATCTTCCACATCTTTAATTTCAAACTTCATAGAAGTTCCAACAGTCTTTGCTCTACCTAGACTTGTAAATTCTGAATCTGTTGATGTATTTCTATATTCAATTTCTATTTCATTAGTTGTGCCTTGACTAGAAGCCACTTTAACTACAAGAATAGTAGATATTATCCCAGAATAAGCTCTCATTATATCGCTTAACTCTATAGATGGAGCTGATACTGTTTCTGCTGTTGGCAAAATAGTATTATCAGATATAAACTCTGATTCTTCAGCACTCCAATCCCAAACACTAGGTGATGTTTCTTGTAAAAGCAAATCAATACCTACATCAGTTTCATCTGAAATAAAAGTCCAATCTGCAACTTGAAATATTTTTGAGCTAAATCCTAATCTAGAATTATTAATAATAACTGTATCTCCAACTTGCAAAGTAAATGCTGACAGTTTCATGGGAGCTTTAATTATTATCTGCTGTCTATTTTTAAATAAAACAACTTTAGCAATTCTTTGAGCCATTGTTGATGATGTAGTAAAAGGCAGATCAATATTTCCAAATATAGTTTCGTCATTATCTTCACTAACAAAAGTGCTTGAGGTTACCATTGGATAATCTGATGGTTGCCAATTACTCTCTGGGCTTGTAAATACACCTTTAACAGTGTTAAACAAGTTTCTTCTGGATTGTTTGGTCTGAACAGTAATGCCACCTCTAAAGTCATCTTCGTCTAAGGTTATTGATGGAGCAACATATTTACCACCAGCAAGAATAAACTTTCCATTTGAATAGCTTAATATACCAAGCATTGAGCCTGTAATTTCATCTATAGCTTTCATTGGCTCTATATTTGAATAAATAATACCATTTGCTTCATATCTGTTTTCTGTACCACCAGCAGATAAAGAAATATCTTCATCACAAATGTTTGCAACTGTGGTAAATGATGTTGTATCTATTTGAGCTGTAGGAACAGATAATCCAAATCTTGTGTCTGATAAATAATCATACAATATTAATGCTGGGTTTTTAGAAAATGCAGTTGATCCTGTTCTAAAATCTAGTACCTTTTTTCCTTTAATTTCAGCACTTATGTTTGGAATACCATTTGGAAAAACATCTGCGTCATATTTTAACTTAACATAAAGATAAGCTATTCCAGACAGCATATGAGAAGTAGTCCATTGTGGAACTTCTGACACTAAATCTGCGTCTGCTTGTTGCGTGTCGCTTCCTAAATGTTGCTTTATTCTAACTGTCAATTCTCGTGTATCTGAAAATTTTTGTGTTGCTATGATTGCGTAATTTGTTTCTGTTGTTGTTCCAGCTAAATAAGGTTTTGGAGTATTTGGATTATCAAAAGGATTTATTCTCACTTGACCATTTGGAGTTTGCTGGAAGATTGATGTTGCTCTTACATCTGTTTGCAATCCAGATGATAGAGTTACTGCTAAAGTAAATCTTGTTCCAGAGCCAGACGCAGTACCACCAGAAGATACACCATAATCAACTCCGTTGATATTTAGTGTGTCGGTTGTGTCAACTGTAAATGCTACATCTGATATCAAAGTTACAGATGTAACTCCTTTCTGTACACCCTCTCCATTTTCTACAGCATAACCACCAAAAGGTAACTGTCTATTAAAAGGCATAGTTGTATATTCTGACACTACAAGAGCTTTTGTTTTTTCTGTAAATCTTGATTCTGTTGCATATTTGCTTGGGCTGGTAACTTTGAATTGCGTCAGTCCATTACTATCTGTTCCAGCACTTGCAAGAGTAAGTTCATCATCTCCAAAATAAACTTTATCTATAGATTGTATTTCATGGGAAGCAAGTTGGACAATTAAATGAAGATTTTGATTATTGTCTGTTGATTCCATAAACAGTATACCACCAGACTTCTTTGTTTCTCCATAAACAGTATCTCTTGTGATAATAGGCTCTTTAACCATTTTAGTTCTATCTTTTAACTGATTACTAAGATTGCCTACTTTATCTACTCCAAGAGCTTTAGATAAAGTTGCAGATACAGCCATTGAAGTAACAGCAGTTACAACATTAGCCATAAATGTACTAAAACCAGCACCTGTAGCTTTTGCACCAGCAACACCACCAACATAGAATCCTACTGCCATTATTGCTAGTCTTTTAACTGTATTTCCCATTACACAAAATGCCTTTTAGTTGTTATTTCTTTTGGTATTATCTTGTCCTTATGTATTCTTAGCCACTTAACTTTTTGATTGCACCCAAGTAACTGCGTAAAATATTGTCTAGTCCAATCCATTATTTCTTTAACATTCTTTCTGGCAACAATATCCATATGCCAAACAATATCACCAGAGTTCCATGCGTTGCTATATATTTCATTAGTTTTCAACAAGTATTCTTCTTCTATTTCATCTAAAAAAGCCCAATTAGAAAAGCCATATATTCTTCCATTTTCTTTATGTATTTTAAACTGATTTAGTTTTAAAGAAGGATAAATATGTGCAAATATTTCTTCATCAGAATATTTTTTATACTCGTCAAATTCTTTGTATAAATTTATAATTGGAGAAACATTAATCATCTTGTGCCACCACCCCAGATAATTTCTTTATCTTGTAAATCATCAACAAACTCTAAACCTTTGTCATTTGGGAAGAAATGTTTTTGATCTTGGTCGGTGTATCTGAAATTTAAAGGTCTTTCAAGTGTAATCAATTTGCTTTCTATATCAAATGTTATTGAAGCTGTATCGCCTGTTTCAACTATGTTTACAGTATCAACAAAACCAGAAAATATTTTATATGGATCATCTACTATTGATTGAGCATTACTTGTAGTTGTTAGCACTCCAAAGTAAATATTAACCACCACTCCTTGCTGTGTTTGTGTCAATGCACTTGTTAGAACATCAGCATTGATTCCACTAGCGACAATTTTAACTCCACTAGCTTTGGTTTCCCCTGTTTCCTGAACAGAGCTTATTGATATTAAATTTCCTAAACCTGTATAAATTTGACCTAATATAGAAAAATCTCCATATCCTATCCACACTCTTAATGGTTGCGTGTATAGAAATTCTACAGCATAAAATGGTCTAGTTTGAGTGCTAGATAATTGAGTAGAAAATGTGCTACCAATCGTTCTAGCCATAATGATTAACCTTTAGACTTAGTGGCTTTTTTCTTAGTGGCTTTTTTCTTTATTTTAGTTTTGGCTTTAGTTTCTTTTGGCTCGTCAAATTTAACTTCTATTGCTGAATTGTTAGAAATAAAGTTGTTCGCTAAATCTACCTTCCATTGTTTATCACAATCAATAATCTCATTGTTCTTATAAACTCTGGTTGCATTTCCAGATTCATTACTAGAGCCTTTGACATCTCTTAACATTTTTATCTTCATATTTCTCTCCGTTATTCATTACATAATATTCTTTAAATACTATCTAATCAATATAAGAGTGAGGAGCAGACAATGAGCAATCAAAACCACTCCCCACAAACTTATCAGATATTATGCGTCTGTTGAATCAATAGGATTGCCCAATACAGCTTGAACACTTATAGGTGTTCCGTTTGAGTGAGTTCCTGTTGCGTCAATCTTAACTCTCACATATCTGTTACCACCGATATAACCGATTTGGCTTGTCTGTGGTGTTTCGCCATTTGCGTCTAGTGTTAAAAAGATACCAGAGCTATCAACACTTCCCTCTGTTACTGCTGTTGAGCTAGTAACGGCTGAAAATGTAGAATCGTCTGTTGAATCTTCAAGTATAAAGTCAAACTTTACACTTCCAGATAATGTATCGCCTTCAATACCAGAATTCACAATAAACATTACTGATTCAAAACCCTGTGTATCAACAGTAGTTCCATTAGAATCTGCTGTAAATACTTTTGCGTCTTGACAAGTAACTGCCTTAGTTCTATTTGAAATATCTCTCATAATAACCCCCCTTATGCAGAAATGTTTTGTAGTCTAATAGCTTCTGCTAAAACTACTGCACCACCAACTCTGCGTCTGGCGACATAACGAATATTACCACTTGTTGCTTGTGAGTAAGGATCACGCATGACCGATAAATTTACTCTGTCAACAATAGTGTAAGCTCTTGAGAAATCTCCATATGCTATTGGCTTAGCTGATCCAGCTACATCTGGCATATCTTCTGCTAAGATGTATGGCTTCCCTAAGATTGTTGCTGGTGTTCCACCAACATAGCTCATAGCATTAACAAATATCTTTTGACCTTCTGTATCTTCTAACTTTAACACATCAGCAAAAGTAGCTCTGTTCATCACAAAACTTGCGTTTGCCATATAGTCAGATTTGATAGCCATTGTTAAGTCAACTAGACCATTAGCTGTCAATGCAGTTCCACTTCCAGAATTAGTTGAACTAACTCCAGCAGATGAATCTGTAAAGCCTTGAGGTCTACCAACACCATTTCCAGAAACGAATGCAGTACCTTCTGCTTTCGCAAACTGTGTACCAAATTCTTCTGACATTTCTGATTCTAAGTCAAAAGCAGAATCTTCCAACATAGCTTGGGAAATGTCCACTAAAGCATAAAGCTCATGTGCGTCAATTTGCATTAAGCCTGTTGTATATCCTGTTGTTTCTGATCTAGTGCCTGTTTCTGCAACAAAAGAAGCAGAGAATTGACCTGTTCTTTTAGGAATCTCAATACCTCTGTTTGATGTAGTTCTAACTCTAGCAATAGAACGGATAGGAGAAATCTCTGTAACACCCTTAATTAAGTCTGCTACATATTCTGCTGGAGCATAGAAACCACCTAATGTATCGTCAGATTCATATAGTGCTTTCTTTTCCATTTCATCAACTTCCCCTTTTCTTAGCCAATCACCAAATGCTTTCATTTGAATATCAACATCTTTTGATTCGCCTGTATTAGGTCTAGCAATAACTGTTTCCAAGTTATCTAGCTTTGCCTGTGCTTCTGCTAAGTTCTTTTCTTGAATCTCAATAGCTTGTTTGGTTTCTGCCATTTTAGAAATGTCATCAGCCATTTTATCAACTTTTTCTTCAAGTAGAGGATCAGCAGAGCCTTTCTTTTCAATCTCGTCTAGTCGCTTTGAATTTTCACTTTTAAAATCTTCAAAAGTTGAATTCAAATTGTCTATAACAGATTTTATTTCTTCACTCATAATAAACTCCATTATTGTTTAATAGTTTCAATTAAATGCTTAATACTATCCACAACATCTCGCTGTTCATTCAATTCTGGATTAAATGATTTATATAATATATTGGCACTTTGTTTTGCAACAGAACTAGACATTAGTCCCACATCACGCAAGTAATGTTCTATCTCTCTCACATTCATTTCAGCTAATTTTACTTTGGTAATCTTAGCTTTCGGATTCATTGGAAATGTAACCATTGATATTTCCATCAAATCCAAATTCGTAATAGTTCTTTTCTTTAACTTATCGCTATATTTATAATCATCTGGTGATAGCTTATAGCCGATTGACATAGAATCTAATGCACCCATCTTCATTAGCTCGTACACTTCTTTGCCTTTCTGTGTACCCATAGCAAGTCTGCCTTTGATCTTTAGCCCTCGTTTATCTTCTTCAAGTGCGTCAATCACACCAATAGGCTCATCAGTCTTATGCTGATAAAGCAGTTTAATTTGTTTGGGTTTCTTATCATAGATTGATTTAGCAAATGCACCTTGTTTGATAACATCATTCCCTAAATCTTTATTGCCAAATACGGAAGCATAACCTTCAAAGCTCCCATCTTCCTCTGTATCAATACCTTTATAATCACATTCAAGGTCTAAAACATCATTTACTATTTCTAAATGCTCATCAGACATAACTTAAATTCCTTGTCAAGTAAAAGTTCCTTTATGATAGCAATACTTGAGCATTAATTACAAGCAAAAAAAAAGGTGCAGAGAATTAGCAAACTCCACACCAAGACTTTAGCAAGTTTAAATCTTTAATAAGTTATCAATAAAAATAACCAGCTTGTTCCCAATATCATAGCAAATAATATTATACTAGCTATAATTTCCCAGCCTGTCATATGTTCATTATCTTTCATAATTCTCTCCCCCATGAGAAATTCCCATCATTACGATAACAAATAGAACTTCTCCCCTTATGTAAAGTTCCATCTTTTTTTGTTGGGTGCAAATAAATTCTAAGGTTTTTCTCTCCAAAATTATGATATTCGTTTAAATCTAATTTCATTGTGCAAATCAATACTTCACCAATATCATTTATTACTTTGTCGCCTTCATTTACATTATCCATAATTTTGCTCCAAGAATGACCTTTTCTAAATTTACTTTTTCTGCCAAGTTCGTTATCCCATACTTTCATATTATACTCCTAATGTAAGTGGGAGCATTTCTGCTCCCTGTTAATTTATCTTTGAAACCAAACTTCATTAACATCATCACATAAAACTTCCCATTGTTTTTCAGTAAACTCATACAAAAGACAAATTTTATATCTCAAATCTTTAGGTCTTTTAATTGCAAGTTCATATAAATTATTGTCATTCATAACTCGTAATGACAATTCGTTTTCTGAATATTCTCTTATATCAATCATATCTGCAAACATTTGCTTTCTCCTGTTTAAGTTTTTATTTAATAACAAAACCTATTATATATAATTTAATTGTATATGCAAGTATTTTATATAATTATTTTTGGATAAAAAAAAGGGCTATTTCTAGCCCTCTAAATTTTTGGTAATGGGTTACTACTACTTAGCAATCAATTTAATCTGCAAAATGTTCTATTTGATCTAAAACTTGATTTCGTAATAATCCATCAAGTGCCATAGCTAAACCACACCCATCACTTTCCCATTGGTTTAAATCAATCTTATTAATTTCCGCCATAGCTTTTTCAACTGCTCTATCAATAGTATCTTCTACTTCTTCTGCTGTCATAAATTTATAATTTTCCATTTCCTATCTCCTATTTAAGTTTTTATTTGATAACAAAACCTATTATATATAATTAGATTATATATGCAACTTTTTTATATACTTTATTTGGTTTGTAAGTGTTTGATTTATATAGAATTATGAAATTATTTCATCTTCTGAATCATAATAAAGAGTAAAACAGCGACAATTTATGACATTTAAAGCACCACCATTCATATCGCCTGTGAAATTCATTTGTCTTTCTATGAAGCCACCACCAGCTATAGGTGTCATAACTTTAAACATATCATCTCTGCTAACAGTTGTGCCATTCATACCTCTGTGCCAAGCCCTAGTTCTGTCATCTAACGCACTACCCCAGCTTTTAACAGGCTTATTAAAACCTAGCTTCCCAGATATTTCGTGGTTGGCATAATTCATGGCAGAGTGCGTTTCAGTTCTAGCAATCATAGTAGCTCTATAAGGTGCAAAAGACCTGTTTTTTTGGATTAACTTTGCTATTTGTGGAATGGATAATCCATCTGCTATCCCTTTTTTTATCGCTTGTTTTATTTGATTTCTGGTTGTTTGAGATATTTCAACTACTTTGTTAGCTGTAACTCCAGCAATATAAGTAGAAACAATTAAATCTATATCTTCATCTTGTTCTTGTTTGGTTTCTCGTTGCTTTATTAATCTTTGACTTGCAGTTGTAATAACAGACCTGTAATGACTAGATAATATTTTATAAAGTTCATCTGAAAAATCTTCTATAAAAAGATAATACATATCACCAAGATCAATATATTCTCGTTCTGCTCGTCTTGATGTTTTTCTTAATAATTTTTTAACTTTGGCATTTAAACTTTTTGAAAGATTTAGATATATTTTAAGTTGCTCTCTATAGTCTTTGCGTCTATCAATCTTAATTTTTGCCATTTACTCAATTATTTCAAAGTGAACTGCGTCTATAAAGTTCATATCCCTGTTCAATTTGAAATCTCCTGTTACCCAGCTTCCACCCCATCTTATTTTAATATTTAAGATTTCGCAAACCTCTCCAACCACTCCAGCAACAGCTTCATAATATTCTAAATCCCAAGTAACTTTTCCATTGTCGTAACACACAATATCAACAGCCTTGCCTTGACAATGCAAAGACTTAGCTCCAACCTTGCTCAATCCATCAGCTTTGAGTTGTTCGGCTCTCTCTAGGCTTCTCAAGCCTTCTGTGATACCAAAATCTATAGGTGTCAGCTTGATTGTTTCTTGCATAACCAGCTTTAAGTCTGGGTGTACTGTTTCTAATTTTTCTAATGATCCACTTCCAAATTTAAACATAATTTAGTCCTTTGATGATAATGGGTGATCTTTTGGCAGTAAGTCTAAATCAAACTTACCACTTCTAAATTTACCTGTTCTGACAGCCACTAGGAAAGCATTTACTCTGGCATAAGCCCATCTGTCTTCACCACCACTTGCCCTAACACTCGGTCTAACAGATTGTGGGTTATTCCTGTATGCACCCACCCCTCTTTTAAAAGATGAAGCTAACATTCTAAGATTAACTCGCTTTCCCTTTTTATCTCCATGCTTTTCGTTATGCTCTTTGACCTTTTCACGCAACCCTTTTTCTACTGCGTCTGTCAAGCCATATGCACCTTTGGTTTCCATATCATCATATGACTTTTCTCTCTCTGCCATAATCTGATTTCTTTTCTGCCTTGACCAACTGAATCCAGAATCTCCACCCCATAAAGCCCAAGCTATTCTTCCTGCACTCGGATAACCTTTTTGACTTGGCTTAAACCCTTGCCCTTGCTTATCTACTTCGTGTCTGGAAAAGAATGAGAACATTCTAAGAACTGTGTCTGGCGACATTCTTTCACCACTTACAATTTGATTTGCACGAGCAACACCCACTTGAGTGCCACCCCTATTAAACTTTTTTCGCCAGTCCAGCCCTCTCCTAGCTTCTTCTTTCATGCCTTCGGTGGCTGTTAAGTCTAAGTCAGATAAAGCCTTTTCTTCTCCAATCAGTTCATCATATTCTGCGTGAGTAGAACAAGGCATATAAACTGTTTGACCATCTTTATCATGAGTGTGAATTCCAACACA
>JAAOEI010000662.1_pt1 | contig 13022 bp, 16 predicted proteins | sample 7059261 | NCBI WGS metagenome assembly JAAOEI01 (sample SAMN14008812, study PRJNA610033) | viral metagenome | isolation source: viral particles filtered from seawater | place: China: Hangzhou Bay, Yangshan Deep Water Harbour | collected 2017-10-31
GAGGTCGCTGCTACCTGAAAATCGTCCGTCGTCGCGCTCACCACGTAATAGATCGTCCCAGCCACAAGCGGTGCCGGCGGGGTTGTCGAATAAAAAACAATCGTGTCCGTGTTGGAATACCCGTGCGCCGGAACCTTGATCGTGTTGGCGCTAAGGTCCGCAGAAAACTCCTTCGGATTGCCGCCTAGCGGGCTGATGAACCGCAAGGACGAACCTTCCCACACGCTCGCCCACGCAATCGTGGAGGCCGGAACGTCAAACGTCACCGAAGCCGACAAGGTGCGCGCCTCGCCCGCCGAAGAAGTCGCAAAGCTGCACGCCTTGGCCGCATACGCCGGAGTCCCGCCGGTCACCTCATTCGATCCAGCAAGTCCCGGGTAGGCGGTGTGCAGCTTCATCGTATTGGGGGACAGCGCGTTAAGCATGTCACGCTTGGCGTTTGTGCTAAAACTGCTCATGAAATTAGGGCCTCCGCTTTCAGGTCGACGCCATAAAACCGCTTCTTGACTGGATCGGTGCAAGTGATTCGGTAGACGCGGTTGCGCGACGTGCCCAAACGGTGCTTCTTGGCTCGGTTCCGATATTCACCTAACCGGCCTAGTTTCAATTCATAGCGATGCGGAAAGGACCGCCCCATGTCATCCGACCAAGACAGGATAACAACCGGGTCTTGTCCGAATACGCCCCCATCCAAGCCAACGCCCATTTCGGCGAACAGCTCGAAAACGTCGTGACGGACTCGCCTTCCATCGGATTCGATATACGTAAAGGTGCGCTCGGTGTAAATCTCGTTACCGTCATCCGTCAGGTAATCAGGGCTGACCGTGTACACCTTATTATCGACTCTCGACCCGAAGTACCGGGCCGTCCCGAATTTCAGATGGAACAGGGCCAAATGCGGCTCCAATTCTGCCTGCTCGTTGTAATATCCGAACTGCTGCCATCGCTGCGTCGCGATGTCATAGACCCATGTCGCCTGACTGGGGATGGTCAACTGGTAAAACGCATGCCCTTCGGACTGATAGCAGAACCCGTAGGCGCTGGACAAATCGCCGTAGCTCTTAAGCTGCGCGTCTAGGGCAAAGTCGGAAATGCCAACCGGCGAATACTGCTGCAGGCGATACACGCGTGCGTCGCCGTTTTCGTTCTGCCCAAGGAAAAACACCGAATTGTCGTCGGCCGCAATCGATCGGACCGCAGTTAGTCCGAATTCGACTATTGCCGTGCGCTGGAACGGGAGTTCTGCACTTGACGTAAGCCCCATGAACTCCAGCGTTTGACGGCCGAACACCAGTAATTGACCGCTGTCCGCCCACACCGCCACCACGTCATCCGGGCGGAACTCAGCAGATGCGAAGTTCAAGGCGTCAATCGTGGCGACGTTTAGCTCTGTCCATCCGAACGTGCCATTGGCCTGCGGGAAGACGATGCGGCCCGCAATGTACGTCCCCTGCGCCGTTGTGGGCGCGTCAGTCACCGCCGTATAGGACAGCGACGACGGGTTGATTGCGTGCCACCCCGCAGAGTGCATCACAACAATCTGCGTCTCATTTTGCTCAATCTGTACCCAGCCAGAACCCGGGACTGTGCCAATGCTCGTCTTCGTGCCGTCGCTTGCCACCCGCCAGAGGGTCGAGCCCGCAACAATCCACGCATAACCTTCAAGCACGCGGCCGCCGCGCAGGACGCCAGTGCCTACCGTCGTCCACTCATCCAGCCCGTCACGCTGAAAAAACATGCCTTCGCCAGAAGACCCGGGCGCGGCAGGTTCGAACAACAGGTTGACCACGGTCTGACACGACAGCGGCAGCGACCGGGACTTGTATGCAGGGCCTAGAAAATTGGTCTTCATGCGTTGAGTGGGTCCGGGTCCCAAGGAACGCTCGGCAAATCGTCATAAGCGCTCGGCGTAATGACGAAATATCGCAGTTGCAGCCGGTTGAAAGAATCGTTGATGTTCGCCATGGTCTTCGGCGAAGGCTCCCAGCCGTACTCATCTGACATTCGCAGCGCCAGTTGATAGGCGACGGCCTGCTTGTCGGCGTTGTCAAGGCTCAATATTGCGGACAGCGACGCTACGGTGTAATCCGGAATCATGATTCCAGAGCCGCGCCACTCTGCAAACAGGTCGCGCAGGTATTCAAGACCGGTCGTCGAATCGTCACCGGAAGCCGTTTCACCGGAGGCAATGACCCCCATGATGCGCAATGCTTGGTTGATGACATCGCTTGCTAGCATGTGCCCTCCAAGAAGGGGCCCCGAAGGGCCCCTGTTGGTTACTCGGTGACTCGGACTGCGTGATCCGGTCGGATCGCCGCAGGCAGGGCAAACAGCACGTCAATACGCGTGCTTTCGGTATCGTTCGAACCATTGCCGAAGGTCATCACGCGAACAGAAACGCCCTTCATGGTCGCGGTATAGCCTTCGCACGACGCCAGCACCGGGAGAGGCACGAACGCCGTAGCGAATGCGTCCTTGTGAAAAACAAGGTTCTGACGACGAGACTGCGATGCAGTGCCAAACACAGTGATAGCCGCGTTGTCTGCCGGCGACGCGGTGACCGTGCCGATGAGAGAGGCCGTGGTCGGAGTCAGTGCCGGGAAAATCTGCACACTGCCCGCACCACCCGCATAATCAGCCGTCACGACGAACTGGCGCAGGAACCCAGTATCGACACCCGTGATGGGATGAACCGCATTGACACCAGCGATGGTGATGATGGTTCCGCGCGTCAATGCGCCAGTGCCGGTATCCACAACCAGCGAACTGCCAGTCTGCGACGCGCCATTGATGAGGTAGCCAGTACCGGCACCGTTGGCGTGGACCGGAAGCGAAAGCTGCTTGTAGAAGTCCAGCTCAGCAAACCGGCCGACCGAGTTTTCCGAGAACTCGCCACGCAACTCAGACGCCACATGAAACAGCGTGGCATTGGCCTCAGCCAGCGCATCGCTTGCATCGGTCGAAAAATGCGCGGCACGATCCATGTCAGGGCAAAGGAAATTGTCCAGACGCGAGGACGCATTGCGCCAGACGGTACGGGTTGCCGGGACAGTGCCCCATGCGCCCACAACGCCCGCCGTCTTGTTCTTCATTTCGGTCAACAGAACCGAATTGATCTTGGCATTGAGCGAGGTCATCGCCGGCTCAAGAAATCGACGCTTGAAATCGGTGATTTCGAGCTTCTTTTCCTTGGCGGTAAAGGTAATCGGCACGTGGTACTGCTGATCAACAGTCAGGTTGACGGACGATTCATTCAGGGCAGGGGCAGCGCCGCCGCCTGCGAAGGTCGCGCCCGAGTAGGTCACCGGAACCGGCGGAACCTTGACACGGACGGTTTCGCCCTTGGAGTAGCCGTTGACATCGCGTTCAAACTCAACCTCGCGGTCAGTATTGATGTTCGCAACAACGGAGTTTTTCTCAACCAGAATCTTCGCCGCTTCACGGGCAATCATCTGGTGGGTCAGTGCTTGGCCGACGTTAGCCATGTTTCAGTCCTCGTTATCGAGAGCCGCGCTTGTTGTGCTGATACCACTCGTCGTCAGACATTTGTGTGGGATCTTTCGCGGCGGGTTGAGTGCCACCCTTCAACACCGGAGCAGGTGTCGGAGCAGTGGAAACGGGTTTGGTCTTCGGGGAGGAAACCTGAGCCTCAATGCGGCCCAAGTGCATAGCAGCGATATGCGGCGGCATGCGTGAAATCTTGTCCGCCTCTTCCAGATGCAACGCAAGGTAGTCAACCACTGCCGGCCCATGATCCGACAAGGCCAAAGCCTCGACGAACTGGGGGTGTAGCTCAACCGCCATCTGTAACGTCTGGACGCGTTCGGGGTAATCGGGGTGTTCGGCCATGTAGGCCCGCTCCCGCTGGTCGAACGTGGAAAAAACTTGCTGCTGATACGCCTGCTGCTGCTGTTCGGTCATCTGCCGGATGGCTTGCTCTTGGGCTGCACGCGTGGCGTGCTGTGTAACAGCCTCGCCCCACTTAGCCATGTCAAACCCATACTCCGCAGGATCAGGGATGCTGCTTGTCGCCTGCTGCTGCGGCTGCTGCAACTGCGACTGCAGGTATTCAACCTGTTGCCTCAGCTCCAGTGCTTGCCGTTCGGCCTGTTTCTTCTGCCCGTAAACCTCATTGAAACGCTCGCGCGGGATGAATTTTCCGCTTTCGTCGCGGGGTTGTTCCTGAGTCTGCGCCTCTGTCTGCTCGGTGGCCGGAGTCGAGCTAACGACCTGCTCTTCAGCAGGTGCGGCCTGTGGTGCGCCCGTTTGGGTGGTGTCAAGGTCACTCATTTTGCGTCTCTCTGGACTGGAGCCCGGATGCCGTCCGGTGCGGTCAATCGGCAAGCATCAAGGCAATTATTGACTCTTCCTCGTCTCGCTCGGCTTCCAGCCTCATGACGTAAAGGTCAAACTCCGCCTCTAGCTCGGCTAGCAACGCCTCGACAGCCTTTCGGGCCATTTCGGCGACGATGCGTGAATCAAATTCCACCGGGGGCGGCTGCATTGCGACAATCTGATCCAGCCGGCCCAGGTAACGCCTGCGGTCGTCGGCTTGCAGTTCTGCAAGGGCGATTTCCGCCTGTTCTTCCGCTTCCTCGGCAATCTTACGCTCTATTTCGTCGTTTTGCACAACCCGACGAAACCGCCGAGTTTCGCCCCAGCCCCCGCCGGCAACTGGCAACGGCTGTTCGGCCTGCCCCGCCAATAATCCAACGGTTAGCCAGAGTGCAATCATCGAGTGAACGTGATGGTCTGAGTGTTGTTCTCGACATCCGGCACCGCTTCCGCTGCGGTCGGCTCGAAAATGTCCGTTGTCGTGGTCAGAACCGTCACCGTCACATCACCGTTTGCGGCTGCAGTGGCAATGCCCGGGAGATACCCAAGACCAATCAAGACCGTCGCGCCGTCATCCTCGGTCGTCCCCGCCTGAGACAATGAACCAGTCGGATCACCCGTCTCCGGGTCTCGCGTCACCATGAAAATGTCTGCAACTTTGGGCATTTCAGCTCGCCTTATGCAAAGAAAAGGTCACCCACGACAGCGCTTAGCGTCGTGGCCGTTGTGTCCGCGTCTGCGGCACCTGTCACAATCGTCCTGCCGATCCCTGCCGAGAAGCCGACGCCGCCAAAGCTGGCCGGCGAAACGCTCAGCCCGTTAGGCGGAATGCCAATCGTCATTGCCACGCCAGCGCCCGCCGTTGGTGCGCTTGCCGAGTTGTGCAGCTTGACGTATTGCCATGAAGCCGTCGTGTTCGCGAAGTTCCATCCAATCAAGCGCCCGGCGGATGCCTTGATGTTCGCTGCGTTGGTCGTCGCAGCCGAAACGATATGGCTAATCGATGCCGCGCCTGTCGCATTGGCTCGGTACTGCCCGCCAACGTCACCAATCGCAGCCGTGCCAGCGCCAATGGTCGGCGCGCCACTGATCGAAACCGTGCCGCTGACAGGCTGCGCCGCTACCGGGTAATTAGACGAGTGCGAGACCCGATGAACGCTTAGCGTGGTCGTTCCTGCGGTCGTGGCCGTAGTCAGCCGAAGACGCAGGTATCGCGCCAGCACTGGCGTCGTCCAAAGGCCCGCCGCGTTGAATGTGGCGGCAGTAGCGCCGGCCTGAGTCAGAATCGTCCCGTTTACATACGTTGTCCCGTCGTTGCTCCACGCTGGAGTGACTACACCAGTCGTACCCATGCTGACGCATTGGATGGAAACGCCTTCCATGCCGACGCAGTCAAGGACAAGCAAATTCGTATTGATCGCAATCACGCCGGCCTGCGTGAAGCTGGAAACCGCCATGTCCGGCTGCGTCACTGGAATGGCGGATTGATCCGAAGCAATGACGATCGGCGAGCTATTCACCATCGTCGTCTGACCGGCGGGCTGCGTCTTGGCTTCAATGTCCCCAAGCAGGGTCTCAAGTGCTGACGCACTGACGGGAAGCGTAGGAATTGCGTTGCCGTCTGTATCGACCAGCACAACCGCTCCGGCGTGCTGATTCGATCCATTAACGAAGGTCAGCAGCTTGTCAGTGCCTGCGCCGACGTTGGCTTTAGCGGTAAGTTCAGCCATTGTCAATCTCCACCGGGATTGCGCCAGTCACACGACCGCTTTCATCGCGGACTATCTGCATTGCGGGTTTCGGGCGCGTTGTCATTGCCATCATCTGCCCCATTTGCTCCATCATTGCCGTCTGCTGCTGCAAGAGCATAGACGCCTGCTCGATCAGGCCCTGAGCCACGGTCAAGGCTTGGCTTTCCTCTGCCACGACCTGCTCGCCTTCCTGCACGGATTCCTCCCGCATCTGCAGGTCGTTTGCCTGTACGGCAGCGCTTGACTGCGCCTCTAGCGTGGCCGCCTTCAACTCGGCCTGCATGCGCTTGAAATTGGCCTCCAATAGCTTCTTGTCAGCCTCAATCTGCTGCTTCTCGGCATCCGTCGCGGCCTTCTCTTGCTGCAACTCTGCCGCGCCCTGCTGAATCATCGCCATCTGCTGCTGCGCCTGCTCCATCATCTGCTGCGCCTGCTGCATGGCCTGCATGACTTCCGGCGGCATGTCCTTGCCCTGCGCCATCTGCTGCTGAATCTGCGGCGGCAAAAGCAGTTTGAGACGTTCCGAAGCCTCATCCGCGCCCGGGAAGTCGTAAGCCTTCATGACGAGGTCGGCGGTCGCCTGAGCCACCAGCGGATTACCCTGCGAAAGCTGCGTCATGGCGTCAACGAACTCCATGCGCTGCGTGTCGTAGCTCGGAGCCGTGGTCACCGTCACGTCGTACTTGCCCGCGCTCAGGTCATTGATCTTGACCGTGCGCCCTGTCTGACGATCAGGGACTTCCTGATAAAGCGGTTCCAGCTTCTCGGCGCCATCCTTGCCAATAACGCGCATGATTCGCGGGGTGTCGTACACCTTGTGCAGCGCCCTGAGCAACAGGTCACCGGTGACTTGAATTCCCTTGGTCAACGCATCCTGATAATCGTACGTTGCCGTGTCGCCCTCGGCCTGACGCGCCATGATCGCCCGGCCGCTGGTCTCATTGGACCGCGCGCCCACCGATGCGTCATAAATGCCGTCGGACGCTTTGAGCATGTCCACAAACGTGGATGTCAGCGCAAGGAACGCAGCCGGGACATCGGGCGGGGCCTCTCGAATCGGCCGCCCGCCAGGCGCCTCGGGGTCAGGCGAATAAGGCAACGCAAACGGGTCTTCAACGTTGGCTCGCTGCCACGCTTCCTTGACGCCCTCGCCTGCTAACATCTTTGGCGTGACCAGATACGGGCTCTTCGGCGTCTTGGCGACCGCTTCCTGTGCCGTGGTCAGGTTGTAGTTCAACAGCTGCTGCGGGTCGCGACTGTGACGCACCATGCCGCACCAGCGCCACTCGCCGTCCATCTTGTGGCGGTTCGCCCAAATGGCAACGATGGGGATGCGATGAAAGACGGTGTCATATGGTCCGTCGATTTCCTCTGCGCCCGAGCAAATGGACATGACGACCTTGTGGCCCTGACACTTTCGCGTCTTGACCACCGTGATCCCCTGTTGTTCCAGCTCGTCAAGCGTATCCTTGACCTCTTCCAAATCAACGGACCGGCCATCAGACAAAAGGCCGATCATCTTCTCGTGCGGCACCTTGCGGTAATAGGCCACAACGCGAACGGAATCCTCGCCGAACCACGCTTCGAGCCCACCCCGGCCGCTTTCAAACGACACCGGGTCGGCCTTCGGATACTTGCGCTTGAACGCACTTCGCGTGTACGTACGCTCGACGAACCCATATTCCGGGTCTTCGTCGTCGTCCGGGTCAAGCCAAACGGAGTTCAGCGGGTCGTCGATTCGCTCAATACACAAGTCCTGATCCCACGCGTCGTCGCTGGAGTATCGCGTGCTGACCAGCCAAGCGCCGAAACCGGAAGCAACCAGCGTTTCAAACGCGTTGTCATAGGCTCGGTCTGCATTGCTCGTCTGCTCGATGTTGCGGATCAAGCCCTGACGAAGCTCCGCACCCTTGGCGTCGCCATTCTCGACAGGGCGAACCTTGATCGCTGGACGGGCCTTTTTCTGGTCGTTCACGACCTGTCGCACATGCGAGCGAAGGATCGGGACTTCATAGCACGGACGACCCTTGCGGGCCCGTCGCTGGCGCTCATCCCACTGTGCGCCTCGGACAGTGACGAACTCCCAGTCATCCCGGGCTAGGTCACGCTGCTCCCTGTCCGCATCGACGCACAGGTCGTACCGCTCCCGCATTTCAATCATCGGATCGGTGGTCTTCTTGGCCTTTGGCTGCTTCATGCGAACTCGGATTGGAAGGTGACAGCGGACCAACTGACGCCGCCTGTCGGGTTGAAATTCGTACGATCTACGGCCATCAGGCCGAACGCATCCGCACCATGACTTGACCAATCATGCTCAGGGCCAAGACCGATATTGCGCGTCGCGTCACGTTTCTCATGATACCAGCCCAGCGCCTCGCGGCCGGCTTCCGTCTTGTCAGCGTTGAACCACATCTGCGCAAACAGTCTCCTCGCGGCTTCAATGCGTCGCACCGCAGCGCCCGCGCCCATGTTCGGGATTACCTTGACCTCGAATCCGGCCTCTCTCAGCGCGCTTTCATAGCTCACGGAATAGACCTTGTCGTTAGCCGCGCCATCATGCGGGAGGATGCACAAGGCGCGCTCATAGCCATTCCGACGCAGCCAGTCGACGTGCGCCGCAAGGGGCTGGCCGACTGCCTCATAGTAGTCAAGCAGGCGAATCTCTTGGCCGATGTACTGCACGATCCAGATGGCGCACGCGTCAGCCTTTGCGCCTGTTCCACCAATGTCCCATATCGCACGGAACGTCATCAGAGGGTCAGCGGCAATACGGCAGATGCGCCCGCTCGACTTGGCGTCCGCCAGCTCCTTTGCGTAGTACGCGCCAGAACTCACCGTCAGATAGCCACCTTCCCAAATGTGGTCGTACTGATCGGGGCTCATGCGCAGGCAGTCAAGGCGCTCCTGTTCCAGCTCATCCGTAAACCATGGGTTGTCTCGCCAATTGGCCTTGACCACGATTGCACCGGTCGGCCTTTCGTCCCCACGCAACATCAAGTCGACCGGATCGGTCTTCCTTCGGGCATTCCAGCTAAACCAAAGCTCAGAACCCGGTGCGCGGATCGTCGGGCGAAGCAACTGCAGGCTGTTAGAGGAAAGGGTTTGCGCCTCCTCCACCCAAGCCCGCTTGAACCCTTCCAGCGACTTGATCGACTCGGCAGTGTGGTCCTGCATGCCCTGAAATGCGATCAGCCCGTCTCCGGGCGTCTGGATGACCTCATTGAAGACCTTGAACCCGTCCTTTTCTCCAAGGCCAAGCCCTTTCAGCTTGTTTTCAATGAGGCGCTTGCTCGACTGCTTGAGGGACTTCTGAACCTCTCGGATGCAGACGGCCAACAGTCCCGGTTCATACAAGGAGTCGTCAATCAGCTTCTCGGCGAAGAAGTGAGACTTCCCGGAACCTCGGCCGCCCCATGCGCCCTTGTAACGAGCGGGGGCCAGCAAAGGCTCAAATACCTCAGCGGTCGGGATTCTCAGGACGGACAATTACACGCTCCACTCGGGTGATCTGCACAGGGCCACCATTCGGGCCGGATATCTCTTGTGTCACCTTCTCGCCGTACTGCTTGGGCAGGAACTTGGAAGCGAACCACTTGCGGGCGTCAATCTCGACACGGGCCATCTGCGCATCGATTGCTCCATCGCGCATGTCTTGAATTGCCTGCTCAACCTTCTCGGCCTGATCGTGCGCCAGAGCCGCCAAAGCCCGCGCGTATTGGTCACCCGAAGTGACGCGCATGGCCGCAGCCCTAAACGTCGCCCGATTAATGCCCACTTCTTCGCACGCCGCCCGCTCGCTCCTGCCAGACTCGACAAGCTCGATGACCTTCCTGACTTGCTCGGCTCTTTCTTCGGGGCTCATTAGGCTTTGTACGCGTAGCGGTCAGCGACGAGGGTTTCGCCATTTGCCAATGTTACAGTGTTACGCACGATGTTGTATCCGCCGTCATTTTGACTAGCGATGAATGCCGTTGCGACATTAGACGCCAGTGCCGGACTTGTGAGAGTCAAGCAATCAGCCTCCCAAGACGATGCGCTTACGCTGGTCCCACGCTGCTCGCACTCGGCCGACCAGTCATTTGTGACCTTGAGGGTCTCGCCATACGTAATGCGGAGTTCTTTCTTGTTCATTGCGCGTAGTTGTTTGACTGGCGGTTGCCGTACATGCCCATCTGCATCCCTCGCATCATGTCCTGAGCCGCTTCACCTTCGATCCGGCCTGCCCCGAACGGCGTATAGCTGCCGGAAAAGCCAGACATCGGCGCGCCACTGAATGCGTTGAGGTTCATGCCCTGAGTGTTGATTCCCGGATTGGTCGTCTGGAAATTACCCTGTGGGGTTAGTTGCACTTGCTGGATCGGCATCGGTTGCTGACCTTGGGGGAGCCCGCCAGATGCCATGCTGGCAAGGCCTCCGCCAAACGACGTGTAGCCACCGCCAAGGGTTCCGGCAGCTGGCGCACGGTTGGGCGTGAACATCCCGCTAGTCGGCTTGCCTAGGCCCGGGCTTGGCACGTTGCGGCGGGTGTTGTTCATACCCGCCCTGTTGTACATGTTGATTGCAAGGCCGGCTAGAGTGCTGCCACCGGGGGCGATCAGCCCTGCGCCAGTCTGAATAAGGCCCTGACGCACCCCTCGGGGGTCGTAGCTGCCGCCGTAACGGTAGTTATAGGCCCGATTGGCAAATAGGCCCCGGTCCACTAGCTCACGCATGAACCGACCGAAGCCTGATCCTTGCGGGGCGGGCTTGTTTAGCTCAGCCATGGCCGACTCCTTACGCGCTCCGGGCGCGGGCAATGCCGGCCAGAATCGCCGCGATGCTCATGCCGTTGGCGAAGCTGCCCGGGTCGCTCGGGGCGTTGCTGCCGAGCACGGCCTGTACGACTTCCTGACCGCCGGGGACTTTCAGTGCGACTGCGCCAGCCAGTACGCCGATGACAGTCTGGCCGGTCCACGTCTTGAACCAGCGGGCCACCTTGTTGCCGCTCTTCTTCTTGGGCTGGGACACGTTGTTTTCCTCTTCTTCGCTCATTTGCTTGACTCCGGTTTGGGCCGCATTGGTTCGAGCCGCCCATTGATGATGTAGCTTCGGATTGCCTTGTTCTCGGCGTCTTGGTATCGCTCCATTGCGGCCCTGTCCAGCCTCTCGGCCTGAATGACCGCATGCATGTCGCTGATCCTTTGGCCTTGCAGCACAACAGCAACTAGGGCCAGCAGTACCGCCCCACATGCCACCGCAATCCCCCAGCCGCCAGCGTTGACATTGATCGTGGAATTGCCCGTGTTGCTTGCCGTCGCCGGAACTGTCGGGTTTGACAGCATCACCGCAGCGGCGTGTATCTTGTCGGCCGCCTGCGTTACCGCCTCTACGTGCCCAGGGCCAAGGCTCATCGCTTCCTCACGGCTGGCACTTCGATCTGTAGGGCAGACAGCACCAGCGCGATATTCTCAGCTGCTGACGCCACCTGCGTTCGGACTTCCTCTAGCGTTGCATTCGTGGGCGCAATCTCGCCCTTCACGATCTCTTTAATCTCTTCCTTGTCCGCGTACTTCTTAGCGACCTCAAGCCGAAACGCGTAATGCTCGCGCCAAAGCATGATTTGTGCGCCCACTGTCCCGGACGCAACGGCCCACAATGCCTTATCTGCGAAGTCCGTCATGTCGCTCATGTGCGGGCCGCCTGCCAGTGCATGCCATCAGGGGTCCGCCACTTGCCGGCCCATTCCCAACCTTCGGCCTCAAACGCTTTCAGGACTTCCGGGATGTTCGCAAAGTTCGGCGTGCTGTCGCCCATGGCGTTCCTGAGCGGGTCAAAGTCCACCGCGCAGCCCCAACTATGCGAACTAAGGCCCTTGCCCCCTCTGACTTGGCGGAACTCGAATCCGCCGCCGTACAGGTGCATGCCCCATTCGCGAATCTTGGCCTCATTTCGGCCAGACGCAGCCCATATCGCGGCAAACACACGCTTTAGGCTGTCGGCACATTTGCGATGCACCCGGCACGACCGGACCCGGGTGTTAGTGTCCCAAGCGAGGACGGCGCATTCCCACGGGAATTCCACGCGGACAATGTTGTTCGCCTCCCACTTAGGGTCTACGCGACCATTGGCACCACGCGGGTTGCCGTAGAACTCGTTTCGGTCAACTTGCTTGGGCCAATCGGTCATTCTCTCACCTCGAATAAGAGGGCGGCCCGGCGGGGGATCGAGGAGGAGACGCCGGGACCGCCGGCCGGATCAGGAAAAGGAGGGAAACCCAATCCGGCACAATCGTTAGGGCGAGCGTAGCAGGTTCACCGGATACGTGCAACCGGGTTGACGGGCAAAGAAAACCCCGCCGGTTAGGGCGGGGCTTCCGGGCGAGTCCTACACCGCAGATGTCGGCGGGTCAGACTCTAAGCAACCCGCTTTTGGGCGGGAAGATTGCCCGGGTCAACTCCGGGCGAGGTCTTGCTGGAGCAAACCCCCGACTGCCGCTGCCAGGTCTGATCTACCACCAGACGGGTGCGCCCTTAGTCGATGGTTCTTACGCTTTGTGGCGGGAGCCCCGCATTAGTGGGGCAATTCATCCTCCCTCGTTTTGTTGCTGGAGTCAACTACCGTTTGTCGGGTGATTTGCCTTCCCCCACAAGACAAGCCGACGCTTCTGATCCCCCTCATCGGCACGGAATGCGCGGTCAGACATTCCTAAGGATCGCCAATCATGAACTTCATCCTGCTACCGGTTAGGCCGGCCAGACCCCAAATCATTTGCGTGCAGGAATAGGACTTCGGCTTTGGCTGCCATCTGTCGCCCACGGCTTGTCAGTGATGGGCACCTCTAGGCGAGGCTCACCTTTCGCTTTCATGAAGGGCACCGACGAAAACCGGCCACGGACTATCGCGCTTCGGGCGGTCCGAAAAAGGAAAACCCCAAGAACGCTTGACGGGGCGGGCCTT
>JAAOEI010000663.1_pt1 | contig 13016 bp, 14 predicted proteins | sample 7059261 | NCBI WGS metagenome assembly JAAOEI01 (sample SAMN14008812, study PRJNA610033) | viral metagenome | isolation source: viral particles filtered from seawater | place: China: Hangzhou Bay, Yangshan Deep Water Harbour | collected 2017-10-31
ATTTGGTCTACCTCGTGAAATTATACCAATTGAAAGTTTGATGTTACCACTTTTCCCTCTCTGGATGTTAGCCATCTAAAACTCCTCGCCAATAATTCAGTAAATCCTCACATACATTGGTTAGGTTTTTCATCGGTGTCCACCCAAACTCATGTCTAAATTTAGAGGTATCTGGTATTTGTAAAGTTATGTCTGTAGGTCTAACTCTATCTTCATCTAACTTCTTTTGTAATCCATCTTTAGTAGACATACTAATTAATTTATCTAAAGCTTTACCAACAGTACAAGTTTGTTCTCCACCTATGTTATATACCTCACCAAACTTTTTACTATTTGAACAAACCCAATACGCACTTATTGCATCATCGACATGTGCATAAGTTCTTGTAGAATCTAAATTACCATGTCTAATAAATCCATCTCCCTTTCCTTTTTCATTCTGTACTATCTGATATGCGAAAGATGACAGTGCAAATTGTTTACCTCTTCTCGCTCCTTCGTGACTAAACATACGAGTTATGATAATCTTCATACCATATGCTTTGTGATAATACTGAGACATCAAATCATGACCAACTTTTGATATCGAGTATGGATTCGCGGCTCTGATAGGATTAGTTTCCTTGATTGGAACTTCGTCTTCTTCTGGCATACCATAAACCTCACTTGTGGATATACTGACTATGACAGGATCGTAATCTGATTCCTTGATTGCCTCTAATAAATGTGTAGTTCCAAGTGTGTTTGTCTGTAAAGTTATAACTGGCATCTTAAAACTAACTTCGGGAAAACTCTGAGCAGCAAAATGAAATACTTTTTCAGGTTTAGAAACCTCTACTGCCCTTCGAATACTATGAGCATCAAGTAAATCACAATCGATAAATTCAAATCTTTCATCATCGATATGGTCAACATTTTTAGTATCTTCCATCCATCGTTTTGTACAATATATCTTTTGGTCTGGTCTTATAGCATACTTCAGTATATAATCAATCATATGACTACCGACAAAACCTGTACCACCAGTTACTAATATGTTACTCATTTATAACCTCTTCGTAATGATTCAATGTTTTTTGTATACCTTCTTCAATAGATATTGTAGGAATCCAACCAAATAAATCTTTAGCTCTACTAATGTCTAATGTTAACTTATTACCAAAACTTGGTTTAGTTTTATCATACCTAATATACAAATCTTTTTTATAAATATCAACAACTTTTTTGACCAATTCAGATATTTCTATTCCCTCACCAATTCCTACGTTTATTAGTTCAAATTGTGACTGTTGTTTCATAACCTTTTCAACACAACTAACTAAATCTTCTACATGAAGTAAATCTCTTTTCTCTTTACCCTCACCCCACACTACAACTTCTTCAACTGCATTCACAACTTTCACTATGGTTGCTGCAAAAACATGACTACGTTCTAAATCAAATTTATCGTAAGATCCATAAATGTTAGATTGTCTTAGAACGGTAAATTTAGTTTTACCTAAATCAGAATAGAACTTACACATTTTTTCAAGATAAAGTTTAGTATTACCAGCTCCATAATATTTAGAGAATATATCAACGTTTTCATCTACATCAGTTTCTTTTAATAACTCATCACTTGATTGATACATTAGAGTACAACTTGGAAAGATAAAATGACCAACCTCTTTTTCAAAAGCTTCTCTCATCAATAAAGAATTCATCACCGCATTATCAGTCACATGTACATATGGTTTACTAACTATGTCTTTAGCACCAGAAGTTACGGCAGCATATTGTAAGATAACGTCAATATCTGAAGTAACGATTCTTTGAACATCTTTTGAGTTTGTTAAATCACCTTGTACCCACTCGACATTACGATAAAGTTCAGTTATATTAGCGTTCTTATGCCACACAGCTTTAACCTCAAATTCCTCTTCAGAAAAGTGTCTAACTCTTGTAAAATTATCTAATAAATTTCTACCTATAAAACCAGAAGAACCACATATTAATATCTTTTTCATCTTTCACTCCATATTTGGTCAATTGATTTTGAGTGATAACCAAACTTACCACCTGGTTTAAACTCAGCTTTCATTCTACCAAGACCAGTATAACCATCTTTAAATTCATCTACGGGATTAAGTCTAACATCCATAGAGACTCGTGTCGTATCATCTGTACTTCTATCAATAGCTGAATGAATCATTCTCGAATCAAACATAATAATTCTATTAGATTCAACTTCAGATGTAATACCCTCTCCAAAAGAATTAAATTCTTCGATAGGTGTTGGTGACTCAGCGTCCTTTAAAAAACTATCTCTGTTAAAATTATATTTTGAATACCAGTCTTCACAATCTTTTAGATTATCACCAACTGCAAATCCTGTTTGTTCATTATTTGTAAATGCCCACCACAAATTAATTTCTTCTGGTGGATGTCCTAAATGTATATCCGAGTGATATTTGTGTTTTGTTTTTTGCCCTTTAAACCAAAATCTAATTGTTGGTGTTTCTTGAAAGTAAAAATCACATTTTAAAACTTCATCTCTTATTTCTTTTAAAAACTTATGATATAGTTCAAAATAACTTTCATCTTCTATCTCATAAAACATTTGTCCCAATTTACTAATACCATCACCATTAGTATCAGTTACCTGATATTCTAAACCCACATGATTATGTATTTGACTTAAATCAAAGTCATCCGTTTTGGTGATATTTTTTTCAATCAAGAATTTTTTAATTGCTTCGTCAAAAGAACCTAACCAAGCTGACTCTAAATCATCAAGAAACAGTTTATCTTGACCAAATAGTTTTTTTAACTTACCATCAAAATCGTAACAATTATTCAAAATTAACCTCTATTCTTTTGGAACTATAACCTATGTTATATTTCTCACCTTTAGTTATATAACAACAAGAAAACCACGGTCTTGATTTATTAGATTCATTTCCATATGAACCATGTATGGTATTGCCATGTAAAAATACCACAGAACTTGGTTTAGTAATCAAGTCTACTTTTTTATCTTTGAACTCATCTGGTATCTCACACTCTCTACCTGGATTATCATCTGGATTTTCTCTATAACTCTTTTTATCTGGTGCTGGTAGTAATGGTAATCTATGTGAACCCGGATAAACATATATTCCACCATTTTCAGGAGTGGATTCTCTCATAAACCAATTCGTGGTTATGTATTGACCATTCTCATTATCAATATACCTATTGTCTTGATGTGGTGCCCAAGCCTGTGATGCGTAAGAACTATATGCTTCTTTAAAAATCATTTGTGTACTAAGACCAACCACATCTTTACCTTGTAGTGTTCTTAATATTTTAATTACAGTTTTATTTTTAAACACCATTTTAGACAACTCTACTGTATCTGTTATCTCATCGATTGTCAAATTAGATTTAGGTCTTTCGTCTAATTCATATAGTGTATCATACCTATCAGGATTTATTATAGCAGCAAAATCATTATTTGCATGTCTTCTTATAGCAGATAAATACCTCTCTGTAAAATCCTCACTATATAATCCGTTAATTATCAGATATCCATTTTCGTTATAAAAGTCAATGTCTGATTGTTTTAATTTATAATCTCTCATGGTCTAAACTCCTCTGGTCTTCCATCAATTATTAACTCATCCCAACTCTCACCTGTTTGATGTTCGTTATATATTTGTTTTGCAACATCATATGGTTCAAGTCCAAAGGTATGTTCTTTTACAGTTTTAATCTGTGTTGGATAGACGTTGATTAATTTAACGTTATAATCTTCTGCTTCAATTCTTAGACTCTTTGTAAAACCTTTCAAACCCCATTTGGTAGCACTATGAACACTTCTATACTTCTTTGGTTCTTTACCAACTATCGAATTAATGTTTATGATTGAACCATGTCGTTGTTCCTTTAATAAAGGATAAATTTTTTGTGTTAGTCTAATTGGTGATATTAAGTTAGTCTCAATACTTTCATACACCTGCATTGGTTTCATTCCATCTAAAGGTAATCCATAACAAGGTATAGCAGCGTTATTGACTAAAACATTTATAGAGTGTCTTCTACTAGCTCTATATAATTCATCTAATACTAATTCTGACCTTAAGTCACCGACCACCATATCCACAACTTGTGAATTTATTTCGAACTTAGTAGCATGTAACTTTTTTTCGTCTCTACCATGTAATATTATTTGATAACCATGAAAAGCAAATTCTTTTGCTATTGCCTTACCAAGACCTTTACTTGAGGCAGTTATCAATACACATTTATTGGTATCTTGCGTCACTCCCAAATGGTTCACTTTCAATCCTTATAACTGGTAATTTTGATTTAATCTTACGTTCACTTTCTGTAACTAAACAATCATATAGATAAGCACCTTTTTTATTTGACCACCATACGACTTTCTCACACCAATCTTCCCATGAGTCCCAAGTCTCAGTTGTTCTGTCTATGTAATAAGTAAACTTACCTCTTTTTAGTATAGATGACCTACCCAATAATGTTTCAGTATAAACGTCTAATATGTTTGAAGTTAGGTTTATTTCTATGTCTTGTGTTTGATTAGGTAATTTTATCAGACTCTTATTTAACAATATGGCTTCTGATATGACCTTATCATAATTCTTTACTCCATTCTTCTCGAACACTCTGTATAATATATCCTTAGCATCTACATAGAAATCATCTAATCTATCTTCGGTTACAGCTTTAATAAAAGCTATCTCATCTGGTGGCCACCATATATTTAACCATCTCTCTGAACTCATGAATTCAGGACCACCATCTTGCATCTCACGAGCATGTTTGTAAAACACACTAACCAAGTCTGAGAAAGCACCTGTTTTTGATTTTTCCTCTGTTGTAAAAGCTCTGAATAAATCTGTGTAATCAATATCATAAACACTATTTGCAATAATAATCGGTATCTGAAATAATTTATTGAAGTGTAAAAAAGCAACCACATATCCAAACACACGAGTCCTTACCCACTCTTCACCTGGCATAGATTTTGTACCAACAATCATCTGTTGTGTTTCGTAAATGTCATCTAACCATTCACCTAAAGCACCATGAATATTTATGATGTCGTTCTCTACAACTTTCATCTCATATTTTTCTAAGTATTCAGGATCTCCCATCTCAGTATTTGGTAATATACTTAAATTATTAAACTGAATTCTATTGTGTTGTCCCATCTTAACTAACTTACCAACACCCTCCGTAAAACTATCGTATGTTTCTTCTGGCAAACCCAAGATGATATCTGAAAATGTCTTGATACCATCCTTCATGAATTTTGCTTGTAAGTCATAAAATACACTAAGTTTAATATTAGACCTTTTTATTGCCTTCAAGGTTTTAGGATCGAGTGATTGAAATGCGATTAGAGCACCTTTACTTAATCCTGTATCTGCTAGTAGTTTCTGAACTTGATAAGAAACCTCGTTAGAATTTTTAGTGTTCTGTACAGACAAGGCTTCTGGATAACCATACCTTTCTTTATTTTCAGCAAACTTTTTTACAATTGGTAAATCTCTATCTTTATACATACCAAAGTTAGCATCACAAGTAAAGATAAACTCTATTTTGTTTTTACTGAACCAATCTATCTCCTCATATAATCTACCCTCTAAATCATACTTGGATACTTTCTTTTTAAACCCAACACCCCAATCACAAAAAGTACATGAGAAAGGACAACCTCTGTTTGTTTCCCATAATCCAATCCATCTTTCATCAGGATTATCTTTTACTAAACCATCAAAATATCCTTCGATAAATGGTGATGGAATCTCATTCATATCTTTGATTCTTTCTGCCTGAGGTGTGGTGATTAATTTATCTCCATCTCTATAAATCAATGATTCTACATCACCCCACTCTCCAGTTGGATACTTTTCTAAAAAATCGGTGAATACTCTCTCACCCTCTCCAACTGAAGCTATGTCAAGATAAGGATGGTCATCCATATACTTTTCAATATATTCGGGTCTTTCTGGTATATGACATCCACCAGCAATAGTTAAGATATTAGGATTAACCTCTTTTAGAGCCTTTGCTATCCTCATGGATATGTTATTGTTCCAAACGTAAACACTAAACGCAACTATGTCACAATCTTTATATTGTTCAACTGCATCTTTTATTGGAACTCTTTTATATATTGGATTTAAGAAATCATAATCGTTGAAGTTCTTACAATGAAACTCAGCATATGATACCAAAAATCCAAGAGACAAAGGTAGATAGTTTTGACCAGAAAAACTATTGTTTACTTGAATCATTCCTATCTTATATTTTTTCATTCCTATACCAATTTATGGTTTCTTTAATTCCCTCTTCTAATGAAATAGTTGGATTGTATCCTAATGACTTTGCCAGACGAACATCCATGACTCTAACTTTATCACCAGATGGTTTATCTGTGTCCCATTTTATTTTTGGTTTTTCATCTATGTTTTTTAAAATTACATCAACTAACTCTTTGATAGAAAATCCACCACCACTACCTAAATTTACTGGACTTGTAGCACCAGGTGATTTTTCCATCACTAAAACCATACCGTTTGCGACATCTCGACAATGTGTAAAATCTCTAATATTTGAACCATCACCCCAAAGAGTTATTTCTTTTTCACCACTTAACATTTTTTTAATTAAAGATGGAACAACCATAGCACCATCTGAATCAAAATCATCATGTGGTCCGTATGTGTTACCAGGTCTAACTATAGAAATACCATCCCATCCATACTCTATTTCATATGCTTCTGCCTGTAACTCACCGATTCTTTTAGCCCACCCAGCAAATCTATCGTTTGGTGACGGAAACGTTCTCCATACGTCATCTTCACTAAATACCTCTCTCGGTTCATAAACAGCAACAGAACTCGTATATAAATATTTGTTAACTTTACATTCCCTGGCAGCTTCCATGAGATTAGTGTTGAACCTTAACATTGGAACTAAGTGACTTGCTGGTCTTTCTTTCATAGCTTTTGGCGAACCCTTAACACATAGTAGGTTAAACACATAATCCATATCTTTACATGAATCTATACAAGTTCCATAATCAGTTAAATCCATATTAGGATTAGTTTTTTTATCTACAACTTTTACATACGCACCTCTGTCTGATAATAGTTTAACAAGTTGTTTTCCTATCAAACCATCACCACCAGCCACTAACACATTTTTATTTTTATACATTAACTAACTCCAAAACTTTATTAATTATTTTTTTCGGTGTCGGTGGTAGATTATCTACATCTTTATGAAAACCAGCGGTTCTATGTTCCAATCCCATTGTATATACTTTCTTATCGGACTCCAACATCATACGATGTGCAATACTACTGGCAACACCTTGTTCGTAATCATCATCTAATACGATACCACCAAACTTTGAACTATTTAGTTGTCTTTTCCATATTTCTGTAAAAAGAAATGGTTTAATCCATAACTGATGAATTATACTAGCCTTTATCCCTTGTTTCTCTAATTCTTTTCTAGCTTCTTCGGCATCAAATCTTGTAATTGAAATTGGAAATAAAACAACATCAGGTTCATCATGAAATACATCTCCTAACTCTTCTGTATTATCATAACTTCTTCTATGTTCTGAGACATAATATACGTCATCCTCTTTCATAAAATTTTTATAAGCAAACTCATATTCCTTTGGTGTCATTGGTGATATTATCTTTGTACCTGGCATTCTTTGATATAATGAATGATGTGATGAACCAGCAACAGGACCCATACCACCTTCCATAGCAATACTTCTGATAAATATTGGGCAAGGTCTATCCCATACCTCTTTTGATTTTGAAGCATAATTGACTATCATTGGTGCATTGTACCATTGAAATCCTTGATACCTAACCACATATATTGGTCTTACACCTTGTAATCCGGCACCTACAACAAAACCACCATTTGCCACATCAGCTGTAGTGACCTCTACCATCCCTTCATCTTCATACATCTCAGGTAAAGTTCCACCTACCCAACCAACTGCGGTAAGACATTGACCAAAACACAAACCATCTTTTTCAGTAAGATGTCTTCTTGTTATCTCTTTTATTGTTTCTCTAACTGTCTTTGCCATAATTCCGTTACTAATTTTTTATTTTGTTTGTGTATCTTTTTACCCTCGTCACCAAGTTGTCTCATCTCATGTTCATATCTATCAAAGACATCAACATCATCTATACCAGCTCCAGCATGCCAATACTTTCTTATCGTGTTTATATTTAACAACATCGGTTTCTCAAAGACACCTAATTTAAGATACATGGGTATTTCATATGGGTTGTCTGGTAAATCATGAGCTTCCATACCAAAACCACGCGCTACTTCATGCATATCCCAACTACGTCTTACCGACTTTTCTGTAAGGATCGATAAGTTATTATCTTCAACCACAAAAAGTATAGGTAGATTCTTCGTAACTGCCCACCCTATACTACTGAAGACATAATCTTCTTCTGCAGAAGAATCACCCATGAATACTATTGTTGGTCTTTGAGATGCATAACAAGAACCCACAGCAATAGGAACTTGACTACCCATTAAACCATCGTGTCCATATATGTTCTTCTCCTTACTATGTATTGATGCCGAACCACCCATTCCATTTGTACAACCATCTTCTCTACCTAACAACTCTTTGATTAATCCCTCAACACTACCACCAAAAGACAAATATGTAGCATGTCCTCTGTGTTGAATAAAAATATCTGGTTCCATATCAAGAAATGTTTCTTCCATATATTGAGCAATAGTAGCAGGTATAAACTCTTGACCAACTGAAAGATACGTTGGATACTGAATGGTTTTATCTTGTAATTTGTTAAATACTACTTCATCAAAGTTTCTACACAATGAAGCTTTTTTAAATATTTCTATTTTATCCATAATCATAAATGTGATTTAAATTACGTCTTTTAATTGTCATTATTAAAGTGTTTGTTTGTATGTATGGAAATAGTTTAATCAATTTTTTAACTATTGCACAGGTAACCACATCACCAGCTTGTGCTACCATATTACTTTCTCCATCTTCAATACCACCATCTAAAAATACTATGTTTTCATCATTATTTTTTTCGTTGAACTGACTCACATCATTTATCGTCTCAACCTTTATATCACAATTACTAAACTCGTAATCTCTATCACCATCCTCTATCCAAAGACAATCATCTTGTTTTGGTGTTTCATGTGTGCTATCTTCATATGGATTTCCCTCTCTACCATATTTATCTTCAAGTCTAACCAAATCATGTTTGTCTACGGGTGTCTCTATCTCAAAAACACAGGCACCTTCTTTGGACGTAGCTTTTGTTGAATGAAACAAACCTTTTCTAATCATTGTTTTAGATACAGGTTTTAAATCAAATGAATCATTCAAAAAAGATATTTGAGCTTTACCATCCAATAATATCAGACCAGTTGTTTTGTTCGGATGACAATGCATGGATGTTTGTTGGTCGTGACCAATGTACAAAAACCATAGGGCTACTTTATCATTCTGATAAGCAAGATATTCATAACCCCACGGTTTTGAAACTATCGTTTTTTCATACGGCATTATTTATCTCAATAACTTTGTTCATCCATTGTCCCATCCACTTGTAATGTGGGCAACAAATTAAGTTATCGGAAACCACAGCCTCGGCATCAACGTATACACCACCAGCATTTACCAAGTCATCTTTGATACTATAGTAACCTGATACCTCTCGTCCCTCAACTATTTCAGCAGAGATTAACATCTGACCACCATGACATATTGAACCAATGGTTTTACCTAAGGCATCCCATTCTCTTATGAAATTTAGGGCTGATTCTTGTTGTCTTAATTTCTCAAGAGCTTTTACTCCACCAGGAATAATCAACAAATCATAATCATGCATGTAATCTTCAAACTTTTCATCATCATCCAAATCAAATACAGACTTAGTACACTCGTTATATGTTCCGAGAATACCATGAATCATACCCACTTTGTTAGACATAATATCGACCTCATACCCACTTTCTTGTACCCTATAGTAAGGATAAATTACCTCGTGGTCTTGATACTTTTCCCAAGTTAATATTAGTGCTTTTTTACTCATTCTATACTCCGTTAAGTTTTTGTGTTAAACTTCCAATCTCATACAATGATAATTTAGGATGATTACCAATGTAGAGTCCAAAATCGTGTATGTGGTCTACGTTTGACAAGTCATGTGCCACAAAATCATATTTTTCTAAGTATGGTTGTCTTGCTTGATTACCACCACCCGCAGTTCCCACTCGATATTCTATTTTTTCTTCGTCTAATAATATACAACATTTTTCAAACAATTCCAAGTCTTTTTCTTTTAAAATTAATGGTAATGCAAAATTACTATTACCAGTTTGTTCATAGTTCACAAAGAATTTTTTAGAGTCTAAGTTATCTAACCAATACTTAAAATTTTCTCGTCTTTTATTTACATTGTATTCAAGTCTTGAACCCATACGACCAAGTTGAGACAAACCTAACACCGCATTTATCTCTTGATTCCTAAAGTTATATCCAGGTACAGCAAAAGTAAACAACGGATTCAAATCAGGTCTACTTCTTTCGTATTGTTCTTGTAATTGACTTGACGCCTCTCTTGTCATTCCATGTGACCTAAACAGCTTAGCATAATCATACAACTTTTCATCATTAGTACAAACCATCCCACCCTCAATCGAAGTTATGTGATGACCAAAATAAAAAGAGAAGTTAGATACATCACCAAATATACCAATTCTATCTCCTTTATGTGTAGCACCATGAGACTCACAACAATCCTCAATTAAAAACAAATCATTGTCTCTACAGAAATGTACCATTTCATCTGTGATAGCATTAAATCCTAATACATGAACTAACGACACTCCCACTGTTTTATCTGTAACTGCCTTTTTGATATTATCAAGTGTAATTGACATATTGTCCATACTCACATCAACAAATACAGGAGTAAAACCTAAGTTAACGAGTGGTGATACATCAGAAACCCAACCCAAAGGTGAAACTATGACCTCACCTAAACCTTTTTCTTCTTTCATAATTGATGCCATTATATAATTAGCTGAAGCACCTGAATTTACATAGACACTATGAGAACAACCTAAATATTTAGACCACTCCATTTCAAATTCTTTACACTTCTCACCATTAGTAAATTTTTGATTCGGTGTGTTGATAAAGTCTGTCATAGCTTTTTTATCTTCTTTTGTAATACTATCGTTTATCAATTGCCAATTAAATCCCATTTTATACCTCTTCCTCTTTTACTTTACTAAATCATTTATATGTGAAGTTGTTACCCCATCATACTTGTCATTTTTAAATCTCTTGTAACACTCTTGTAGTGTTTCAGATGCTTCTACTGAAGTCTCATCTCCTATTTTTAACATCTCTTCTTTTGGTCTGTGTTTAACATTTCTATCACCAGTATTTTTATCTAACAACTCGGTACATGCTAGTTTTATACTAAAATCTACAGACACTCTCAAACCACCATCTTCTTTTAATGTTCTATGCAAACATTGATGGTCAAAAATTGTCATACAACCAAAGTTTAATTTACCTAAGTATTCAGGATAATCATACAAATTTGTCCCATCTTCATAATTAGGTAATGTATCATAAAATCCGTCTCTCATACCTACTGGTTTCCAAAATTCCAACGAGGTTGTTTCATCTCCAAGTAAAGCAGTAGTAACCATAGCATCTCCATACTGACCAGACCAAGCATCAGAATGAAGTTTTACGGTGGCTGAATTTCTTTTATCTAAGTCTGTTCTTCTACCATCGACTATCCTAACAGTACACATGTCATATGATTCTATTTGGTCTACAAGACCAGTCTCTACTATTGTCGAATTAATTATACTTTGTAATATGTTGTACTCTTTTATATTTTCTTTCTTTGGATAAAATGCACCATTAGGTGTTCTATTAGGTAATCCTAAAATTTCATCTCTATAATCTACCAAAAAATTAGTATTTCCCTTTTTAAATTTCTTATCGTAAAAAGAATTTAATGTGGTTATAATATAATTTTCAAGAGCCATCTGCAAAGAACACTCTTGGTCACGATTCAAATTTATTTCCAATTGAATACCATTATCAACTCCAAGGTCAAGACTTTTTCTGATATCTTCATAAATGTGAAATCTACGTTGATAAGTTTTACCCCATTGTCTCATTACTTATCCCTTTCAGATAGTATAGGATTATCAAGAGGCCAATGAATTCCAATCATCGGGTCATTCCACTTGATTGTAAATTGTTCTTCAACGTCAGGATAATCACCCTCATAGCTCCACTTATAATGAAACACACAATTATCACTCATAACCAAATGTCCGTTACCAACTCCAGGTGGAATCAAGACTTGTTTTCTAGTCTTGTCGTCTAAAATCAAAGACTCCCACATTATGTATGTATCAGAAGTTGGTCTGTTATCTACTAACACAAAGTAAAGTGAACCTTGTAAACAAGTAACTAACTTCCAAGATTTTAAATCACCATGTACTCCCCTTAAAACACCATAACCTGAAGTGGATACTTTATCATGATTGAATTCTAAATCCCATTCTTCTTTTTTCCAAGTCGTCCAATAGTCACCTCTATAATCAGTAAAGACATCTGGCTGAACCACTTTTACACCATTAATTAACATTTAAAAACGTCTCCTCTAATATTTTTCTAACGGTATTAAAACCAAATAACTCATTAACTTTATTGTAAGCGTATTCTATAGCTTCAAATCTTCTACGACCATCCTTTAAATAAACTTCGAATATATCCTCAAGTTTTTTAAGGTCACAACCAGACGCATCAGGATACAATCTGTAATGTGAGTCATTCTCCCCACCAATATTTATAGAACCAACCGCGGCAACTTGTCTACATTGTTGACCAGGATACATTTTCATAGGATCTACGTTAATATGAAATATATGTGGACTCCACAACT
>JAAOEI010000664.1_pt1 | contig 13012 bp, 16 predicted proteins | sample 7059261 | NCBI WGS metagenome assembly JAAOEI01 (sample SAMN14008812, study PRJNA610033) | viral metagenome | isolation source: viral particles filtered from seawater | place: China: Hangzhou Bay, Yangshan Deep Water Harbour | collected 2017-10-31
AAGCTCGCTTCAGAACTGGCAGTCCTTACCTTAACTTTATCGACACAGCCAGAAGAGCTATGCCAGAAGCTCAAAGAAAACTTGGATTGTCAATTAATGGCAGTAACCTCTGCAACGAAATCCATCTCGCAACAAGTGAAGAACGCACAGCAGTCTGTTGCCTCAGCTCCGTCAACCTCGAAAAGTACGATGAATGGCGAACAAGCGGCATGGTTGCAGACCTTGTCAGATTCTTGGACAACGTGCTTCAATACTTTATCGACAACGCACCAGAAGAACTATCAAAAGCTGTGTACTCAGCTTACAGAGAGCGTTCAATCGGTCTTGGAGCAATGGGGTTCCACGGCTACCTCCAAAGCAAAGGAATAGCTTGGGAGTCATGGCAGGCCGCTAGTGAAAACTACCAGATCTTCAGAGACATCAAAGCCCAAGCTGTTGAAGCAACCTACCAGCTCGCTGTGGAACGTGGCGAGTGTCCTGATGGATCTGGTACTGGCGTTAGAAATATGCATCTCCTTGCTATTGCTCCTAATGCTAACAGCTCCATTTTATGCGGTTGTAGCGCTTCTATCGAACCACGTATTAGCAATTGCTATGTACATCGTACTAGGGCTGGTAGCCATACCGTCCGCAATCCGTATCTTGAAGAGGTCTTAGAAAAGCATGGTCAGAACACCAAGAAAGTATGGGCGTCTATTATACAAGCTGAAGGCTCAGTACAGCATCTGGAGTTCCTCAGCGTGGGAGAGAAGGATACCTTCAAGACCGCATTTGAGATTGCCCAAACGTGGGTTGTTGAACATGCTTCCAAAAGACAAGAGTTTATATGCCAAGGACAATCCGTCAATGTATTCTTCCCTTCGGGCACGGACAAAGCTATTGTCAATCAGGTTCACCTTAAAGCTTGGAAGGAGGGGCTCAAAGGTCTCTATTATCTCCGTACCACGTCTGGTGTTACGGCAGAGAAAGTCGGCACTCAGGTTGACCGGAATGCGCTCAAGGACTTTGAAGGCGACTTAGAAGAGTGTGTATCATGTCAGGGGTAATTAGATGAAAGAACAAGCACAGAATCTGTTAGATAGGTTAGATTTGATCAAAGACCTAGACCCGTTTAACAAAGAACTATTGAATGATTGTTTTATAACGATACAGAATATGACTGAAGAAATAGATCGGTTAATATATCACAACAACAATCTAATGAATGTAATCTATCAGAACCAAGAATCACTGGAGAATTCTGCATATGAGCTTGCTGGAACAGAACAAAAGCTATAAGCCTTTTAGCTATCCTTGGGCTGTATCATACGCTACAGAGCATGAGCGTATTCACTGGATAGAAGACGAACTGGAGTTACAGACAGATGTTAATCACTGGAAGTCGGGGCTACTGTCGGAAGCTGAAAAAAACCATATCACCCAAATCCTGCGGTTATTTACGCAGACAGACGTGGCGGTTGGAACAAACTATCTTGAGTATTACATTCCCAAGTTTAAGAACAATGAGATCAGAGCCATGCTCACAGCCTTTGCTTCACGTGAGTTCATCCATCAACGAGCATACGCCTTACTCAATGACACTCTTGGACTTCCTGAAGAGGAGTTTACAGCATTCCTAGAGTATCAGCAAATGTCTGCAAAACTGGAGTTCATGTCCGATATTGACGTACATTCGCACCAAGGTACTGCGATGGCTATTGCACGTTCTGTGTTGAATGAAGGGATGAGTCTTTTTAGTGCGTTTGCTATGTTGCTGAACTACCAGCGTCAGGGGAAAATGCCGGGTATGTGTACGGTTGTAGAATGGTCTGTTAGAGATGAATCACAACATGCTGAAGGGATGGCAAAGCTGTTCCGTGCATTCTGTGATGAGCACCCACGAGTAGTGAATGATGATTTTAAGAAAGATATATACGAGATGTTCAGAACTGCGGTCAAATTGGAAGACAAAGTTATTGACCTTGCGTATGAGATGGGTGACTTGGAAGGGCTTACGGCGGCAGATGTAAAGCAATACATTCGCTACCTCGCAGACAGACGTTTACTTCAGCTTGGTCTCAAAACTAACTGGAAAGTTAAGGAGAACCCTTTACCGTGGATGGAAGAATTGTTAGGAGGCAGTTCTATTTCTAATTTCTTTGAGAAGCGTGTAACAGACTACAACGCACATGGATTAAATGGAGAGGACTGGGGATGGTAGCGGCAAGATTTCACCACGTATTTGGGCTGTCAATGGAGACAGTACAGGCTCAACCCGTGTTAGGTTGGAAACAGGATCAAGACATTGATGAAGCACAGGTGTACTTCTTTGATGGATTCATCATCAATATCCCCTTTGTTAAAATTATGATCGGGGATATCTTTGAGGCTTTTGAGTAACTCTCCAGTGAGACTTTAGCCCCTTTCGAGGGGCTTTTTTTATTCTGTGAACGCTTCTATCGCTTCTTTAAACATTCCACGAGCAAAGTCCATACCCTTCTGTGTAGATCCTTCCTCGTCTCTTGCGAAGTATACTGCAGGGAGCGTGGCTGTTACCTGTATCCGTCCTATTGTTACCATAGTACGCAGGATACGCATCTCTTTAGGCGTTAGAGCGTTAGCCTTGCCCTTGAGAGCCTTAATCAGTACGTTCTGCGCTTTAGGGTTCATCGCAACATGTGCCGCCGCTTCAGGAGGCAACTTACCGCCTTGGATCATGAGCATAAGCTTTGTAGCCGCTTCCGATACATAGCGTCCTTTCGGGCCTCCTAAGCTACCTGCAATCTCGCTACCAAGCTTTGCTTTTCTGTACAGATTCCCTGAAGACATCTCAGCAACATCAACTGGATCGATACGTTGGAAGATACCTTCAAGGCTGTCTAGGAACTTACCGAACTGGTTTAGTCCTTGACTGGCAGAAGTATCCCCGAACAGTAGCTCATTCTCTTTTAGCTTAGATGCCGCTTGACGAAGCTTTACAATATCTAGGTTACCCTGTCTGTCTTGTAGCTTCGCAATCTCACGATTGAACATAGTTGTCTTGACTTCTTCCCAAAGTCCGGGATTTTCCTGTTGCAGAATACTGCTCATTATGCGAACCTGACGAGGATCGTCTTTAACAGCATCAAACTTGTTCAATAACTCGCTCGGTGTGGCAAACTCAGGCTCTAGTGTAAAGAACTCTAAAAGAGTACCAGAGGATTCGTCCTGAAGGGCTGTTACACGGGATTTAAAGTTATTACGGGCTACCTTGAGCAACTGAGCCTGCTCGGCTGACAGCGCATCAGACCCTTTAGCGATGTTGTCTAACGAGTCACCAAATATGGTAATCATTTTACGGGCAACGGTTTTTGCAACACCTGGGTTTAGGTCATCAAGCCCTTGAATCGTACCCTTCCAAGCAATTGTACCAAGATCTTGTAAAATAGACTGAAGCTCTGGTGCAGACAGTTCACGCATCTGACCTTTTTCAGTGAGGATCTTGTTACGAATTTTTAACAGTGTGTTACGAGGAGAGTCTTGTAAACGCTGTGTCAGGTCAAACTCACCGATTAGTGCATCAATTTCGTCTACTACGTTTTCAAGATCAAACTTAATACCACGATCAAGCTTACCAAAGTCTTCTGCGTTTGCTTTGCGGAAGGCTTCCATACGCCCTTTAGCCCAACCTTGGTAAGCTTTAACGATCTTATCTTTGACTGTGGCAGACGAAGCAACACTGTCACTAACCCCGGCAATCTTACGCATAGCCTCTTCGATCTGTTGCGCTTGTTTGATATCGTTTTCTTTCCATAGAGCTGTGTTGGTACGAACACCCCTAACATCCATTGTAGGATCATATTGTCTACCAGCTTCTTCTAAGGCGAGTACACGCTCTGCTTCAGCCAACTTCTTAATGCGTAGCTCTGGATTCGTTTCATTCATCGCCGCACGATAGAGTGACTGTCCACGAGTCTCTTGGATACCAAACTCGTTAGCCATCTGCTGTCCAAGCTTACGAGCATCTCGATCAATCGCATCGACTCTTGTAACAGCTCCTATGCCTCTACCAGATCCCGGCACAATAGGCATTGTTGACCGAAGCGCCTTACCTGTTAAACCCGGTACAGCTCCAGCCGCACCACGAATCTCTGGTGTAGCTCCAACGGCCATACCAAGTAATGCGTTTTCTTCCGCTACACGTCCTGCTAATGCTCCTTGCGCTAACCTAGCGCTATTTCGTAATAGGCCTCCACCGCCGAACATAGGAAGGCTTTCCATACCATAGTATAGAAGCTTTTCAGCCTCTGTAGCGTCTTCAGGTAACTTTGCATCGAACTTTGTAGCAAGTTCATCGTAGGAGTAGCCTATCTCAGGCAAGTCTACTTGTTCGCCTGTGGCATATTCATAGCCCATCTCAGCCAGACGAGGTAGCTCAACACCTAAGCTACCCAAACCCGCAACACCGCTTTTTATTCCTTTAACAGTAATAGATTGGTTAATATCACTTAACATTCCACTCAGGTAGTTAACACCATCATCACCGATGATGCTCTTTGCCGCAGAAGCAAACACATCCTCTACAGGTGCAGAGCGTACAGCGGCTTTTTCAGCTCGTTTTTTTGAACCTTCTCTACGGTCAGTAGAGGATTGCATTCCTTTAAGATATTGCTCTAGTTCAGCTTGTGTGATTGCCATTTTACTGTCCTAACTCTTGCGTAACTTTTTCTAACACTTTCTGCTCAATCGGGAGCAACCCTTCTGCGGTTCTAGATTTCATCATCAAAAAGTTTCTAACCCTGATAAGTTTCTGTTGTCTAGGCATTTGCTTTACTTGGGCTGAAGAACCAAAGTCAAATCCAAGAATGCTAAAGTCTACTCCCGGCACGGTTTGTGCCGCTATCGCATCAATCATTGTATTGACACGCTCCCTTTCCTGTCGAGCTAATGCATTCCTAGCGTTTGATAATCGACTAATTTGACCAGCCAATGCCGCCCGTTCCGCAGGGTCAGGATCGCCTTGTATCCGCATCTGTAACTCGTTTATTTGCTCAGTAATACCTTCTGAGGTCTCCGCAGGCTCTCTAAGTTCTTGAGGAATCACAGTCTGCGATACTTCAATCTGTCCCTCTGTGCGAGGTGTTGCAGGAGGTATAATTGACTCAGGCTGTGGAGCTGTCTCTACTACTAGAGCAGGGGCTGGTTGAGTTATGAGAGCTTCACCATCTGCCGCTTGCTGTGCCGCAATATCTGCAGGCTGTACCGCCGCTGGCTCAGGTGTGCCGTATGTACGAGGCATATCCTCTAATTCTTCATCAGGGATTTCGTCTCGTGAGGCTGTAATTCCTGCATCTCGATAGAACTTCTCCAACTTATCAAATACTTCTTTCGGAGTTTCGTAGTTTACAAGATCGTTATTCTTAGGATTATTTAAGTGCTCTAACTTAGCCCTAGCGTCTTCACGTACAAAGATTGCTTTAGCTTCCAAGAATGCCGCAATTTTCCGAATTGCTTCAGGGTCATTTGACATATCTGGTAAAGTCTTCATCAAGAATTCACGGTCAGCGTTTGATGGGTTAGTACCCAATGTCTTGATCTGCTTGAGCATTAACTGACCGATGATAGACTGTGCCGCCTGTGTATTTGCAGACAATACACTCCAACGTGAATCAGCTTCGGTAATACCTAATGCACGAGCAAATTGTTGGAAGCCGGTGATTAAACTAGAACCAAATCCTGTGTTGATGTTCTGCAAGTTATTGAGGATTCCGTTCTTTAATGTAAAGACCGTTTCATCATTAGCGTTAGCCTTTTCGAACTGATCCTGTACGGATTTTAATGATTCATTGCGGCGTTGCTCTTTTAATTTAGCCGCTTCAGCCTTACCCATTTCTAGTGCTTCACGATCAGCAACCTCGTCAGCGCCCTTCTTAAATGCGGCTTCAAGCTGACGTTGCAACTCAGCTTTAACAGCAGGCTCTTTAGTACGCTCAATCTGCGTGATGAGCTTACGAATCACTGTAGCTTGACTACCGTACTGCACAAAGCTGATAGAGCCATATTTAGCTGTTGCTTTGTCCATCAGGTCTTCTTCAATCTGTTTTGCTTTATCAGCCGCTACAACAGCGGACTGTAGCATCCCACGTTGACGGAACTGTTCAGCTAGATCGTAGTAATACTGTGATGAGCCAAAATCGCCTGTAACGCTTTTCGCTATCTCTTGTTGCTGTCTAGCTTGCTGTACACGAGGATCAAAGGCCGCACCAGCTTGTGCAATTGCATTGAACAGACGTTGATTAGGGGCTGACTCAAACTCTGGAGCTGACTGACGAATTTGTTGCCTGACAGCGTCTTCAACGGCTGTAGGGCTTGCGAACAATCCTAAGATTTGTGAGTCTGCCATTACAAGCCTCCTTGCCCAACGAATCCTCGTGCGGCATTCCCGCCATATTGATTTAAAATAACAGGTTGTGAATAAGGTGTAGACATACCAGAACCACTAAACAGTCCAGCATCATAGGCTCTACCGCCTAACTGACCTAGAGAGCTTAGTAGAGCTTCGTAGCGTCCTGCGGCGATATTACCGGCCTGACCTTGATAGGCCGCAATGTTACGAGCCGCTGTCGCAGATCGTCCTGCCGCTTCCAGTCTACGCATACGCTCTGTATCAGCTAGATTCAGACCATAATCCATCTCAGTGCGTCCGATATCGTAGATACCACGCTCTTGACCGAACAATGTATCTGTTAAGGCGAGATCTGCTGTAATGTCTCTACGTGCTAAATCATAGCTTTCAGCGGCTGTAGCGGCTCTCTGAGCCTCTTGAGACTGCGCTAATGCCATAGCGTATGGGTTAGCCGCACCTCCGTAGCCAATGTCCGTAGCAAGCCCTGTGAGGCCTTTAGCGGCTAGGTTGCTAAACATCCGTTCCTGTGCAAGCTCTCTACCCGGTCTTGCAAGCTCTTCTAAACGTGCTGTGCGGGCCTCTGCCGCCGCCATAGGGTCAATGTCGATGCCGCCTAGCATCTGCTCACCTAAGCCTGCGTAGAGGTCTGCACGAGCTTGATAGCGAGGATCAAGGTCAAATCCGACATCTGTTAAACGCCCTTCAGCATCGACAGTTGTACGCATTGCTCCATAAGGGCTGGTAAAGCCTACCGGACGGAACTTAGCCGCCTCTGCCGCCGCCGCACGAGCTTCACGCTCTGCCGCTATCTGGCGGTCTATGCCAGCCTGTTGCGCTTTAGAGCTTTTATAAGCACCATATGCTGATAAAGCTCCGCCTACAATAGCTCCCCACATTATTTAAACTCCATTGTTTTTACCAATTCTAAGATGTCCAAGTAACTTTGACATAACCATCACCGCCTGCACCGCCGCTTGCTTCTCCGCGACCTCCGCCACCACCAGATCCTAATGCCCCTACGCCTCCAGAACTGTTTCCTCCGTTAGCAAAACCGGCCCCTCCGCCGCCTCCGCCACCGCCGTAACCACCAGTACCTGTACCTATACGCTCCGATATAGATCCATTATCAGGATCAGTGTCAAAAGTAGAAGTTCCACTGCCGTTTGTAGCAGTTCCGCCAGAAGTTCCTAATGCAGATAAATTAGACCCTGCAAATCCTTGAGTTCTTGGATAGTTACTTCCCCACTCTGATATAAAGTTATTATAAGCAGATGATGTACTAAATGACCAAGAAGCGTCTGAGCCTTTGCCGCCACTTGCACCGTTACTACCGCCACCAGAGCCGCCATTATTTCCACTTTGTGGTGTATTACCTATCGTAGCGTTAATACCATTTCTTACGTTATTCCAGTTTTGCCCGCCTGTGCCTCCACCGCCTCCTGCAAGACTTAAAAACGCTGATCCATCTGCTAATACAGTAGTTGTACTTCCTGTTGCACCAGAGCTAGAACGAGTTCCATCTGGAGAATTGATTGACGCAGGGGAAGATCCTGATCCGCCTTCCCCCAAAGTTATTGTAAATTCACTAGCGGAAGTTGACGTATTTAAGGCATAAGCTCCTCCGCCACCACCACCGCCGCCGGTAGCAGAGTTACCTAAACCCGCACTTCCCCCTGCGGCTCCACCGCCACCCCCACCGATGCCAGAAACAAGAATACTTGTGGCAATTGATGGAGGTGTCCACGTAAATGTTGAAGAGCGTGAAGAGGCGTTACTGTTACCCCATTCAACAACGTGCGTAAAGTGTGCTTCGTCTAGTGTAGAAATATCTGTTAGAGCAACGCTAATCCGTGTAGTACCTGCTACGTAATCAGCCATCGCTGATGAGCCTGCAAGCCCTTGTAACCCACTAGCGGAGTTCTGTGTAGCACTGCCGTCAGCGGCTACAGTAAACAGATAACGTACAGAGTATGTTCCAGTGTATGACGCTGTGTCCCCTGTATCACCACTTAGACGATAACCCGGCGCTAATATAATTTCCCAAGTCCCTGTAGTGCCTTCAGCTCGATCACCACTTAGAGGCCCTGCTGACAAAACGGCATCACCATAAGCGGCAATCAACTCAGTTACAAAGGTATAAAACGTAACCTGACCAGAGGCTGTGCCTATGATCCACCCGGCTTGGAAAACTTTACGCCATGTGCCAGAATCATTGACATGTACTTCATCAATTTGTTGCCAAGAACCAGAGTTCTTAACATAGACCTCTTTGATTTCTCTCCATGTACCGGAGTCGTTTACACTAAGTTTCGTCATTAGCTGTACTTGTACCAAACATCGCCATCAGAGCCGCCTGAAGGATCAGACGTTGACACTGTGCGAGTTCCGTAACCGTTTGTAGTGGTACCCATTTTTGCAGATGTTACTGCACCATCTTCAATTTTTATAGTTGTTACTGCATCGTCAGCAATACCCGCTGTTGTAACATAACCTCCAGAAGTTACTACATCTTTTACAAATGCTGTGGTAGCTACTTGTGTGGTATCTGTAGCCGCTGAGGCTGTGGGGGCTATAGGGGTGCCTGTGAACGTAGGCGAGTTTGAATCAGACTTTGTAGATATAGCCGAAGCAATTGCATTGAACTCGTTATCAATCTCCGCGCCTTTAACCTTCTTGTTATTATCACCAACAGGCAATGAATCTTTTGCCGCAAAGTTTGTTGCTTTTACATAGTTAGACATTTAAATCACCAATTTCCCTGTCTTTGCAAATATATCAATCTTTTGTATTGACAAAGCACCGCCATCTACATCAGCTTCAATACCGATCTGTAGTACAGCCCCTCTGCCGCCTAAACTTAATGAGATATTGTCTAGCACAATACCGGATGAATATTCTGCTTCGTTATCTGTGGCATCATCTGAAAAATATTCATCAACATTGTATTCAGAGCTAATCCCTTGTGACAATTGAAATGCTGTGCTGTCGTAGTCAATGTCGTAGTCAAAAGCCCACTTCAATGATGCTGTTTGATTTGTAGCTCCAATCAACGCAATACGAATGTTCTTGAGCATCTTTTCAACGGTAGGGCTACCAAAGTCAAAGTAGTTTGTGTAGTATGACATTCGATACTTTGTGCCATTATCTGCGTATCCATTATACTTAGCTACATAGCCTAGCTGACCCATTAACAGCTCATTGCTTTTATTCACACGAAACGCTGTTGGAGTAATGGCTGTCCAGATAGTGGTTCTTCTACTACCGTCTTGTAAAGGCGCTCTCATGTCAAAACAGTACACAAAACCTGTGGCAGGAAACACGATTAAGTAAAACGCATCCTGCGGTGAGTAGATTGCTTTGATACGAAATTCTGACTCACCTTGTGTGTACTGTACAATGTCATCCCGGACGTTACGACTGATATCTGTGATAGGCGCTGATTGCTCTTGAATGACCCTGCCAAGGCTTCGTACCCCATCAGCACTTAAAAAGACAACATCAGTACCCACAGAGGCAACAGAGTCACGAGCAATACATCCGATGCCGGTGATATGATCCACCATCTGAAAACCAACTCCGGTAGGATCTTCTGCACCTGCAAAAATAGCAATATTACGTCTACCAAAGATAACTAAACGGTTATTAAAAGAGGTAATCGCTGTAACAGTGTCATCTTCACCAAAGATCTCACGGATATTTAGATAGCCTGTACCAGTGCCACTAAAAGATTTAGGATCTAAAATCTTACTCCAATACACAGTATAGTCATCTGCTACCCAGAGCCTGTTAAAGCACGAAGCTCCACAGGAAGGTGTGGTTGACCCCGGTGCGCTACTAAATTCAAAGTATTCGTCTGCAGAGCCATCATAGTACACCATTGTATGATCTTGCTGTACAAAAACTGAGACGTTGTTATAGCTGAGTATCTGCCAATCGTCTTCCGTGATTGTGATAGCTGACTTTGTTGCTGTACCGCCAGAAGTATACGCTGTAAATGCAGAAGAGTCAGTGCTATCTAAAGTAAATGTATTAGCATCAACGACAGTAATTGTATACGTATTACTGTTCAACTCCGTCATACCAACAACACCAGTAATTGTTACTGAATTACCGGTTATAAAACCATGCCCGGTAGCCGTAATAGAGCAGGGATTGGCTTGGCTTGCCGCTGTTATAGTAGCTGATTGAGCTGTTAGCTCTACAGGGTCAGAACTGCTGTCAAGCTTCCATAGCTTGCTGTTAGCGGTAAACAAAGTTGTTAAAGTACCATCCGTCTCTGTATGCTCTCCAATCGCTCTGACAGCCCCTGTGACGCTTGCAGAGGTATTCGAATATGTTGTCCAACCTTTACGACTACCAATCCGTCCAAACTTATCAATAATACAGTTTGTCGCCTCTAACGCAAAACCGCTTGAAATAGTGATACCAGATTCTTGGGTGTTTAGACCAAAGAAGCCGGGTGCGGCTAGTGTTGTTGACTGTAACGGTTTACTCACGCTGTGTACCAGACGAGTTCTTCAACATGTCGCTGTGCATCTTGTGCGATTGCGTCATTGAGAATACGATTTGCTGTAGCGTATGCAGATGTCGCAGACAATCCTCCGTCTTCCCCACGCTCCTCAAGCGCTTTAGCGTATGCTAGGTTAATGATAGGCTGATTAGGGATCAACACCGTATCAGAGTTGTTAACTAAGTTAGTGGTGCGTTGAATGATGTTAAAGTAGATTGTGTAGACTGCATCGGGCTTAGGATATACATCAACCAATGTATCTCCATCTGTAGAGACACCATTAAAGTTATAATAGCGTGGACTACCGGTCTGTACATCTTGGTTGAGATAAAACTGGTTAAAGTCATGCTGTGTACGGTATTCCATAAAGAAATCACCGTTTTCATTGACTACATCCATGACTGTGAAGTTATTACCGGTACCATTCAACTCATAGTTAAAGATACCTGATGTAGTCGTGAGTGTCAGAGTTTGACGCAGTGCTGACCAGTTCCAAGCGTTTTCAACTTCAACTTTAGATTCGTTGATAAACTCTCCAACCATCTTGCTGTAAGAGTTTTCTGTAACAGATGAAACTTCACGCTCACGGAGCCTGATTAAGACGGAGTTTACCAGTTCTAAGTATGTCACTACCATTTCACCTTATGTGACCAGTATCGAGCCGATAGCTTCGATGGGTTAGAATCTTGTGCATTATGTCGAGCATAATATGAACGTTTACGTGCTTTGTCTTTCGCTGTCTTAGGGTTTTTACCAGCCCCTGTAACACCCTGTTGCCCAAAACGAATAGTCTTAACTTGATCACCTACTTTGGCTACAACCACATGTGACTTTGTAGGATGACTAGGGGTACGCTTCGGTTTGTTGTAACCGCTAACGCCTGCACGAGTTAATCTAGAATCTTTTGCCATCATTCACCTCTTACGGCTGTGGCGTTATGTTCAATCACAGAAATTAAGATGGTAGCGTTGGCTGATGCAGAGGCTTGAATTTTGTCACCTGCTTCCATCATAATAAATTCGTTGTATTGACCGCCGATCTGAAAGAACTCTTTAGAGGCAATGGAATATCCACTTAGAACTGGTAAAGAAGCTGTCTGAGACGCATCATAATACGTGACAGTCACGTTTTCGGTAGAGCCTGAAGTATTTGCAATATACACCAATAGCCACTCAGCACGTTTGTTAGCAGGGACTTCATAGATATCTGTTAAGGTTGTTGTTAAAGATTTACCTACTGAGCGTTTCGTAGCCATTGTATTATACCAGAAAAATTGTTAAATGTCAAATTACTTACGAGTTTTACCTGATGCAGTGACCTTATGCTTAATAGGCTTTGAAGATGTTTTGCGTTTGATGCTAGACTTTTTCTGTGCCGCTGTCATCTTCTGTGCTACCTTCTTAGGTCTACAAGAAGGATAAGGCCGTTTAGAGTCTGACGCAGACTTTCGCCCACACTCTTTACCAGTCTTTAAATCAACCCATTCCTCTCTAAACCATTTGGTCAGACCACCTTTAGGCTTACTTGTACGTGCCACCACGTTTCTTGTACTCCTTAGTTAGCCAACCAGATGCATAAGCACTCGGCCAGACTTTGTATTTACGTTTAGCCTCAGCCTTCACACGAGCATACAGAGCTTTATTTGTTGGTTCTGCCACGCTTCTTCACCTTCTTCAAATCAGCGCCAGTAATCTTCTTACGAGGAGGCGCTACTGCCGCTAGTTTCTTTTGCTTAGGGCTGTATTTGCTGTAAGGCATTACAATTTTACTCCGTGTAAACGACAACGGCCTTGAGCTTTACAAGTAGCTGGTGTAGTACATTGTGGACACTTGTGACCTTTTTTCTTCTTAGGCTGTTGAGGATTAAAAGGATCTGGATCATCGGCAAGAAAACGCCCTTCTATGTATACATCTGCTGGATTACGGTGTGGTTTACCATGTGGCATAATTACTTCTTCCTTGTTGACTTATTTTTCCCATAAATACGGGCATCAGCTTTTTTCTTCATAGTTAATTTAGTAGTAGTACCTTTTTTAGTAGCCGTTGAAGACTTCTTTTGACCATACATCATTTTTTAATCATCTCCATGACACCCTTACCTGCTTTGACACCAAAGGATGCTAATACAATCACCATGA
>JAAOEI010000665.1_pt1 | contig 13008 bp, 20 predicted proteins | sample 7059261 | NCBI WGS metagenome assembly JAAOEI01 (sample SAMN14008812, study PRJNA610033) | viral metagenome | isolation source: viral particles filtered from seawater | place: China: Hangzhou Bay, Yangshan Deep Water Harbour | collected 2017-10-31
TTACCTGCTACGAAAGCTACGTTAGATGCTGTTTTGTAAGCAGCTGTAGCTGTAGTTGTACCACCTGGTGTAAGAACTGCAATACCACCATTACCTGCTGCTAAAGCAAATGCTGATGATGAACCAGTAACTGTATATTCAGCAACTGACTGTACGAAATCATTAGCATATTCTGCTACGCCAGTTAGTGTAGAACCACTTGAAGTAAATGGAGCTGGTAACGGATAGTTACCGAATAAATATTGTGAGTCATTAGTTGACACACCATTTGAAAATCTTGTTGGATTAGACATAAAAATCTCCTTTGACGTTGTTATATTCATTAACAACGCTTATTTCTAAGCGTCATCAGAGAACAATAAATTATTTGCCCTTCTTAACAGGTGGGCGTTTACCTTTTTTTTCTTCAATCGGATATGACATATTAACTCCTAGTATAAAGATTGGAGGGACATTTTAAGCCCCTCCCGCCTTTAATTAAGTCCTAATTAAGGACCATTAACACCGTAGATTGCTCTAGGGTCTGTCCAACCAAAGCTATATCTTTCGTAACCTTTAGCCTTAGCATTCATTGTATCAAAATCATTGTCTTGATCAAATTGAATACCTACGCGGCTGTAGTACTTAAGACCGTTTTGGATGTTAGTACGAACAAACCATGCATTTGGTGATGTTAAGTAGTGGTTCATTACGATACCTTCTGGTAACGCATTTGTAGCTACTAAAACGTTCACTGCATTGTTTGCTGTTGAAGGTGTGTATGCTGACTTAAGAATACGATGAGCATTCCAGAAGTTTTGACGAGCAACGATTAAGCTTCTTGGCATAACATTGATCAAGAGACCACGGTCATTTTGGAAACCCATAATTGCTGTTAAAGCGTCTTCGATAGAAGCTTCAGATAAGTCTGCATCTACAGCTGGTTTGTTAGCAAATGTGCCACCAGATGTATTAGGATGAGCTGTAGAACATAATTCTACACCGTCACCACCTTTGTATGTTGAGTTAAATGCACGGTTGTACACGTTAGCACCAACGTTTTCTTTCGTTTGACGGAAAGACATTGCTAATGCAGCTGCACGACGACGTGACACTTGCTCATAAAGATTGTCATCCAATTCTTCTTTAGTAACGATATAACCTAATGCGTAAGCAATATGTGTATAACGTGTTGTGAAACCTTGGATTTCAGAATCGTAAGCAACACCAGAACCTTCAGGTTTTTGCGGAGCTAAACCGAAGCCTGTGAGTTGTACGTCTTCTTCATAGTTCATTGATGATGTGTCGCTATCGAACAATTTATCATATTCTGTTGCATGTTCGTCATAGACTTGACCCCACCATGCTTTGATCCCAGGCCAGAGGGCTTTAGGATGTGAAGCGGTTGTTATAATACCAGCCATGTTATATTCTCCTTAATTAAGCTGTGCCAACTGGGTTGAGGAATTGATGCTTGTTCCATTTTACCAATGCTTTAGCATATGCACCAGCAGCGTTATCAACGCGTTGTGATAGGCCAATGATTTGCAATGGTAATGCTAATGAACCAGAAGATCCAATAGCTAAGAATGAAGAAGCGTTCAATACTGTGTTAGATAACGGTGCTGATTGAGCAAGAGTTGTTTGGTCAGCAGTAATTGTTAGACCAGCATTCTTGAAAATGTCAGCAACTGCTACACCAGTAGCGTCACCTTGTACTTCGAAAATAACACTTGGATCATCAACTACGTAAACGTAGCGAGTACCAGAGTTAAGTGGTAAGTAGATTGTGTTGAGAGCTAGTGTTGTACCAACAAGTGATACACCTGGATCTGCAACACGGATACCAACGATAACACCAACTGGAGTATCAGTAGTAGCCGCTTTTGTAACATAAGGTACACCGTTTGTATCGCCTGAACCAGCAACTTTTACAATATCACCGATAGCGTATGTATTTGTTCCGTCGTTAGCGATAGCATAAAGGCGACCCTGCTCATTGTAAGCTGCACCAGTAATTGTTCCTACTGGAGACAAGCCACGAGGGGTATTTGCGTTTGCCATTTTATTTCCTTTTAGAAATTAAGTTATTTAGTATTGTATTTGATACCTTCTCTTGGAGTATAAAAACCTTCAGCAGTAGTACCGCTCTTAGTATTTACACCACCACGAATTGCATCATCTACACGATCATTACGTTTTTGTATCTCTGCTTGGTCCTCATCATACCATTCTTGTTTAATTTTTAACAAGTAAGCATATAGACCGTCGCCTTTCTCACTACTACCAACGAGGTATCTTACCTTATCTCCTAAGTCTGTATTACCAGACGTCACACTATCTTTAACACCGCCCACCTCATCAGGTTTAACAAACTCCCAACCACCATCGAGTGCGGATTGGATACGACCAGGTTCATCATTGAAAATGTGAAGCTTGTATCCAGGAATATCATGATTAACAGTTAACTTAGCTTGAGTACCATTAAATACGTTTCTAACACGATCACGTGTAGGACGATCATTTACTGTTCTTGCTAATGCCTGTTCTTTTTTCTCTTCGATTGTTAATGCTCTTGCCATAATTGTTCTCCTTAATTCCAGTCGTAATTATCTACATATTCTTGTTTAGATTTAATCCATCCATTTTTAATGAATCGATCACATGCTTGTTTTGCATCAGGTGGTAAATTATCATAGGATTTTTTACCAGATGATGTACCTCCTCTAACGTTACCAGTAGAATCTACTGCACTACCCTTAGCTTTATTACCTAAGGTTTTATGAGGAAAGTACTCTGCTATTTTTTCATCAAGCTTATCTAAAAAAGCACGACCAGTAAGGTGAGGGAATTGTTTGCGTACTGATGAACCTAACCCGTTAGCTACATCTGTCATTTCAAGGTCTTGTCCAAACCATTGATTACGACCTAACCAACTTTGTAAATCTGGGTCTTCTGGTACACTAACTTGAGCTTCAGTTTTTTGAGGTTCTACAGGTTTCTTTTTAGATTCCTCTTTAGCCTCTTTCTGAGCTTCTTTTAATGAATCAATTTGATCGTCAATATCAACTACCAAATCGCCATCCCCTGCTGCAATTGCTTCTCGTTTTTTAGTTTTTAACTGAGCTATTTGTACTTCATACTCAGCTGCTTTACGTTCAAACGATTCTTTTTGGAACTGTTTAAATTCCTCTACAGAAGCTTTTATGCTGTCAATTTCTTTGGCTTTTTCATCCAATTTCTTCATAAGAAGTTCATTGTTCTTACGTAAAATAGGATTAATTTCTTTACCACGTTTAACAAAAACCTCTGCATCTACCCAGTCATCTTCTGATCCTCTAAACTCTTCTTTTGGAACCCATCCAAAAAGTCTAGCTTCTTTTTCAATTTGTGGATCAAGTTGTACTGGTTGTTGCTCACTACTTGGTTCTTGTTGTTGGTCTACTACTTTGTTTTCTTCTGTCATGTTTTCTCCTAATCGACTATTGCTACAACATCTAAATCGTTAATGATTCGGTATTCTTTGTTATCAGCTCCCTGATAGATTAAACCAGAGTACTTACCAAAGATTACATGATCACCAGCCTTAGCCCATGGCTCAGGTTGATCTAACCATGCACTACCGCCAACTTCGACAATAGTACCTTTTAGTTGTGCTAGCCTTTCTCTATCTCTTTCAAGACCTACTGAAACAATAATACCACTTTGTGTTGTTTCTTCCACTGGATCTGGAAGTATTAAAACTCTATGACCCTTTGGATGAATACCACTAGTATTTTGCATCTTCTCTTGCTCCTTCTACTAAATCCTCATATGTTATATTAAGGATATTTAATACTGCACTACATCTACCTTTTACTTCTTCTTCATTGTCCACATTACTACGGACAAGCATTTCTTTCATGTATTCCCTATCATTGTGTAGGGACTTCTTGAGAGCCTTGGTCACTGGATTCTCCACCCAATCCAAGAACTCCTGTTGCGTTATTGTCATACTCTATTGCTCCCTCGGTTGCTTTCATCATCATCTCAATAGATTTAAGAATACCTTCTTGGTGAGCTTTAGCAGCACCCAATTGAGTTTGCAACATGGCAATATCATGACCTGCTTTAACACCACCTGCTTCTTCAAGTGCTTTAGCTGCGTCAGCTTCCATTTTAAGTATCTTAGCTCTATTTAATTCAGCCTCTTGTTGTAACTTCAAGACACCAAGTTTAAACTTAGTTTCAAGTGATAGTTTACGTTCTTGGGCTTTAATTTGTTCAACTTGAACCTTAACGTCTGGACCGCTTTGGATAGCGTTAGGACCTGCAGGATCAGGTAAAACTTCTTCAATGTTAGGTATCTTAAGTGCTTCAAGATATCTGTACATAACTTTATACGTATTGAATCCAGGTACCATAAGAGCTGTTTGTTTAAGTGTTTCAGCTTGCATGACACGTTGAATATCAGATACTACATATGGATCTGCAGCTGGTCTTAAATCTGCTGATGAACTTGCATAGTCAGATGCTAAAACAGCACTTCCACTAAATCGATACTCTTCAGGTAAATAAAGTTGATTAAGTCTGTATACTTTACGTAACTCTTCATTTAGAGAACGATAAATACGTTTAAATATACCTGCAAATACTTTCATACCTTGTTCTGCCATAGTACGTGATGTTTCTGCTGGTGTATTTTGACCAACATTTTCACCTACCATAATGTCTGTAGAACCTACAATACGTTCACCATAGTTAACTAAAGTTTGTAGTAATGTAAATAATACTTGTGATGGTTCACGAACAGGTAATGGATAAATACCTTTTGCTAAGTCTTCGCCAGTAGAATCAACATGCTTCCACTCCAAAGGAGCAAAGTTATAATTACCACCGCGGATTTTGATTCCTCTAGATAGAAATCCGCCAGCAGTATTAGCCATGGTACCAGCATCAACAAGTTGATTAATAATTGTATTGATAGATTCATTTAATGGTCCTAAAAGAATACCAAAACCAATATCATAAAAACCACCATCAGGTGATGGAATAAATGAATATTTAGTAAAGTAACTCTCAGGTTTAATACTTAGTATTTCACCTTTAGAGTTTCGTTTAATAGAACTTTCAAAATAGTTTGCTACAATACGAACTACTTTACGTGAGTCTTTATGTACTGTAATGATATATGGCTCTTTAAAACCATCACCATCTAAATCTTCCCATCTATGTTGCTCAATAAATTCATATGGATTTGAAGGATCTGATTGAGGTTGATTAACACCTTGTGCTAGATCTTGTGCTTGTGTTAAGTTATCTTCATCAATTGGTTGTTGACGAGTTAACTTAAAGTCACCCCAAATACCTCTACGTTGTCTAGAAAGAACATCATTAGCAGATAAGTAAAGAATGTGTGATTGACGATTACAATCTTTTAAACTTTTTGTCCAATAAGAAACAACAAAGTCTTTTGCTAATACATTTTCTGATACTGGATGATCTTCATTAAAATCCCAATATGTTTTCTTAAATGCACAGCCTACAATAGGTACTGTGATAAGAACTTTATCCATTTCACTTTCCCAGTTTTGATCTTCTTTCAATAACTGGTAAGACATGTGTTTTTCAACACGCTTGCTTTTATCTTCTGCTTCTTTTTTTTGTTGAGGATCTAAAGCATTTGAAGTATCACAATCAACTTTAACAATATCTTGTGTAGGAATTAATGCTGGGTAAGCACGACTATGAAACTGTAATGCTGCAATAGTAACTAATGGAAACTTAATGTTTGATGCATTAGTCCATGGGAATGATTTAGTTTCTGCTACTTGTAGAGCTAACTTCATAGCTGACTCTACGCGTTTTTCCCATTGTGATCTTGATTCTTTGTCTAAATTGAATTCTGTAATTACATTATAGCCAATAGTATTAAGAGCACGTTCATCTAACATTTCAACAATATTAGGTGAATTAACAATCTTATTAATATTTAATTTTACGTCTAGTTCCATTTAGTATCCTGTAATTTGAGAACGTCCATCATTTTGAGAGTTACGTTTAGCCCTTTGATACTCGTACTCATCTTCATCTTCAGGAGTATCTGCATCTTGTACTTGGTCTACAATTAAACCTAACCAACTTAAAGCATCCACTTGGTCATCATGTCTAGCTTTAGGAAATCTAACCATTTCTTCTTCTAGATCTGGATACCAAGGAGCACTCTTGTCAAACTTAACACCACCAGCTCTAAACCTTGCTTGGAAAGATCTAGCTCTAGTTTGTTTATCTTTTGTAGGAGTCATTGGGAATAGACTCATGTATTCTTGTCTTGCTAATTGCTCTCGTCTTAAAATAGGTCCTAAAGCTTTTTCAATAGCACCTTTTTCTGTAACAAAGTATTGTGGCTCATATTTCTTTTGTACTGCAAACATTTCTTCAACTATCTCCAAGGAATCCCATCTTCCTCGTCTCAAGTCTACTATGTTCATAATACCATCTGAGTCAATACCACCAATAGCAATGACAGTATAATCGCTACGCTCTCTAGTAGAGATGGCGAAGTCAATTGCAGCATAGTAAGTAAGTTTCTTTTCTTTGTGTTTAATTGCATCTAATGTAAACTTTGGTATCTCAATAAAGTCTGGTCTTTTAAAATATGCAGTAGACTCATCTACTGGATAGTTAAGAAACTCTTGAGCATAAACTTCAGGTATACCTTGTTTAGTATAATCTTCTTTTTTATCTTTAAAAAAATCAGCTGTATATCTATCAGCCCAAAGAATATCTTGATAATCTTCTGAGTGAGCTCTGTATCTTACAGATCTCCACTCTACACGTTTACGTGTTGAATAAGTTCTTAGAGACTCAACCTTAGTATAATCGCCATCATAATCGGGAGGCATAAGACGATTGAGTAAGGAATCGAGATGTAACACAGTTCCCACAATACGTACAATACCATGCTGAGCCCGACAAGGAAGAAGTGCAGCATAAAACCACCTTCTGAACTTTTCACGTCTGTCTTTGGATTGTACTTGTTCATCGCCCTCTAAGTCATCACATATAATTAAATCAGGACGCTTTTGATCCCATTTCAAACCTCGAACTCTTTGTTCGGCACCACGTACTAAAACTCTAAACTGTTCACCATCTGTAAAAGATACAATGATGTCAGTCTGAGAATCTTTAACTAGTTCCTTAATACCAAAGAGATTGATAAGATCTTCGTTGTTAATCAACTCATCTTTTAAGTCACTAAGGAAGTTAATCGCTTGTGACTCGGTATCTGAAACAATTAAAGCAAACTTCTTATCTCTAAATAAAAGAGCAGCGAGCAAGTAGGCATGAGTGATCGCAGTTGATTTACCGTGTGCCCGCGGGGCTGCGATTGCTACAAGAGGATTGTCGCTGCAACAGAGATCCCACCACTCAAGATGACATTTCGGAGTAGGGGTTGAACCGTCGTATCTCTTTGCTAAACAAGCCCCAGCAAATCCGTGGATTAGCTCAGGGGTTAGTTTCATTTACACTTACAACTTTTTTGTTTTTCGCCAGGTTTATGACCATTAGCTGATCTGTTAGAAGAAACACTTCTAACTCTTGTATTACTTAAAGCTTTGCTTCCACCTTTGCGTAAAGGTACCTTATGGTCTACATCTTTACCAGGTTGACCCTTAGCCCTTGCTGCTTTATTTCGTGCAGCTCTATCGGCTTTAGCTTTAGGACTAGCATGATGAGATTTATACTCAGCTTTGTAGTCTCGTTTATAATTTGGTGAACTTGGCATTATTTAGATTTCTTATGTTCGTCTACAAGTTTTAAATATGCATTGTACATATCTTTGTTAGCAGGATGTAACATCATCTCATCAGTATGTTTAAGTTTACCAACATACTCACGGGCCTTAGGGCCTGCTCCGTTATACATTTCCCAAAGTTTAAGTCCATGTGCTTTACCTCCAGCTTCATGGTACTTATTAGCAAGAGCTAGTGTTTTAATAGCTGCTCTTTCATCTTGAGACTCTGTATTTCTAGGATTGTACCTGTCATATTTAGCATCAGCTTCTACTTCTTGAGATGCAAGATGTCCAATACCTAAAGCATCTGCTACTTTTCTTAGTCTTACTTGACGCTCATTACCACTCCATACACGGTCATCGTATTGAACATCTGAATACTTTTTCATTTCACGGCCTACAGCCTGTACAGTAGGACCCCAGTTCTTAGTTGTTTTGGGGTTAGCTTGCATATATGAATTAAGTGTATTTAACTGACCTAAGTAATCTTGAGCCATTAAGTCTGCATCACGTGCTTTCTTAGGCATTGCTGTACCATAGTTAACATCTACTTGGTTTACACCGTAATCATCAAATCTTCCTTCAGTAAGAGCTGATGGAAGATAGTACTTTGTAGTTTCAGGGGATAAAATCCCTTGTTTTTCTGCTATTGCTTGTGATTTAGCAAGAGACTTAAAAGAATTTAGGGGAACCTTTACAGGTGCCCAGTTTTTATCTATGTATTCCTGTGAAGGATAGAACTCTACATAGTCTACTGGCATTTACTTGCATTTCCAGCGAGCTAAAGCAGCAGCTTTACGTGTAGGTCTTCCTTTAGAGTCTTTCATAGGGCCTGGCATACCAGACATTCTTGCACAAAATGATCTTTTACGTGGGCCACCACCTGGTTGTGGAGCTTTTAGGTTAGATCCTGTAGCACGATTGTACTTAGCACGGCCTTTAGCTGTTAAACCTGCTCCTTTAGAGACAGGTAACTTCTCACCACGACCAACAGATAAGCTTACGCTTTTCTTTTTGGTAGCCATTTTATTTAAAACCTTTGAGAGTTTGTGCTAAACGAGCACGTTGACCCATTTTACCTGGTTTCTTAGCAGCAGCTGCAAGTTTACCAGCTGGAATCTTCTCACCTTTTTTAACACCAAGAGACTTACGTAACGCTCCTGGCTTTTTAATTGCAGATTGAATCCAATTTTTAGATTTAGTTGCCATTTATTTATTTCCTTTTAGCGGTCTTAGCACTTTGTTTAAACGCTTTTGCAGTTGGAGCACCTTTCGCTCCCACTTTACGCATCTTCTCACCTGAACCTGCTTTAATTCTAGCACGTTTAGCATGGATATTAGCGTACAAACCTGGCTTAGTAGCCATTAGCACTTACCCTTTTTCATTGGTTTCTTGGATTTCATTGGCATTGGGGATTTCTTTGACTTCATTTGACACTCCTTCGACTTCTTTAGCGTTAGCAAACTTCTCAAATTGACTAGCTAACAATTTTAATCTGTCATCGACAGCAACTTGAGTTGAAATACTTGTAGGCTCGCCTCTAATAAGTTGACGTCGAGTTACAAGATTGTTAAATAAATTTGATAAAACTTTTGTGTCTACTGGTTTACGAACCAGTTTAGACTTTCTTACATCCCAAAGATAATCTCCATTATCCAGTCTATCGACAAGATGCTCAAGAGACTTATCAAGAACACCACTAATTCTAGACGCCAGCTTTTCATTTTGTTCTACAAACACCTTCTTTTGGATTTCAGACCACCAAGGTTCGTCTTTCCACTGACGAATAAACTTAGGATCTATTCCTGTCATTTCACTAACCTGGTCTACATCACCATAAACACAGTACAGAGCACAAGCATCTGTCTTCTGTTCTAGGTTAAAGTAACTAGGATTGTTAAACTTAAAACCAGGACCACGCTTCTTGGTTAAGATGATCTCTTTGTCATCTAGCTTGTATCCTGAAAGCTTATCTTCTTTGGTATCTTCTGGAAGGTTTTCTCGTATCATAGACAATATTTCACTCGTATGGTAATAGTATATCACAAGTCTTTTAATTTGTCAAGTCTTATCAGGTCTTGTTCGTAAATATTTCATATTTTTCTTGACAAGTGAATACATTTCTGTTAAAATCTAATAATTATTATAATTATATTATTATTATTATATTTATTTCTTTTATATAATAATATAATAATAGTAATATAATAATATATAATATAATAATTATAATGTAATCAATCACTGAGGACGAAGGTACTGAGTCCGAAGTCTAGTAATCCGCTTTTAGTTAAGACTGAGGACCATAATCCATTAAAGCCTCCGTTAGGAGTGTCCGTTACAGTACCTTACTAGACCTAATTCATAATTTCTTATAAAATCTAGTTTAGTGCCTAACACAATAAATATTAATCAATTAATTTCCCCCCCTGGGTATACACCATCATCACCAACACTCACATACCAAACACAATACACATACAACTAACACACAATGTAATCACAATTAATCTATAATCAACATCAATATACACAACATATTAACAATCTCTATGTGATAAGCCTAGCCTATCAAAGATTATTATGATGTGTATATCACTCATCTAATCTATCAATAACTTAGCTCTACCTAATCACTTAACAATATACCTTCGTTAGCTATACCTTCTATTGTAAATCAAAGCTTCCTTTGTGTTGCGTGTCCGTACCATAAACGCTCTCCATTAGGATTAATAATATATCTCTTACGGCAATTACAAAGTGCATCACAAATATTTAATCCTATTACAGAAGCATCTGCAATGTGCTTATCGCCCCTGCGGGAGCGCTAATCACAAGCAGCCTGCTAAGTAACATGATTAAATGATTAGTGATTGCACAGTAATTGTCTCGTAAGAGACATTTATTATTAACCTTAATTAGGAGCTTATTATGGCACAGTCCACAGCAACAAACACTTTTAACTTTGATTCATACAATCAACTTATGAAACCTGCTAACTCAGGTCTCAAATTGTTCCTTGCATTACAACTTTTACAAGATGTAGAAACTAACTTACGCAGATACAAATCTCCCTTTGCTAAAGAAGTTGTTGATCTCGTAGATGAAATCAGTGATCTACGCAATCGTATCAAAGCTTCCGTTGCCAAGAGAGCTAACTCTGGCAACACAGAAGCTATAGATAACTTAGATAGCATGCGTAATGCATCAGCAACAACAGATTCAACAGACAATCCTTCAACTCCTAAAGTAAAAGTTGATCGTACAACTGTTGAAGGTGATGTAGCTCCAGCAATCACCAACTAAGTTATACATTCTCCATAGTTTATAAGCCCTGTTAATTCAGGGCTTTTTTTTTGTCTCATTCGCAAGAGCCAACAACTCTTGCACAAATGGGGCACAACATTTATAATAGGACATGAATATGAATTCATATTTAATTTGTAAAGCAACAATGCAATTACTCGCACATGATTTGTGCATTCGTCTTGAACAACTTGATCCTAAAGGAAATCATTATGACAACAGATATTAAACTTGAGAAATACAATACAGATGCATTGAATGAAATCTATTGCCATGCATTCTGGAAAATCTATCAACGCTTTCCTAAAGCTGAGCGTGGAATCAAGCGTAAGCTATTGATTCATAAAATAAAAGCTTTACAATATCGTATTCAATCTAATGGAGCATAATATGATTTCAGATGACTTTGATAATTGTTGTGATTGTGATGATCACAACATAACTCAACAACAAAGTGAACAAGAAGAAGCTCACTTCTATTGGACACTTCGTGAGTTTGAAACTCTTGTCACACAACATGGGGCAGGATTTATTCTTGCTGAAATGGATTCATCAATCGTAGACTTATTAAGGGAGAAATTAAATGTGCAACGATGAATGTGATTTAAATCGTTATTTAAAACATAAAGAACAACTTAATACATTTGATAAAATTGTGTTAGGATGTACATTTGTAGTCATGGGTTGTTGTGTTGTGCTCATGATCATTGGTATGTTTTATCCTGAAAGACTTATTTGCAATTAACTCTTATAGCACATTCGTACGATTGTCCGCAAACGCGGGGCGTGGTCGGCAATCTACGAGTGTGTTATGTGGGTAATTTTGCCCGTAATCATTGGAGTCATTATGTTACTAAAATATAAGTACATTACTCGCAACCTCTTCGATGTCTTTTGGGGAGATGGTTGGGATAACTGTGCTCGTGTTAAATGGGGCAAGGACAAAAAAGATTTTATTATTGTCCGTGCTTACAAGCGACCACCAAAAGATCTCATTGAAGTCATGAAGGGAGATGTCGATGAAACCATATAGTTTCGTAGATTTTAACAAACGTTTCAATATGTTTGGATGGTCACATCCTGACATTCGTCAAACATATTGGACAAAAGAAGATAGAGTATGGGACTATGAACTGCAAGACAGTGTTGTAAAAACCTTTACACTATCTACCATTTGGTATAAAGATCATCGTGTCTTGCAATTCTATACCAACGATGAAGGTAATGGATCACGAAAGTTAACTTGTTACAATTTCTATCGTGAAGCAGCATTTGAAACAGGTCTTACAACTAGTCCTAGTTATAGAACCAATGCAACAACAATCATTGATGCGTTGTATTATAAAGCTAATGAACCTGTTTATTACAACAAAGATAGATCACTCAAGAAGGGTTTCTGGGGTGCATTACGTAGAAGACTTAGATCTAATACACTTCGTCCTAGTTGGGTTACTCAACACATGCTTAATGAAGCTATATCAATAGCAGCTCAAGCAGAAAATGAAGATGATTCTGGTAATGTAACTATTCAAATTTATTTTGAACTTAGAGACATTCCTGAATGGTCTTATTACAAAGATGTTTTAAGTGGTGAATATCACGTTGATGGTTTACAACGTCGTATCAAACTTGGTACACTTGGTTGGGTTCTGATTCATAAATCAACTAATCCAATTGAGTATGGTTATACATTCAATGAACGTCATGATATCTGGTTAACATCTATTCAATTCTATCACAGTGGTCAAGTGTGGAATCGTGATGAAGTAGACATTGTAGAATGTAGAACATGTGCTCATGAAACTGTATCTGAACTTACAGTTGATGGTGTATGTACTAACTGTTTAGATGCATCATTTAAAATTCATAACTATTCAACTCGCGTTGAAGGTATGCTTAAGTTCAAAGCTACACGCGTTAGACCTAACACTGTGTATCTTGGTTG
>JAAOEI010000666.1_pt1 | contig 12997 bp, 16 predicted proteins | sample 7059261 | NCBI WGS metagenome assembly JAAOEI01 (sample SAMN14008812, study PRJNA610033) | viral metagenome | isolation source: viral particles filtered from seawater | place: China: Hangzhou Bay, Yangshan Deep Water Harbour | collected 2017-10-31
TTGTTCCCGCCGTCCCAAGCGTTGTTGCTTGGTTCGTGCCGGTGAATGTGACGGCGCCCGTAGTGCTTAGTGTCGTAAATGCCCCCGTATTTGGCGTCGTTGCGCCTACGGTTCCGTTGATGTTGATTGAGGCCGTGCCCGTCAGGTTAGTGACCGTTCCGCTTGATGGCGTACCCAACGCACCACCATTAACGACAAATGCTCCTGCCGTTCCAGTGTTAACACCAAGCGCGGTAAGTACGCCTGTACCAGTAGTTGTCGTAGCAGGAGCAGCACCAACACCACCACCTATCACCAAAGCATTTGCCGCCAGAGCAGCAGATGAAGCCATCGTTGTCGTGGCAGAAAAATAAGGTACGCCACCAGAAGTTCCAGAAGTCAATCCAGTTCCACCTTGGGCAACCGTTACCGCAGTCGAAACGCTGGAAATGGTGGCATTAGTCAATGTGAGATTGCCAATGCTGGTGGTGGTATTTCCAAGATAGATAGCCGTATTGCCAAGCGTAATTGCGGTGGCAAAGTTGGCATCCAGTTGAGACAACGGAATGGTCGTTGTCGCTGTTGCAAAAATATTTGGAACAGCCATGTTAGAACCTCGCTCTCAATTCATGTTCGTATTCAAAACCATTGACGGTAAAGCCTCTGTTGTTTGAAGTTACCGTCATGCCCAGGTATTTGCCCCATTGTTCGGCATCTGTCTTGTAAAGCTGATAATCATTGCTGCTTGACCATCCAATTACGGCAGATGAATTGTTTGACCATTGAATAGTGTTTCCATATATGTTTGTCCAAGTTACAAAATTAGTAAGCGTATAAGGTGGAGTGGAATTGTTTTCACTATCAACGGTAACGCTCAAAGTAGAAGAATTACTAAGAGTCGCTTCAATTCCAATCTTTAATGCTTGTTTGTCCCTGATCGGGTCGCCCATTGCGTTCAATGCTGTCTGAATCGTGCTGGACGTATTAGCCGTGGTGCTTCCATATAGCTTGTATAGCGATGTCCCATCCAGTCCATACAACGAAATTACGCCGCCAACCGGAACGGAAGTGACAAATTTAAGCGTGTCACCCTGGCTAGTAAAAAACCATTTCTTTTCAAAAAACACGGCCTGAACGAACCGCGTTGATCCGTAATACGATTGACGGAAATTGAATGCCGCGCACAGGATGTTGTTAAGCAATACCTGCCCACCCGTTACCGGATAGGTGAAATCAATATTTGGGAATACGCCATCCAATGAATCAGACAATTTGCTGGTCGTTGCGCCTACCAAGGCATAGATACCGTAATCGTTCAGAAACAATATGGAACGGAAATACGGAAAGATCGCATCTTTGCGGAGAGTGCCAACTGATGCGCTGACGTTCGTATTGGTAAATAGCGTCGTTCCAGTCGTATCAACCCTGACATCCGAAAAGACGTTGATGCTATCGTCGCCAAAGATATACAGAAAGTTATTAGCCGCTAATATCTGCTGAATGTTGCCGTGCAGCGTGGAATCGGTCAGCGTAAACGATCCTGCCGATACGCTGGTAAAGTCGTTGTAGGTTCCGACAGCGGAATAGGCCACTGTGCGCCCGTAAGACAGCCAAACACGGCCAGAAAACGAAGCTACGCCGCTTAAACCATTGGAATTAATGATGCCTTTAGCGGCTGCATTAGCCCCGCCACCACCCGTGATTGTGACCGTCAAATTGGCTGAATTAGTGTATCCAGAGCCAACATTCGTCATAATGACTTGTTGTACTTGACCACCGGCAAGGATTGCTGTACCTGCCGCGTTAGCCCCGCCACCGCCGGATATGGTTACAACGGTATTAGACGCATTGGTGTATCCGCTACCACCATTAGTCACCAATACGGTTACAGTTCCAGTTGCAAAAGTATTTACTCCGGCAATGACATTAGCGCCACTGCCACCGCCACCGGAAATAGTGACCGTGGGAGCCGTGGTATAGCCGCTACCAGCCTCGGTAATGGTTACCGCAGTAATTACCCCACCCGTAACCGTCGCTTCGGCCAGCGCAGTAACGCCATTGGCATCACTAGGCGCTGAAATTGTTACGGTAGGCGTGGACGTATAGCTTGTGCCTCCGTCTTGAATACCGATAGCCCCTATAGAGCCAACAGAGACAACATTATTGCCATCCCAAGTAAAATAACCCTTGACCGGATCGGCAATCAGTACGCGATCATCTTTCCATTGGCTGATTTCAACGCCCGTATTGGAAAAAGTCCCGGCTACAGCGACATTTCCCTTAGTTCCATCGGTAATATTGAAGTATTCAGCTTTGCCATTATCTTCAAATGCTAAAACGTAATCTTTGAGGTTAATGTTGGCGCTAGAGAAATAAACAACGGTATTGGCAAAAGAAACTGCCGTATTACCAGAATCAGTGACCGTGCTGCGGCTATTGACGATCTTGATATTGGCATAGCCAATCGGCATGGCGTTTTCTAGCCATGAGAACTCTCCAGGATCAATGGCGGTGCGATTAGCCTTTGTATTGACCCCTTTGAACTCTTTGACAACCTGATATGATTTTTTTTGCTCGGCAGCGGCCATATCAGTACGGAGTAGAGTAGGGGTTCGGCATCCTTCGGGTATAGGTGCTGGTCAGGATGGATTGCGCCTGACGTTGATATTCCTGCTTGAATATCTCAGCTTCCCCGTATGATTGTTCTTTGAATTTTGCCTTGTAACACGCATAAAACGCCACTGGCGTAGTCCAAGGATCGGGAATTTCATCAACTTGGTCTTGCGTAACCAAATCTGTGGGCTGGATGATCGTATCCAGTTCCATTGCATAGACTTGATCGGGATAAGGCCCAATGTAGTAACTGGTCGGCCCGTACAATGAGAAAGCAATCGGGCGACCACTGTAATTCTGCCAAAACCGCAGTTCAGCGTTAAATTGCGTCCACGGCAAATAACGGAGCGGGATTCGCGTATTACCCCAAATGACGTTGATATTAACAATATCCATTGTCAGCAAACCTTGAGGCAAGGTGCTGAATGAATAAAGTTCCTGATTGGTAACAGTTGCGGTTGTCTGATAGTTTCTCAGGCAACCAGTATCTCGGACAAGACGATTCCTGCCCGAATTGATGTAATCGGTTAGTTCAGAATCGCTATAGAAATTTGCATTGGCATCATGCAAAAGTCTGCGGCATTCGGTAATGTATTCCGATAGCGTTGTAGCCATTTATATCCCATCACGCATTCATAGCGAGAACTTTTCCCCCTCCCCGTTTTGCAGGGAGAGGTACTTTGTCCACCACCGGGGATAGAGAGTGGTTCTTTGCTGGCGGGGTATCTTGAATCACAAAACGAGAAAGGATACGCAGTCCTTCTTCAATATCATTTTTCGTCCTGATGATTCCAATTTGCGCCATGTATGCTTCTTTGTCTTTTTCGCCATAACCAAATACGTGACGAACGCAATGTTCCGAAACCTCGACGGTTTCACCCATCGGAAACCTGAGTTCCTTACAGGCATAATCCACCACGAGATCGCGGTTCCAATTGTTCGTCACGTACATGATTTTTGACATTACAGACTCACAACGTCGCCAAAGACAGTAATATCGCAAGTGCCATTCGTAACAGCCGTATTGACTTTCACGAACAGGGACGATGCCGAATAAACAGCGGTCAACGTACCTGAAGCAAGACCGAGGTCTTGATAAGTCGTAGTGCTGCTTACGTTGGACAACACGACATTATTTGATACCGCGTTGGAGGCATTCCCATCATTGCTGGTGAGAATGGTTACGTTTGCCGTAGCAATCGAGGCATTCGCATTCCAAACGGTAATTTGGCGAATTACGTATTGAGTACCACCCAAGATTGGAATGGTGGCAACGGCATTACCCGTTGCTCCCACAGACACGCCAACACACTCACCGAGAGCGTATCTACCAAACTTGTCGGGATAGTTTGCTCCTACATGATTCGCAATCATGCCGCCCCCTTACGAGTTATACGTGCCGCTTGCGGCATTACCACCGTTCACCGTAAAGAGAGTGATCGTCGGAGTGCCAGCAAGGACGTTCGCCCTGACGTTGTAACCGTCAGCAATAAAGAAACCGCCCGTGTTGTTGGCAACCACAACAGCCCACGAAGCATTGCTAATGTTGCCATCGGTGTCTTTGTTAAGTTCGATGGTCACATTCGCGGTAGGCGTGATGTAGTAGGTTCCAGCGGGAAGCACAACCGTTGCATTACCAGCGGCATAAGCCTGGAAATACCCCGAGGCGGCGTTAGTTGCTACGTTAGCAACGAGAATCTTGTTCAAACCAAGTGCCATGACTATATCTCCTTATAGTGAGAGAGAATTGTAGCCCGTCACCTTGGTCATCGACTTCGGCTTGGTGTTCACCAGTTCGGCAATCATCAAGACCGCGCCGACATAGCCAATTTGCCAGTTCGGGAGGGTGGACTCAAAGCCCGTGAACACAAACGAACCCTGATCGTGGATATACAGCGACAGGTAATTCGTATTCACAAGGTACAGAGTACCTTCCGGGCAATACGGATCGGGGTAAATCGGAACGCCAGCAACCATCAGGGCGCGGAATGCAGCTTGCGGCCCATTGGCATCGCCATCAAACCCGGAACCGGGGGTGATAACGTACTGTTCCTGACCAACATAGTCTTGGGCCAACAGCGTCCACGTACCAAAGCCGCAAACGCCAAAGGACGGCACTTCCGCGCCATTCTTGACCGTGCCGCTAATGTATTGCAGGACGTTCTGACGAGTCGGGTTGACAGCACCAGCGGCGTATTGCTTCGACTGCCACCAGGTATAGGTGGAGCGATCAATATTACCGTAGTTACCGGCAGTCGGGTTGCTGGAAGAAATGGCTCCCGGCAGACCGATGAATTGCTGGCTGTTCGTCGTGTTGTTATACAGCGCCGTTGCCATTGCATCCATCATCACGTTCGTCGCGTCGTTCATCCGAGCTTCGATCAGCGGTATAACCGCGTGATCTTGCTGAACTGCACCTTCCATTCCGAGGAACGGAACAGGCGAAATCAGCAGCTTGAGGTTGAATTCGGCATTGTACGCGCCCTGCTGAACTGCTGGCTGAGTGAACGAGCCAGAGTAGTCAGACCATTGCGCGTTGACGAATTGAGCGCCCTGAACGGGAACCGTCACCGAGGAAACACCACCCGAGGCTTGCTGACTGTTGGCAATCAGCGCCGCCATGAGAGGAGTCGAGTTGTAAAGCTGTACAACCAGCTTCGGGATAAACGCTCTACGGGTTACGTAAGTAAGTTCCGTATATTGCGAAGTGCCTGAAGCCGGAAGAATACCGCCACCAATAGGCATAGTTATCTCCGATTAAAAATTATCCCCTGCTTTTACTACAACCCAACTGGTCGAGGATTCTTTCTCAATTCGTTGAGGGCTTTTGCTGCTTCATCCCTTGCGCCTTGCACGGGATTTTTCCAATACTTCCCAAGATCAAACTTGGTCATGGGATTCGGGTTGTAACCGGAAGGCGTCGGTTGCGCCGCTTGCTTCATCCAGTCCCAATAGTCTGCCGCTGCATCATGGTTAGTAATGCCCTTTTCGAGCATGATCTTCTCCACTTCTTCAACGTCTTTATCTTGCAGACCGCGTGAGCGAATCTTAGCGCGACGCTTTTCCAGTTCTTCCCTAGCGTCCTTTTCACTCAGCTTGGCTTCCAAAGCCTTGACCCGTTCCTCGGCTTTTTGAACAGCGGTGTTCGTGCTGTCCTCAATTTCCAATTCAGGAATAGGCATATCCGGCTTGGCTTTCTTTGTCAGCCGAAGGAATTCCTTACGGGTTTCAGGATTTTCGGCAAGCTGACGGGCAAGTGCCGCCAGTTCATCCCTTTGTTCCATGCTCAAATCTTCAAGTGACATATCTATCCCCTCATCAATTAGATGACTTTACGGCCCGTCATTTGCTTTTCCAGAGCCATCTTGTTCTTGCTGACCTTGTTGGCGCTGGAAAGACCGCCCATCGGGGCATAACGGGGAGTGTTGGTGATTTGACCGTTTTGCTGGTTGTTATCAGTGGGGCGGCGGGGTTGCGACGCACCACGGGGCTTAAAAAGATCCATAATTACTCCTTACATAGTGGGTTGAGGTGCGCCACCGGGGGCCATCCCCGAAATAGCGGGTGCAGAAGCCATTACCTTGCCTTCGGGCGTTGCACCACCAGCCTGGGGCAAGTTTTGAAGCATTTGCATAATTTCTGCGTTTTGCAGTTCTTTTGCGCTATCTTTTTTCCCGCCGATAATTCCAGACAAAGAACGAAGAACCTGCAAAGCTTTTGCGCCTTCGGGCGATTCGCTTCCAAAAGCCGGGAGTGCTTGCTCGATCAAATCCATCGCCATCGAAAGGTTAATCATTGCGCCTTCACGCGTTCCCATCTTGGGTTCCGGCGTGGACATGGGCGAACCCATCGGAGGGGTTTCCGTATCCGATTGAGCAGAAGCAGCGTCCGGCGTCGTGGGTAGCATAGGTGCGCTGCCGCCTTGTCCCTTAATCATTTGCATCAGCTTATCGGGTGGAACGCTCATATAAACTCCGTTAATTTATAAACAGCGAGCACTTACTTACTTTTAGAACCAAAAAAAATATGCGGGGGTAGTTTTGGGATGCCGCCCCTCCGCAGCACTAATCCTTGAAGGATTACTTACCCTTGCGAGCGCCCTTGCGTGCTTTGCGAGCCATGTTTATCTCCTGATTGGCTTGCGGCCACTTTTTCTACGGGAAAGCAGCCATACCCGTTTCACCGTTTCCGGGAAATATTAACGGCGGGTCTTGCGACCACGCTTGTACATTTTACGCATCATCATGTGACTCCTTGTCAATATCCCCTGTTTGCAGTTCTGGCAGGACGTTTTGAAGTCCTGTCGGTATAACTCTTTTGACCTTGCACCCTATACTGAATTCCAGCAGCCGGTCTTGTCAAATTTTGCGTACTCACGCGAGGTTGATCGGCTTTAGGTTGAACGTCGCCGGCTTTCATTCGCCCACCGCTTTCAAGTCAGGTTTAGACGATTGCTTGGGTTGCTGTTGTTGCGCTGCTTGAGCGGCCTGGGCCTCGGCCTGTTTCTTTTCCATAACCTTCAACCTGTCTTTGAGCAATTGCTTCATCGGCGGTTCAAGCAGATCGAGCAATGATTCCTTGTCAATGGCCTGCGCCTTGAACAGATTGAATGCCAGTTGCCGCAAATCTTCCGTAAAGATCGGGCTATTGGAGTGAGCGTCTACTTTCACAACAAAGTCCTTGGTGAACTGTTCTGGAATGAACGGTACGCCTTCGGTAGTCTTGAAAGTGGTTTTGTCGTAATACTGCATCATCTTGAGATACAAGGTTGCGACTTTTTCCAGCGAGTCCTCAACAATAAGTGCGCGTTTCTTTGCGCGGCTGGAACCGAGCCTAGCCAATTGGCTGGCGTGGCCGGAAGAACGAACGCCCGTTTCTCCCTTGCCTTGCAATACGCTTACAATGCCGCTGGCTTCCTCAAACATGGAATCAACCTCTCGAATTGATCCATACAAATCCTGCGGGATTTGCGGAGCCAGTTTTTCTACCTTGGCATTGGGCATATCAGTTGAAAGCAGCCCACCAGCACGGTTAAGGGCAAAGTTTTTCTCATCGAGAATTCCGGTAAAGCCCATTAGTGCTGTGGGCGGTGCTACCTGCTTGGACAGCAGATCGAGGATTTCCGTCATGCGACGGTTACGAAGCTGCTGCAAATAGATCAGTCGTTGAACTTCTGACTGACCCCAAAAATAGTCATACTGAGGATTGGGGCAAACCTGAACGAAAGGCAATTCGCCTTTCATAAAGACGGATTCACCCGGACGGTCATAAATGACAATATCCGGGTTTGCCATCGTTACGACCTGATAATCCTTAGTCTCGTCGTTCCATAGCCAAAGTTCCTGCATTTCGACGGTATCTTCGGCCACGCGAGGCTTGTAACGGTTGTAACCGTACAAATCCAGATTAACAACGCCATACAAGGTAGGATTGGTCTGCGACATCACAATCCTGTCCAGCCCTTCAGGAATATCCTGGGTAGGCGGGTTATAGGATGAAGTGATGCGACGCAAGATTTCATCGCGGCGAGGATGCGCGTAAAGCCTTGCGTACAATTCCGACTTGGTAATGTAGTATTTTTGCGTGATCGCTTCTTGACGATCCAGATACGGCGTATCTTCCCGCAACACGCCCATCGCACCGGGTTCTACAAGGTACGGATGAATACCGTTGTTGTAGATCAGTTTGATGAAGGTCGAACTGTAAGCAAGCGACCAAGTGAGTGCGGAACTAAAGACCTGATCGGCGTTGCTATTAAGCCACTCGTCATTGAGGGCTTGCGTGAGGACGGGAACTTTTTGCTGTTCTTGCGGAGCGACGCCAGCGCCAAGCGAAATAGAAAATCGCGTTGTTTCTGCGCTGTAAAGAAACGATGTCAGTTGATCGATGTGTGGATAAATCTTGTTATAGATGGCCGGAGAATCATCCGGCCCATTACCAAACAGATACCAAGAGCGTAGCGATGAATAATCGCTCTTACGTTCTTCTTTGGAAACATCACACTTCTGTATGATTTCCAAATAGAACGTTTCGCGTTCCGCGCTACCCTTGGGGATTAGCATTATTTATTGATTGACAGGTTTTCATGGTCGGGAATGTAACTCGCCGTTTTCGGGCCTGTCAAGTTACCCACATCAGCCGGCCTGACGCCGACTTGCTCATCGCGAACCGGGCGGACGGCTTGACCGCTGATGATTGAGTTCATGGTCAGCCCCTTCATGCCACCTCCCCAAATGGCGTTATCGCCAGGGCGGGGTTCTTGCGGGGTCGGTTGATTGTTACGGGTGTAGTAACCGGCCTGTGAATCGCCTTCCCGCGTAGATTTAATATCTGTCATGTTGAAATCAGATGCCAGCTTGGTCAGCGTCTTGTCGGTGTTCTTGGTACGGTCACTTTTGAATGCCGGAGCCTTCAAATAGACCCTGAAAATGTTGTCAACGCACTGCCCTACCGGGCAAACGGGGTAATAACCCTCAAAATACCCATGTTCCTGACATTTGAAGTCTTTTAGTATCTTTGCCATCATTTTCCCCTTAGTTTTTCGTCAATATCACGTTCAGAATAATCAGCCCGGTTTCTAAGGCCGATTTTTAGCTTAATTTCACCATTAACTACCGTTAACCCCATACTGCGGGATATTTTAGGCTTTGGAACCCGCCTATAGTCCACAAACCGCGATCTATCCCGGTTTTCATAGACCGCAACATTACCCTTGACGTACTCCTGATACCCCTTGCTGACCCTACGCTGCACATACTCGGTTAATGGGTCTGTGCCGTTAATAAAGACATTCTGGATAGTGGATCGGCTAACCCCGCACAGTTCGGCAAAGAGGTCTATGGATATGCCCCTTTTTTCATCGTCCAAAAACTTTGTAATGATGCGTAGAAGTTCTGTTTTGGCTATTACTGATTGCATGGCAATAACCTGTTTTTGTGCAATAGGAAACAGTAGAACATTTCTTTGAAGTTTCTCTGTCCGTTAGTCAGGCTAAATTCGGACTGGTTGTATTGGATGATTTGAAATCCGGTTTTCTGGAACAGGTTGACCCACATACGGTCGCCAAGAACAGAATAGTGGTTAGCGTTTCCCTCGTGATTGCGGTCATCCAGGTTGGGGGCGGGAACCTCGACATAGACGTATTTACCCATTTTGACCACGCGATTGAATTCCATAAGGGAAAAAACCGGGTAGGGACTGTGTTCCAAGGCGTGTCTGCACCAGATCAGATCAACGCTGTTGTTTTCAACGTACAAATCTGAAAAATCGCATTGCGAGGACAAAAAGCCTTTTTGTTCACAGGCTGAAGCATCTTCAGGACTCAAGGTAACGCCTAACAAGTCATTAAACCCTTTTTGTCTCATGTATTCCATAAAAGCCCCTTGCCCACAGCCTATGTCGATAATTCGACTGCCTGTGGATAACTCCATCAAAGGCAAGAAAAGGTCAACAACGCCTTTAATAAGCGGGGTATGAAACTCGGGGGTGTCGGGTTCTGAATAAACCGTGGATAACGCTTGTTTGCGATATTTTTCAAATTTAAGTTGATCCATAAACGCCAATCTTTTGCAGGTAGTTAGTGAGTGATCGCTGACCTGCGGAGACTACAGCCGTCTTGTTTTCGTTTTCTGCCGGGTCTTGTTTGCGGGATATGTCTCGGGTCAAGCGCATCTGGATCAGGCGGGGTTGAACCTGCTCGGCATAGGCGGCGGCAGCAAGGGCAGACGCAATAACGCGGTCATCCTTATTACGTCCCGATGCCTCAATACTGCCGCCTTCCCTCACAATGGTTTTCATTTCTTCGAGCAGGTCTTGGCTATAGACAGCCATCATCCCGCGTTCAAAGTAATCCTTCATGTAGGACAACATCCGTTCTTTGGTAGCGGCGCTGGTCATCCAATACATACTGTTGGATATGCCCGTCATGGAGTCATTCCGACGCCAGATGTAGTTCTGCATGTGGGATAGGACATCCATGAGTTCGTGACCCATTTGCCCACCAATAGCGGAGGCTTGCCGTTTCAGGTTCCTTAACTCGTTAATGACGGCTTGCCCCGGCCCGTTGATTTCGAGGTTCAAGGTGCTGTTCTTATAAGCGCCGGCCAAGTGAGCAATTGCCCATGCAAACTGGTAGGTATTCATTTCGCTGGTCGCAAACTCGGCCACTTGCTCCATACCGTCAGCATAGGCTCGATAGACCTGGATGCAAAACCGATCAGCCCAATCGGATGAACCATAAGCCGGATCAGCGCCAATGACGTAGTAGGCCGTATCTATGGGTTCTTCCCATATTTGCAGGGTAGCGAGTCTTTCGGTGGATTTCAGGCAAACGGTATCGACAAAGTTTGCCCCCATCGAATAACGGTAGTAATCGCAATCAATTTTCTTTGCCATCTTCATGGCATCGGTACAACGTGCATTTGAGAAGAAACTTGTTCCCGTCATCACGAAGGCGTAATCCTCGGTGGGCGGGAATTCCTGATACATCAGGGAATCGTCTTTAATGCCTTCATGGAGTTTCCAGCGCCACCACGCCATTTGGCGGCTATTGATTTCAACGCCATAGAGTTTCTTGATGTCGCGTGTCCATTCCTTTTCTTCGCCGGTCAGTTTGCCGTCCCAATAGACTTTATAAATCTGCTGGTCAGCGGGGATCGAATAGAACTGATTGCGCCACCAGCCGCAGAAGATGGCGCGTTGCGTCTTGGCTCTTTTAGCCGTGACGTACATATCGTGGAACATATTGAACCCACGGGCGGTACTCTCAAAGAGATACATTCGCATGGGGTTGGTTTCGGCTAGAGAAGCGAGAAGCGAAGCAAGACCCTCTTCATCGCCCCAACTACTTGTTTCGGTTCCATGTAGATAAGTGATCGCCTTGCCACGACCGAGACTACCTTTGGCTCTAAGCCCTGCGACTTGATAAAAGAGTCGGCTTCGGTTCTTGAGTGAAAGCTGAGTTCGATTATGGGCAACAAGGGGTATGCGGTACTCTTTAGGCAAACCCTCCATGTACATGGCGAGGGTGGATCGGAACATATCCCGGTTTTCTTCGGTATCGGTTGTGAGCGTTCCTTGGAGTCCCGCATTGACGAAGTGCCAGTAGAGGTCAAGCGCAAGGCTGATGGTCGTGATGCCAAGCTGCCGTCCTTTCAGAATCACAAAGAAATGGACATCTTCTTCCAACCCGCGGCTGATCTCATCCATAACATAGGTCTGAGTGCCTAGAAGGTTGTCCATTCGTTTCAAGCCCTGCTCTTTAGTCTCAATCTTCAACTGAGAGCAGAAGGCATAAAACTGTTTCAGGTTGAACTTCATTTAGCCCTTAATCGTTCACGCTCGAATTGTTTCAAGTCCCAATTGGCAATCTTGATGGCTTCACGCTTTTTCTTCAACAAACCCATCAACTCTGAAACAAATGTGGGCGAATACTTCTGCTTCCACTCCCATGCCAATAACTTGCGGTCATTCTCGTTCGAGCAGTCCAGGATGCGTTTGGCCTCCCCTTTCATCACACTCCGGGTCTGAAACAACCAATCGGCGTCCGACATCCCCACCCTTTTCTTCATCATCAGCCCCCGGCTCCCTCTCCCACTTCTGACAAGGCTTCCAACAATAATCCCGCCAGTACCGGCAATACAACCCGTCCAGATGCCCAACACTCCATCGACATCCCGAACAACTCATTACCACTTCCTCCACACCCTCACACCACCCTCCACCTTCTTCGCCACAAACTTCATATCCAACCGATCCCCCACCCTCTTATTCCTAGCACATACCTTAACCATCGCATTCTTACCCTCATCATTAACCAAAAAACTATCTCCTACCTCCATACGATCATAAGGATAAATAACACGCTCAGTCTCAATAGGCATATCAATCCCCTTCTCCACCTTAATTGCATTCATCTCATACCCCCATTCAGTTAATAACATCTCCACAATATCATATTTTTTTTATGGGGGGATCATGTGGGGGTGCTCGCACACAGCCACCCACCTGCCCAAGCGATGGGGCCAAGGCGACACGATCTCTGCCTAGCCTTACCATGCCCATTACCCTGACCTAATCGTTGATCCTGAGCCGATCTAGGGCCATTCCCGGGCATTGTACGGTGTCCCTGTCCATTACCCCGACGGGCAGATGGTAGGTTAGTATCTACTTACTTACATTCTCTGATGATTGCATATATACATATCACATACCCAATACTATATATTACATATTATGATAGTGACGTAATACGTCACATTATGATAATATGTGTATGACGTAATACGTCACACACATATATATCTAAATACAATACATGTTTAGAATCATACAGATATAAACATGTATATATCTGGCACGGTGTTTGCATTAACACCAGTGCAACATCAATTTATTAATCATATAT
>JAAOEI010000667.1_pt1 | contig 12986 bp, 19 predicted proteins | sample 7059261 | NCBI WGS metagenome assembly JAAOEI01 (sample SAMN14008812, study PRJNA610033) | viral metagenome | isolation source: viral particles filtered from seawater | place: China: Hangzhou Bay, Yangshan Deep Water Harbour | collected 2017-10-31
TGTGCCATTCCCCGTCGCCGGGCTTCAATGGCTTGAACAGGGTGAGGTAGAAGGCTGTCATCGCTATCGCTCCAAGTGATGAAGCGAACATTGGACGATTTGTCCAATCAGGTCAAGGACAATTTGTCCAACTAGGCAATGTTTTTGCGTTTTGCTTTTGTTTCAATGACTTCGCGAATATATGAGCGGGGCCGATTCGCCTTGCCGGTCAGCAAATAATCAAAATCGCACCGCGCTATGAGACAGAAGCGTTCCATTAAATAAGCCGGTAGCGGGCTCCTGGTCTCGTACTTGCGATATCGGTCGGGCGGGATGCCAAGGGCGACGGCCATTTGCTCGGCAGTCCAGCCCAATTCGTCCCGTAGGGCGCGCGTCCTGCCACACAGGTCGTTATTGAATAGTGCTTCGTCGTCGGCTAAGGGCATGGTTTATTTTACTTAAATTCAATGCCTTATTTAATTGGACAATTTGGGCAAGATTTTTCTTGACGGATTTGGACAAATCGTCCAATCTAAGCCCATGCAAACGGAAACCTTCAATTGGGAACTTGTGGACGCTGTGGCCGAGAGCATTGGCGTGGCGTACTTCACGCGCCGCAAGTGGCGCGACCGTAACCGGGTTCCTGTTCATTGGTGGCAGACCCTATCGGATGCCAGCGACGGCAAGCTGACTGCTGACGAATTCCAGAAGCTTGTGACGCCCGCGCCCGCTCCTAATCCATCGGAGGCCGCATGATGGTGGATACCTCGCCCTTGGCTCCCCTTCACCTTCCCGCGAGTTCCCTCCCGTCTCGCGAAACTGCGGGCGGCGCTCAGTCGTCGCCCGCTTCTTCTTTAACTGTCTCACGATCAAGCGCGCCTGCCAGCCGATTGAAGTGAATGTGTGTGCGTCGTTTCCCATGTCCTGAGATTGGCATGGGGAGTTTCCAAAATGTTGGAAAAGGAATCCAACGTGACTGTAGCGTTAGTCGAAGCCTCCGAAATCTTGCGAGACATGGCCGCGCCGCACAGCGGAAAGCGTGCGTTGCAGATCATATCACGCAAGCTGCCTTGGTCTTACAGGCACATTAAGGCGGTTTGGTATCGCGAAGATTGCACAGTCGTTGACGCAGACGAAATGCAACAACTGAGACGGGCGGCGCGTCTCGCAAAAGAAGAACAAGAGGCCAGCAATGAAATTCTGGAATTGCGTGCGCGGCTGGCGCGACTGGAAAGCCTACTCATCAGCGCGGATTCGGAATTTCATCGCGAGACGATTGAGGCGCTACGGCTCAACCATGCTCGACTTCGGAACGTGGCTGATCCTGAGAAGTGACAAGGTAAGGGGAAAATGAAGCGCACTTTCGCGATGACCTCAATAGTCCACAACGGACACGCCCGTTCAGGCTATCGGATCAAATGTTCGGAGTGCAAGGAGGAAGGAACAATCATTGCGTCTGGATGGACAGGATCACTGCCCGAAAGCGCGATTGAGAAGAAATTTTCGCAGAAGGGATGGACTGTCGGGAAGGCTGCTCATGCCGATATCTGCTCAAACTGCATGGCTAAGAAACGTGTGAGGCTGACCGTGGTTGCAGAGCAAAAGCCAGTGGCGGAAAAGCCACGCGAAATGTCGCGCGAAGATAAGCGCCTGATCTTTGGCAAGATTGATGGCGTCTATTTGGACGAAAAACGCGGATATGAGGATGGCTGGTCCGATCTTCGTGTCGCCAATGATCTTGGCGTCCCGCTGGCTTGGGTTCGCGGCATCCGCGAAGCAGACTTTGGCGCGGAAGGGCTTTCCGCCGAAGCGCGCACGAGCCTCACCGAACTCAAGGACTATCGCGAAAAATTGGAGCGCCTTTGTACTGAGCAATTGCGCCTCGCGAAGGAAATCACCGAACTGAAATCGGCGTCATCGCGGCTGGACCGCGTTGCCAGCGAAATGGAGCGCACCTTTCTGCGCCGCGCGTAGCTTAATCGTGTCTATTCCGTGCGTTCCTCACACTACTCCGTAAACGTCTGACGCGAGTTTTCCAAAAGCGTTCCAAGCTAGAGAGCGAAAGTGACCGAACACCTAACCGCCGCTCAATTCCAGCAGCTTGCGAAAGCTGAAAAGCATGGCCGCATTCCGCGTTCAAGCAAGCTGCGGCGCACTGTGGACGGCGTGACGTTCGATTCACTAGCCGAAGCGAACCGCTGGAAGACGCTGCGCCTTGCTGAAATCGCGGGGCGCATATCAAGGCTCACTCGCCAGCCGAAATATCCGCTTCTAGTCAACGGAATGCTGGTCGCTCATTACATCGGTGACTTTGAGTATTTGAGTCAGACAGGCGAGCTAATCCTGGAAGATGTCAAAAGCCAGCATACTCGTAAAGACCCGGTATATAGGCTGAAATCAAAGCTTATGGTCGCCTGCTACGGAATGCACATAAAGGAAGTTCTCTGATGACCTACCGCTGCAAAGTAAACCCATCGTGCCTTCACAAAGACTTGCCAGAGGATTGCTCGCTGCTGTGCGTCTGCGCAGCGGAAGGTAACGGCAAGGTCTCGAAGGAAGATTTGCAGCGCCTTCGCGAAATCAAAGCCATGCGCCTTATGCGAGAAAACACCGTCCTCGATGGCGTTTCCGTCGAAGTCGGCAGGCTTGTCACGCTGCTGAATCAATCTGAAGCCGCAGCGTAATTCCAGGGGGTGAGTGTCATGCGCGTTAATTATCTCGAACCAACACGGGAAGAAATAGGCGACCCATTTGCTGCGATGGCTCGCGCGAGAGCGTTCCGCGAAAGGACAGCGCCACCAATGCCTGTCCGCGTGGTATTCATTCCAAAGCCAGCGCCAGAGCCAAAGCAAGAAAAGCCCAAGCCGGTTATGGACGCCTACGAGATCAAGCGCATCGAGGCTGAAATCCGCAAGAAAGTCGAAGCCGAAGTGCGGGAAACCGTCACGAAGCAAATGCGCTTCGAATACGCCAGCCAGATAAACGAACTGCGCAGCACCTTGGAAACGACGCTTGAAAGCCGCATCCCTATGGCGGCAATCGTAAAGTGGGTGTGCAAAGAATGGTGCATTACCCCGCGCGACATAATGAGTAAACGCCGCAACGCCGCGATTGTTCTGCCTCGTCACATCGCCATGTGGTATTGCCGCGCCTATACATCGAACACGTTTCCGAGCATCGGCAGCTTTTTCGCCAATCGAGATCACACGGTTATTTTACATGCCTGCAATCGGATTGAACGGCTTCGGCAGGCTGGCGAGTTCACGCCCCTTACCCGCGACGAACTGATTGACGCCATCAAGGCCAGCGCCCCGTCCGCTCTCTGTGCGGAGGCCGTTGGATGAGCCTAGCCGCCATTACAGAGATTATGCAGTCGCGCGTGTGGCCCGATCATGCGCAATCCATGCACGCCGAATTTGCAGCTGCGTTGCGGCGCGGCGGCTTCTACGTCTGGCTTGAATACCCAACAAAAGTCTTTGGCGACATCAGGGATAGGCGACTTGACCTCTATGTGAGAGGCAGGGGCGGATTCGCAGCGGCAATTGAACTGGACGCGCGCAAGCCGCGCCGGAAGTCTATTGAAAAGCTTCGGATGATTGATGGAGTTCGGATCGTCGGCGTTCGCGGCGTTGAGAACGTGCCGTGCCCCGAAGGAATCGACGCCGTTGTGACTATGCGTGTTCGTGCAGCAACTGAGTTCGAGAAGGCCGACCGCCGGACTATTAACCGGGATGCATCATGAACGCGCCTTGGATGCCCCTATACGTTGCCGACTATCTGGCGGACACGCGCCGCCTGTCCACGCTTGAGCATGGCGCATACATGCTCCTGATTATGGACTATTGGCGCAACGGGGGGCTTCCGAACGATGATAGAAAGCTGGCGCGGATCGTCGGCATGTCGGAAGCAGAATGGCTGGACATACGAGAGAACCTTGCGGAACTGTTCCAAGATGGTTGGGCACATAAGCGCGTTGACGAAGAACTGGCGAAGTCGGAAGCAAAGACAGAACGCCGTGCGGAAGCCGGTCGGCGTGGTGGGTTAGCAAAGGCAGCGAACAATTCTAGCAATGCTACAATTTTGCCAAAGCAAAAAGATAGCAATGCTCTAGCATCTTCTTCACAACCACAACCAGATAAAACACATACTCCTGCGCGCGAGCCATCGGACGGCCAACGGTTCGCGAACGCCGTTCGGGACGTTTACGCCATCGCCGGGCAGGCTTGCCCCGATCTCAGCCCGCTAGTCGCTTGGCGGAAAGCCGGATGGCCGGTCGAGATTGTTTGCGAGGTCATCCGCGCCAAGCTGGCAGCGAACCCGTCGAAGAACTTCACCCTGCGATATTTCGAAAACGCGGTTGCTGACGCTGTAGCGCGGGCAAATGCTCCCGTCCCGATAGGGCAGGCCAACCAGCGGGCAGGGCCGAACGGCTCACGCGAAAAGCCTCAGAGCGCCGCCGCCGCCATCCTGCAAAAAGACCGTGAGAAATCCATAAATGAACGCCATTACCCCGAAACTCAGCCTGTCGTCATTGACGCCCTGCCGGTTGCCATCGGACCTCGATAGGGCGCTGTCGATCGCGCACAACGCCTTGCAGGACGGCGAACTGCCGGAACGCAGTCTGCCATCGCCGGACGAAATGCAGGCCCTTGCCGACCGTGTGCAGAACATTTGCGGGTATCTCTCGCCAGCATCGCCGGATGAAATCGCGGTTCATGTCGCGAAGCTGTTTACGGTCCTGCGCAAGCGCAACGAAGGCTTCGAGGACGAAGCTCAGCGGATCAGCCTCTACGTCGAATTGCTGGCTGACGTTCCGCGCATGGCAATCGAAGCTGCTTGCCGGAAGTATCTGCTCGGCAAGGTTGGCGACGGCTGGCTTCCGGTTCCTGGGGAAATCCGCAAGGAAGCCGAAAAACATTATGCCCATTGGCAGGCAGAGATTGATCGGATCAACGCGATCTTGAACGCCGCTGTCGTCGCCCCGAACGATTACGGGATGCGGGCGGCAAACCTGAAACACGTCCGCGACACGATCCACATGCTCAAGGGCGCTATCCCGAAAAGTGACATGGACAGTCGATGGGCTGCGAAGATGCAGGACATGGAGCCGGGCGACGTAACGCCGAAAGTCGCTGCTGAGAAATGGCTAGAGGCATACGCAGAGAAGCCGAAGGATGCGCCGCTGATAGGTGCAAGCCTGCGCAAGTATATCGACGGCGTGAAGGATCGGCTATGACCTTCCTGACGAACTTGTTCAATTTTTGCACTAGTTGCCTATTCCGCCGCAAACGGAATGCACCTCCATCTCGTGTTGTTACTTGGATTGAGTATCGGGGAAAGGGAATGTGGATATGATCGGGACATTCTATCGCTATATCCGGCTGAATGAGATTGGAAGCGTATGGGCTTCTGGATTTAGCCTGCATGACCTTGGGCATGTGCATGGGAATTGGTCTGCGTTGGGGGAATTTATCTGCTGCAAGGAATTGCCATGAGCTACCAGCGCAAAGAGGAACTGGCGGAAGGCGTGGTTCTGTACCTTGGCGACTGTCGCGAGATACTGCCGACGCTTGGCAAGGTGGATGCTGTCGTGACAAGCCCACCTTATAACACTTTGCCTACCAATGCCAAAGCGTCTGGTCTCCACGCAGAACGGAAATCGGGCCGAAATATTTGGATGGAGAAGGCGTCAACTGGATACGCGGACTCACGACCAGAAGACGAATATCAAGAATGGCTAAATAAAATTCTTGCCCAATGCGCAGAGCAATCAATGGGGCTAATTTGGGTAAATCACAAAGTTCGTTACCGCGACGGGACGGCTGTTCATCCCGTCAGAATGATAAGCCTCCCACTGTATGCAGAGATTATCTGGAATAGAGGTGGGAGTATGGCGTTAAACTGCAAAAGATTTGCTCCCTCTCATGAGGGGATTTGGGCGTTTGGTTTACCCCATTATTGGGATGATAAAAACAATATGCTAATGTCAGTCTGGAACGTGCCGCAGGCGCAGAGGGACGTTGGGAACGACCATCCGTGTCCATATCCCGAAGCCATTATTCGCCCGATTATTGTAAGTAGCAGCCCGGTTGGGGGCGTGATTTTAGACCCATTTCTTGGCAGCGGTACGACCGGCGTTGCTGCTGTCAAACTTGGTCGCAAGTTCATCGGCATCGAGATAGAGCCTAAATACTTCGACATAGCCTGCCGCCGCATAGAGGACGCCTTAAATCGCCCTGATCTATTCATCCCGACGCCACAACCGAAAGCAAAGCAGGAGTCTCTACTTTGACATGGAAATGTAAAACAGGCGGCTGTGAATACGCTGATTTACCCGATGATTTCCCGCTTCTTTGCGTGTGTGCATCTCTCACGCATGGTAAGATAACGGAAAGTGATTTGGATGGCCCACGCGAGTTGAAGCGATTGCGGGATGAGCTTTCGATAGTCAGGCGCGATGTTGCTTGCATGAACGCTGTGGCGAGGGCGGTGAGCCAATTGAACGCAACGGAGCCAGCATGACCCGCCTTCTAGCTATCACAGCGGCATTTGCTGGCTCTCTGGCGCTTGTTCATGCCGAAGGATGGCAAGAGAGCGCCGGAATCTATTTCAGCCGCGAGCGGGCTTCTGTGAGTCATTACGGACAGGTACCTAAATACCTCACTCCGAACAATCGTGCTGGCAATGCTCGCATTGTGGCTGCGGCGGCTCGTCGGCATGGCGTGCCTGAAAGTCTTGGGATTGCCGTCACGCGGCAGGAAAGCGGCTTTAACGAGCGCGCCCGTTCGCCCGTGGGTGCAATGGGCCTTACGCAAGTCATGCCTGGCACATGGCGGGCCGAAGGTTGCCGGGGAAATCCTTGGGATGCGACGGCCAATGCTGACTGTGGAATGCGGTATCTCGCCAAGTTCTATCGCGAAGGCGGCGCGCATTATGCGGCGCTTCGGTATCACGGTGGGCCGAACACTCGAATGCACGGGCCGAAGACGCGCAAGTATGCTGCCCGCGTCGTCGCAATGGCTGGGATGCAAACGCGTCCCGCACAGCCCCCCTTATGGGCTGGAAAGCTTCAAGTTGCATGGAGGCAGTGATGAAATCCGCAGAGGAATTTGCGACCGAAGCCAAAAATGCAATTTGCTGGTTTAATGTGGAAGGGCAATGCAGTTGCGAGTGCGAGCGCGCATGTGAAAAGCTGCTGGAATTCGCCCGCGCTATTCAGTCTGACGCCATAAGGGCGGCGGCGGAGAAGTGCGCCAGCCTGTCGAACGGGGAGCACCGGCTTCATCCTGCCGTTGAGTGGTCGAAGATGGCGAAGCAAACGCAGGAAATCGCCCACTGGGCTTTTCAAAATGCGGCAGCAGAAATCCTCTCCCTCCTACCGGAAGAATAGATCATGGGCGAAGCACTCAACATTCAAGTCGGTGACGTGGTGACGTTGAAGCCGATGCTAGTCGCAACCGTTAGTGATTCTGGAATTACGGCGTATTACACTGGCGAGCCCTCGCGTTACTATCTGCGTTCGCAAGTCGCCTCCGTTCAGCCCCGTCTTTTGAAGGTGGAAGACCGCGTGACGGTCACAAATAACCGAGCCTACAACGCAACAATTGTCGCCATTGACGGCCATCTGGCTTGGCTCCGGTGCGATGAAGGCAGTCACTTCACCCGCCGATTGTCCGACCTCACTCGCCTCTAACCGCGTTCCCTGCGTTCTCTCAAAATCAGGATGACACGAATGGGCAGACCACGCAAAACAGGCGAACGATGGGAACCTTAGACGAAGCAATATACGGCTACGAAACAAGCGGCGTCTATGTCATGGACGCCGAGGGAACGCATTCTGTTAAAATTGGGATAAGCAAAAAGCCCAAAACACGAATGGACGAATTGCAAACAGGGTCGGCGTCCAGCGTCATAATCTTTTGGGTTGGCAGGGTTCCGAAAGAATCGGCAAGAAGCGTCGAGCGCGCCACCCATGCGCTTTTGAAAGACGAAAATCGCCACATCAGGGGCGAATGGTTTCAGTGCAGTGCTGCGTATGCGAGGGGCGCAGTGATCCGCGCCGCTGAGAGTATCGGAGTCCCTATAGCCAACGACATCAGCTACGACATGCGACACAGGGGCTAATCATGGCAAAACGCAAGACGGGTTATCGCTCCCCAAACGGACGCCTTCGCCAGCCAACCAAGGCTGAACGCGAAGCGGCGGCAAAGTCGAAAGAACAGGAAGCCATGCAAACGGTCCTGGCGCAGCCGCACAGGCTTGGAAACACGTCGCAGCTATGTGCGAGCGCGGTAGGCCGCTTCTGCCTGCGTATGAGGCTGCAACCGGCCCTGTACGAAGCGGCAAACGACTATGCCGGGCTGATCAGGCGCTGGCGCTCGGCAAAGGGCGTGCCTGACCCTGAGATTACCAGCGCGCTCGGCAGCGGGGTAGGGCCGACGCCGGAAAAGGTCCGGGAATGGACAACAGAAATCCTGCGGATCGAATCCGCCATGCTCCGTTCGAGCCGTGAATGGTTCTTCGCCATGCGCTCGGTGTGCATCGACAACGTGGACCCGGACGCGACAAGCGAAGGCTATGCAGTTGAGGGGCTTATGGAACTGGCGCGTCTCACGGGCTGGATTGACAGGCGCGACATGCACCCGTTTGCGAGCCGTGGGGAAAACGCCCGCTGGCGTATTGACAACGGCGGGCAAATCATTGCAGCCTAGCGGCACCTACCGTGAGAAATTGCGCCCCGCGCCAGTTTCACGTGAAACGAAATGGTAGGTAGGCGCTTTGCGCCGCTATCGCGCCGGGCGGGTTATCCCGGCAGCTATCCAAATCCTCTCGCGAGGCCAGCCAAGGATCGGGGTTCGTCTCGGTCGCCGCAAGCCAGAGATATGGGGTGGGTTTTCTCGCCCGGCTGCTCTGGAGCCAATCCCCCCAGCCGCGCTGTTCCCGGCTAGGAATAGGGCGGCAGTAATTCACAGTTTGGCGGGCGGCTCTGCCGGATCAGCGATGGTCCAACGGTCGCCGAGGCGAGGATCAGCCCTTCGGCCCCGCCAAAACCCATCCCCGGCCCGGCATCCACGCTCCTCCCTCCCCTCAAAGCAGGCCGGTGTCCGGGGATACCTATAACGAGGCATGAATGGGCGGAATAGAATTCAGCCCCGAGATATTCACCGAAGTCTGCGACCGCATCGCAAACGGTGAAAGTCTCCGCAAAGTCTGTAAAGCGCCAGACATGCCGAACAAGTCCAGCTTTCTCAGATGGGTCGATGACGCGGAACTGAACGCAAAGCACAATCTGCGCGACCAATACGCCCGCGCGCGCGAGGCTTTGGCTGACGTTTACGCCGAAGAAACTGTTGATATTGCGGACGATAGCACGAACGACACGCAAAAGGACGATGAAGGGCGGGAGATCGTCAACCACGATCATATCGCCCGCGCGCGGCTTCGTGTGGACGCCCGCAAATGGGCGGCGAGCAAGATGGCTCCCAAGAAATACGGCGACAAGCTGACGAACGAACACACGGGACCGGACGGCGGGCCTGTGCAAGTTCAAACAATTGAGCGCGCGATTGTGCTGTCGCCACAACCTAAAGGTGCGTTCGTCGGATGATCGCGCAATCGAAATCGCATCGGCGGGTTACAAAGCTATACGGCGATGTTGGCGCTCCCTACGCCAAGTCGTTCGTTCCGCATGGGCGGACTGGCTATTACATTTATGCCGTATCAGTCGCGGATCATCCCGGAGTTGTCAAAATAGGGCGGACGGCGAAGTGGTCTGTGCGCCGCGTCAGTTATGCTAATTGGAACCTTGCCGCAGGCGACGCAATCGCTTTTGAGCGCGTTTTCACAATCACAGACGAATATGTTGACCTGCCAAAGTTGGAATCGGCTATTTTGGCAGCTTGCCCTTTCCCGATTCGGCATGGAAGCGAATGGTTCGCCGCTGATTTTGAAGAGGTCGCCCGGTTTATAGACCGCTTCCTTTGTGAAGCGGGAATTAGCTGTGTGTAATGGCTGGTCGGACCCTGCGAATTGAAACAGCGGCGGCATTTGAACCGCTCCTGCATCCCGCTCGATACAAGGGCGCGCATGGCGGGCGTGGTTCTGGCAAGTCGCATTTCTTCGCCGGGCTGCTGGTCGAAGACGCCTTGCGTTCTCCTGGCGAAGTCGGACTTGGCCTGACAGGCGTTTGCGTTCGCGAGGTCCAGAAAAGCCTCAAGGATTCCGCCAAGCGATTGCTGGAAGGCAAACTGAGCGACTTCGGCCTTGGCGAAGCGGACGGCTTCAAGGTCTTCACTGACCGCATATCGACGCCCAAGGATGGCGTTATCATCTTTCAGGGTATGCAGGATCACACGGCGGAAAGCATCAAGTCGCTGGAAGGTTTCCGGCGCGCATGGGTAGAGGAAGCGCAGACGCTTTCGGCCACGTCGCTGCAACTGCTTCGCCCGACGATCCGCGTTGATGGTTCCGAATTGTGGTTCTCATGGAACCCGCGCCGCAAGATTGACCCTGTGGACATGATGTTCCGCGAGGGCGAGCCGCCGACTGGCGCGAAAGTGGTTCAAGCGAACTGGTCAGATAATCCGTGGTTTCCATCGGCGCTAGAGCAGGAACGCCAGGACTGCCTCCGCGACACGCCGGACCAATATGACCACATATGGGAAGGCGGCTACATCACGGTCGCTGCCGGGGCGTATTTCGCGCGCGACCTCGCCCTAGCCAAAACACAAGGCAGGATCGGCAACGTCTCGGCTGATCCGCTGATGACAATCCGGGCGTATTGGGATATCGGCGGAACCGGGCGAAATGCCGATGCGTGCGCGATCTGGATCGCGCAATTCATCGGTCGCGAGATTCGCATTCTCGATTACTACGAGGCTGTCGGCCAGCCGCTTGCTACGCATGTGAACTGGCTTCGCGAAAAGGGTTATGCGAAAGCGCATTGCTTTCTCCCGCACGATGGCGCGAACGGAAACCAAATCTATGACGTGACCTATGAAGGCGCGTTGCGGGCCGCTGGCTTCGAAGTCGAGACGATACCTAATCAGGGCAAGGGCGCTGCCAATCTCCGCATTGAAGCGGCGCGGCGCTTGTTCCAGTCGATATGGTTTAACGACAAGGCGACCGAAGCGGGCCGGGCTGCGCTCGGCTGGTATCACGAAAAGAAAGACGAAACCCGCAACATCGGCCTCGGGCCTGAACATGATTGGGCGAGTCACGGCGCAGACGCCTTCGGCCTGATGTGTGTTGCATATGAGCGGCCTGTGGTGCGGTACGAAGACCCGTACAAGAGCAGGCCCGCGAGTTCTAATAGCTGGATGGTCGCCTGATGGATGACGCGAGCGGCCTTGACCGCGAAACACCGGAAGCGGAAGACGCTGCATCGCTTCTGGCGGAAGAAGATTTGTTTTTGCGCCTCAAGGAATGGTTCACCGCATCCGCCGACCATTGGGATCAATGGCGCGTAGAAGCCAAGGAAGACTTCGGCTTTCGTTCAGGCGATCAATGGACGGCGGAAGAACAAAAGGTTCTCCGCGACCAAATGCGCCCGATTGTGACGTTCAACCGCATCGACCCTGTGATTGATGCTGTCGCCGGAACCGAAGTCGGCAACCGGCAGGAAGTCAACTATATCCCCCGCACCCAAGGCGATGTTCAGGTAAACGAGGTCTATACCTCGGCGGCGAAGTGGTTTCGCGAGCAATGCGATGCGGAAGACGAGGAATCGGACGCCTTTCAGGACGTGTTGACGTGCGGTGTAGGCTGGACGGAAACGCGGCTTGACTACGAGCAGGACGAAGAAGGCGCTCCGCTGGTTGACCGCGTTGACCCGTTCGAAATGTTCCCGGATCATACCTCGAACAAGCGCAATTTCGAAGACGCACGCTATGTGTTCCGCGTTCGAACGAATATCGGCGTTGACGAGGCTATGGCCTTGGTCCCGAATGCGGATGCAAGCGAACTTGACGCCTCATGGGCGTTGACCGGCGACACGAAAAGCGACGGCGAAAGCCAGGAACAGGCGCGCTTCTATCGGTCTGACGGCAAGCCGATGGAATCGAGCGAAAAGGGCAAGGTAACGCTGGTCGAGGTCCAATGGTGGGAGCGCCAAAGCGTTCATCTTGTGGCCGATATGGCGACCGGGCAGATTGCGCCGATGGAAGACGCAGGCTTTAAGGTCTTTCAAAAGCGCGCGACCGAATTAGGAATGCCTGTCAACAGCGTCACGATGACGAAGCGCGTCTATTATCGCGCGTTTCTCGGCAAAAAGGTGCTGATAAAGGAAGCCAGCCCGTTTCAGGGTCATTTCAGCTACAAGGCGATCACAGGCAAGCGGGATCGCAACAAGCGCACTTATTACGGCCTTGTGCGCCAGATGAAAGACCCGCAGCGTTGGGCTAACAAGTGGCTCTCGCAGACCATGCACATCATGAATTCGAATGCCAAGGGCGGTATTATTGCCGAAGAAGGCATTGCGGAAAACATGGTGGAGTTCGAAAAGACCTATGCGCGGCCCGAAGCTGTAACGAAGGTCAAAAACGGTTCTCTCTCCGGGCAGAATCCGAAGTTCGTTCCGAAACCGTCTGCTGAGTTTCCGGGCGGGTTCTTTCAGCTAATGCAGTTCGCTATATCGAGCGTTCGCGATGCCTCTGGCGTCAATTTAGAGCTGCTAGGAATGGCGGATCGTGAGCAGCCGGGCGTTCTGGAATCGCAGCGCAAGGATGCCGCCATGGCCATCCTCGCGACGTTGTTTGATAGCCTTCGCAGATACCGGAAATCGCAAGGGCGTCTGCTGCTGCAAATCATCAACGATCATCTGAGCGATGGGCGGCTTATTCGCATTGTTGGTGAGGAAGGGGAGAAATATGTTCCACTTACGAATGAACAGGGCGCGCAAAAGTTCGATGTGATCGTTGACGATGCGCCGTCTTCGCAGCATCAGCGCGAGAGAACGTGGCAAATGCTCATGCAATTGCTTCCTGCGGTCAAGGACGGGCTTTCGCCGG
>JAAOEI010000668.1_pt1 | contig 12977 bp, 20 predicted proteins | sample 7059261 | NCBI WGS metagenome assembly JAAOEI01 (sample SAMN14008812, study PRJNA610033) | viral metagenome | isolation source: viral particles filtered from seawater | place: China: Hangzhou Bay, Yangshan Deep Water Harbour | collected 2017-10-31
CGTAACGCCCTCATGCCCGAGGACCAATAACCTATGCTCGACGCACTCAGGGTTTTTGAGCCCGGATTCCGTATTACGGACGCCAACGGCAAACCGGAATCCGGCGCGACCATCACGTTCTATCTCGAAGGCACCTCCACGCTGATGGAGGTGTTTTCCGACGACGCTCTGTCGGTCTCGCTCGGTTCGACCGTCACCTGCGACAGCGCCGGCTATCCCACCTCGAACGGCTCGACCCGGTGCATGGTCTATACCGGCCTGCAGGATTTTAAGGTCTCGATCTATTATCCTTCCACAGGCACCACAATCACGCACGACAACCTTCCTGGCGCGGTGGATTCCTCCACGCTAGGCGGCGGCATGACGGACTGGGAGACCGACGTCACCGCCATCACCACCGACACGACGCTGACCAGCACGCACTACGGCCAGCTGATCCAGGCCAACCCCACCGGCGGCACGTTTCAGTTGACGCTACCGTCCGCGGTGACCGCCACCAACGGCGCCCGCATCGGCGTCCGACACAACGGGACGGCCAACCAAGTCAAAATCGCCACTATTTCCAGCCAGTACATCAAGACGCCGGGCTCCTCGACCACGGCCGGCGTGGCGCTGACCGGCCTCGGGCATACGATGTGGCTGGTATCTGACGGCGCCGGCTGGGTGCTCGATATCGAGGTGCCGCCGATCGGCGCCTCCATCATCGCCATCGTCTCGCGCATCACCGCAGCACCGACATTGCCGACCGCAGGCGCACGCTACATTCTGAGTGGCACGCCGACCGGCACGCTTTTAAGCCTCGGGTTTGCCGCCCAGGACATTGCCGAGGCCGATGGTCAGGGCGGGTGGATCAAATACACGCCAACGACCAATTGCGGTTGGCTGGCCTACTCCAAAGGCGACAGCGCATTCTATGCGTTTCAGGCATCGGCCTGGGTGGCGCAGTCGGGCATGGTGGCGCCGAGTGAATCGGCGCTGCGCATTGCCGTGTTCAAAGACAGTCGATCGAACGGAACGAGCTACGGCGCGACGGTGCTCAACACTTGGACCGCGCGCACGCTGCAAACGACGCATATCAACACGATCACGACAGCCAACGGAGCCTCGTCCGATTGCTCGCTGTCGTCAAATCAGATTACGCTCCCGGCCGGCACCTACTATGTTCACGCCAATGGCGTGTTTATCTCCACCAATGACTCGCAGATGCGGTTTAAGTCGACAACGACGTCGACGGAGATCGTTGGTGAGACCGGCTATAGCAACCTCCAGCAATTCTCGTTGAGCGTCGACGGCTATCTGACGCTCGCATCGCCCGAGACGTTCGAGTTGCAATATTTGATATCGAACAATCCCTCTAACGGCCTCGGCACGGCCAACGCCTCATCGACCTCAAATACCGAGGTCTATGCCACGGTCACCATCATCGATCTGGCGGCCCGGCGTGGTGCGGCAGGAGCTGCCGGCAGCACCGGCAACACCGGCCGGGACGCTGGCGTCGGCCGGTGGGCGTTCTCGACGACGACGACAAGCGGACCATCGACGGGGACCATTCGCCTCAACCATGCGACGATCTCGAGCGCCACAGCGATCTATATCAACGAGACGGACGGCGACAGCCGTGCGCTGGCCTCCGAAATAGCCACATGGGATGACAGCACCAGCACCATCAAGACCAAGCTTGTCATCTATAAGCAGGATGCGCCCGGCACCTTTGCCGTCTTCAACGTCACGGCACTGACCGACAACGGCTCCGACGTCACGTTGACGGCCACCTATGTCACGCATTCCGGCTCGTTCTCGGCCGCCGACAGCCTGATCGTGCTGCCCATCCGCACCGGCGACCTCGGCGCCACCGGCGCCGACGGCGGCATTCCCTACACCTACAGCACCAACACGACGACGGCGGCCGACCCGACGGCCGGCCTGTGGCGTGCCAACAACGCCACGTTGGCCAGCGCAACCGAGCTGTCTATCTCCTACAATTCGGCGGCCACTGGCAATCCGTCGATTGCCAACTACGTCAAGAGCTGGGACGACAGCGACAGCACGATCAAAGGCACGTTGACTGTCACCAAGGCCGGTTCGCCGCAAAACATCGCAATTTATCAAATCACCGCGCTTAGCGATCAGACGACCTATGGGCGCTTTACTGTTACGAACGTGGCCAGTGCAGGATCGTTCTCCAACTCGGATGCCTGCCTGTTCGTTTTTTCGCGCACCGGCGACAAGGGCACGACCGGCACGACGGGAACTACGGGCGCGACCGGACCTAACGCGGGCCTTGATTATGCATTCAACACGGCAACCTCGGGCGATCCCGGTTCCGGCAAGCTGCTGTTCAACAACGCCACGTTGGCGTCTGTCACGCAGGTCAACATCTCGGAGACCGGGCGCAACAGCGAGGCGCTGGCAACTGTCATCGCAACGTGGGACGATTCAACGAACACGTCGCATTATGGTCATCTGCGAATCTTCGACGTTGCCGACCGCACCAAGTTTCTGGAATGCGAGATCACCGGCACTATCACCGATGCCGGCTCATATCGCACGATCCCGGTGACCTACACGGCCGGCGGCACGCTGCCCTCCAACAATGCCGTCCTGGCCGTCATGTTCGAACGCACCGGCAACAAAGGTGCGGACGGTGCCGGTTCGGGCGACGTGGTGGGGCCGGCCTCGAGCACCAACAACAGCCTTGCGCGTTTCGACGGCACCACGGGCAAGCTACTCAAGGACGGCGCCGTCATTGGCACGGACGTGCAGGCCTATGACGCGGAGCTGGCCGCGCTGGCTGGATTGACGTCGGCTGCGGACAAGGTGCCGTATTTTACAGGGTCAGGTACAGCGGCGCTGGCGGATCTGTCGTCCGCCATGCGCACGTTTATGACGACGCCGAGCAGCGCTAACATTGCCAGCCTTGTCACCGACGAAACCGGCTCCGGCTCGCTGGTGTTTGCAACCAGCCCGACGCTGGTGACGCCAGCTCTCGGCACGCCGTCATCTGGCACACTCACCAACTGTACGGGATTGCCGCAGGCCGGCACGGTGGGGTTGACCACAGCCGACAGCCCGCAGTTCGCTGGCGTCAATCTGAGCCACGCCACGGCCAACACGCTGACTGGCTCGGGCGGTGACGCCCTGATCGAAGGCTCGATCCTGAAGAAAGTCGGTAAGGAAACGATATGGGTTCCGGCCGGCGCCATGACCGCGCGCACCACCAACGGCGCCGCCTCGGGCACGACGGAGCTTGCCACCAACGATGTGATGCTGCCGACGTTCGACTTCGACACGACGACAGAGGAAGGCGTCGGGTTCTGGGTCGGGTTTCCGAAGTCGTTCAATAACTCGACCGTGACATACGAAGCCTATTGGACGGCGGCCTCGGGTTCGGGCGGTGTTGCGTTCGGGGTTGCGGCCTATGCGTTCTCCGATGACGACGCCATGGATACCGCCGTTAGTGGCCAGCAGATCGTTACGGACACACTGATCACCGCCAACGATCTGCACCGCACTTCGGAAAGCTCGGCCATCACCATCGGCGGCACGCCGGCTTCCGGCGACCTCGTCTACTTCGAGGTAACGCGCGAGGTCGCCAACGGATCTGACACGCTCGGCGTCGATGCCAAGCTGATCGGAATCCGCCTGTTCTTCACTACCAATGCTTCGACGGATGCCTGATCCATGCAGATGAAGAACACCGTGACCGGCGAAGTGCGAGAAATCGACCCGGCATCGATTCCGGCACACAAGGCCGCGCTGTGGGAGGCCTACACGCCGCCGCCACTCGTGCTGCCGCCACTTGACGACTATAAAGCGGCGATGTGCGGCAAGATCGACGCGCAGGCTGAAACTTGTCGTCTCCGGTACATCACTGCTGGTGCGGGGCAGGCCCTCGAATACCGAGAAACGGCTGAAGAAGCGGCGCGCTACGTCGCCACCGGCGGGGCGGGCAGCTATCCGATGCTGCAAGCTAGCGTCAATGCCGGCGAAGCCGCGACGTTGAATGACGCTGCGGTGCTAGTGGCGCAGCGCGAGGCGGCGTGGACGATCATAGGAGCCACGATCCGAGAGAAGCGCATCAACGCCAAGCGAGCCATTCATGCGGCTGTCGACCATGCCGCGGCGCTGGCCGCCTCGCAGGTGGAGTGGCCCTGATGCTGCAGGCAACACATCTGATCGGGTTCGGCGTCAAACGGGCATCAACATCCCTGACCTGCACCGATCTCGGCAACATTTCCGGCACCGGCACCAACATCGGCGACATGACCGAGGGAGGTGGTCTGGCGGGCGCCTTCGATTTTAACACGTCGCAGGCGACCTCCGCCTCAGCCCGGAAAACCAGCGTGACATCGAGCAGTGTCGGAAAGTCTTGGGGGGGTAACAAAAATATTTGTCGGTTCGATCTGTATGGCCCCACCGACGACTTCTTCTTCGGCAATTCCGTTGCCGGCAACACGATCAAATTGCAAGGGTCGGCGACGGGCTCGTTTTCCGGCGAGCAGACCACGCTCTACACGCACACATTCGGCAGCTATTCGACGAGTCAGGTGATCTCCGTAACGTCCGGAATTACCGGGGGCAATTACGCCTATCATCGGTGGCTGTTTGAGTCGGCGGCATCGACGGGGCGCACGGTCGCTGAAATCCGCGTGTGGGCGCTGGCGTGACGGGCCAGAACTATGGCCATCTTGTCGTCGGGGATCTGCCGTCAAGGCGGCCATGGAGGAGGCGGCATGATCACGTTGACAGAGCATGATCTCAAGCGCTTCGCGCCGCGTGCAAAACAAGAATACATCAAAGCGCTGCTTGCTGGCGAGGCTCAACTTGAGAGCGCCGGCATCCTAGAAACGCCGCTTCGGCTCTGCCACTTTCTGGGGCAGGTTGGCCACGAGACGGGCGGGTTCACGATCATCCGCGAGAGCTTGAGCTACTCGAAGCCGCAGCGCCTGCGCGAGGTCTGGCCGGCGCGGTTCCGCGCGAAAACCGACGAAGAACTTTTGCCGTTGTGCAAGGCGCCGGTGACGCTTGGAGATGCTGTCTATGGCGGGCGCATGGGCAACAAGGACCCTGGCGACGGCTACACCTACCGAGGCGGCGGGTTCTTGCAGACGACGGGCCGGGATGCCGTCGCGCGCTACTGCAAGGCCATCGGTGTCGAGCCGTTGCCGAGCACTCTCGACGACATCCCGACGACACTGGCCTTTGCCTGCCACGAATGGGCCGAAGCCAAGTGCAACTGCTGGGCCGACGAGAACGACATCCGCGCCGTGTCGAAGGCGATCAACACCGGCAGCGCGACCAGCAATGTCACGCCGGTGGGGCTCGACGGCCGCAAGGAGTGGTTTGCCAAGGCCTGGGCGATCTGGGGTGAGGGCGAGGCGGCGGACATGCCGGCGGCTCCGGGCGCCAGCCTGAAGCAGGTGGCGACAGTTGGCCTCGGCGGCGCCGTCGCTGTGCAGCAGGGCATTGAGGCGGCCAAGCCTCTGATACCGCCGGTCCCGCCTGTCGTCACGGACAACCTGACCAACCTCGGGGCGATCAAGGACGCCGGCACGACGGCGGTTGGCATCGGCCGCGAAGCGTGGGGCCTGGCTGCGGCCTTCCCGATCCTGGCTGGGGTTGTGGTGCTGCTGGTGCTGGCGTTCTTCTTCTTCAAGCGAAGCGACCATGCCAAAACCCTCTGAGGTCATCGCCGACGCCCGCTCGCGGGCGGCCCCTGTGATCCAGCGTTTTCAGTCGTTCCGGTACGATCCGCCCGCGGTGGGCTACAAGCAGACGGCGGTGCTGTTCCTGCTCATGTGTGTCGTGGCCGGCGGGTTGTTCTATGCCGGCAAGAGGTCTGAGCGTTCCTGGTGGCGTGCCCAGATCGCGGCCCAGTCGGCGGCGGTCGATACCGTCATGCGGCAGCTCGGCGCCGAGGCCCCCGACCTCGACGAGCGCCTGATCAAGGAATGGGTCCGTGACAACGACGAAAAGCTGCGCGCCGCCGAGCGCAAGATGGCAACTGCAGCCCGCGATGCCGAATCCGCGCGTCGCCGACTTGCCGATGTCGAGCAGGCTAGAGCCGTCAATCCGGCGTTGCCTCCGCCTGTCGTGGACGCCTGTCGCCCTCTGCCTGCTCACTGCCTGCGCAACTGACCGGGTGGTGGTCAAGCCGATCGCGCCGCCGCCAGTCGCGCCGGAGCTGATGCGGGCTGTGCCAAAGCCGCTGTGCGAGCTGACGCCGGGGGCGGCAGAGTATTCCCCAGCCGAGCTGGCCGCCGCCATAGACTGCTGGCGCAGCGCGTGGGCGGTCGCGTCCGGCAAGCACGGCGCGCTCGCCAAGGCCGTGCGGGCTCGAGAAACCAAGGTCGCAGAGGCCGTGAAGGCCTCAATCCGCTAACCCTCAACAGTGATATATGGTACACTGATCATGCCAACTCACTCCGAGATCGCCGATGCACTGGCCCCACTTCGACTTGCACGGGATTCTCCTGGATCTGCGCGAGGACATTGGCCAGATCAAGGGACACCTGGAATCCAACACCAGTCGCCTCGACCGGATCGAGGAGCGGGTCAACAGGCAACGTCAGGTCCGTCTGACCGACGTGATGCCAGCTTTGGTGGGCATCGTAGTGCTCCTGCTGGCGGCGGCGGGAAAAATGGATTGGAACACAGCCGTCGGGCTGCTCTCGTCCGCACGGTGAGCCGGGCTGTGTGCGGGGTGTGCCTGCTGGCGGCAGGCGTGATCGTGATGATTTAGGCGGGTGGCCTTTCGTGTTATGATTTACCAGCGGGCCGCCTACCGCCCTGCCGAGGTCTCGGCACGTCCCGTCCGTCACGGGCTGGATTTACCTCGGTCGCCGCTTTCGCGGGCTGTCTCGCGTCACGACTTAAAATTGCGCTCGCGCGGTGTCTTGTCCAGCGCATCAACAATGGCTTCGGCAACAGCCAACAGTTGTTCGTCTGTCGCCCCCGGCCAGCCGGGAACGTGCTTGTATAGAGAAAGCGACAGCTGCGTATGCACAATGTCGGCCGCGCTCAGCATCCAATCCGCGTCCGGCAGCGGTGCCTTGTATTTTCTGTCGGCTATCTTCGCCATCGTGCGGGCCTTTCTTGCTAAACGGCATCGATGCTGAAAACGACGTCGCCAAAGCTGCGATGCTTCGCTGCGAATGCGTCGGCCGCCGCCCTCGATGGCAGCACCCGCGACCATACGGGCATGGTCTCACCATAGACCACTCGGAAGCCGCTCCGCTTGCCCTGCGTCGCCATGACGTGGACGCGCCCCTTGTAGTCGCGCTGAACGAGCCGCGCCTGATCTGTTAGTGTACCACGGATATAGTCCCATGCCTTCCTAGCGTCTGCTTCGGGCGCCTCGACGACACCCTGGGTGGTCCACTTGCCTTCCACCTTCGTCTGGATTTCAAAGTGATCCATGTGCTGGGCCTTTCCTACTTCGTGCTGATCGGCTTCATCAAGTCGGCCGTCATCAGCGTTCGACGTGCGATCTCGTGACACGCATCGTGATCGCGATTTTCGGCCGCGTCCATGATCGCCTCCAGCGCCGCGCCCATCTCCCGCAGGTCGTCGATCGCCATGCCCAACACGTTTGCCGATTGGGCTTTCGAGCCGTTCACGACCGCCGCCGGAGAGACCTTCTTCCACGCTGCGATGGTCCGGTGCATGTCGCTCCCCCGTGTCTGATGGTGGATACATACGCATACTGGGTTGACATATTCAAGAGCCGTCTGTACCTTTTTGCTTATGCTTGTGGACAAGACGCAAATCGGCCTCACCTTCCCAAGCGCGCGCATGCCGCGGGCGCGGCAGGAGGTGCTTATCCGAGCGGCCGGCGCGACCCGGATCATCCACGTCGGCGTCGATTGCGCGTCCTGGCGCGACGTGGTGCGGATCACCCGGCACGGCGACACGATCTATGTGGTCGCCCTGGTGCTGGTGCCGACCGCCAGGACCAAGGACGAGGTGTCGCCGGCCGATCAGCCGGGCGAGATCATCGCCGATTTTGGCCTACACGGCGTGACGATCCACGAGGCACTGACCGGACTGCGCTCGGACGACAGAGACCAGCGCCGGCAGATGCTCAAGTCAGCAGCCAAGGGCATTCGAGGCGGCGGCCGGCGCTTCCCAGAGGGCGTCCGCGAGCGTGGCCGGCCGTCAGCCGATTGCAGCGCCGTGCTGGAGCAATGCCGCAAAATCTGGACATCTCGCGCCTACGCGACCAATGACGACGCCGTGGCGCACATGCCGCCGTGCGTGGATCGCGGGACCGGCGAGCCTGTGCCGTGGACGACGGAGCGGGCGTATCGCGCATTCAAGGCCAGCGGCCGGCCGTTCCCGAAGCGCCGCAAATCAGCGAAGATCCGCCCACCGTGAAGGAGCAGATCATGACCACGTACATCAAGGGTCTGTGCCAGCGTTGTGGCCACGGATCGTTCGCGCTGATCAAGCGGGCCGGCAAGTGGCTGTGCCCATTATGCAGCCAAACCACCACCACCAACGCCAAGGAGAGGTCGATGACGGGAGATCCGTGGCGGTTTGGCGCGTCACCATCTGGCCAACCGCATGTCTACTACGAGGCAGGCGGGGACCGTGCGGCGACCGGCGCGGACATGTGGGCGGCTAACCGCATTGCCGATCTGGAGGACGCCATCATCCGCATGCAGCGCAGCGTGCCGGGCGGCACTGTCTGCGACCCGCAGGCGGTGGCCGACGCGCTGCGAGAGATCGCGGCGAGCGTCGGCGTTGATGTTGGACAATCGTAGGAGCAGTGGATGATGCTGCCGAGACCCGAAGACCTGCCGCCCGATTTCGGGCTGCTCCCGCCCGATCTATCGTCCGGTCCATCGGCGATGATCGAGGCGCGAGACAAGCGTATCGCCGAGTTGGAGACAGCTCTGCGCGCGATCTTCCTCGCGGCCGATAACAGTGGCAACGAGCAAGAGTGGGCCGACATGGTGTCGGCAGCGATGACGGACGAGCGCCGAGCGCTCGTGGCAAAATAGGAGCAGACGATGCAAGTCTTCATGCCAAAAATGTTCGATGACGAGGCGTGGAGGAGTACCCCCAGCGAGTGGTTGCCGGAATTGCGCGAGCGGAATGTCCTTGGCAATGGCGAAGTCGAGTTCTTCGTTGCCGACATTCTAGGAACACAGCATGTCGATCTGGAGCGCGACGGCTCACACGGCATCGTCATGCCTGCTGGCACTAACTTTGTGGTCTGCGCCATCGATGGCGATCCATCGGACCAGGGCGTCACGGTTGACGATATCGTCGACCGGATGCGGACCCATATGGCGGATTGGGATTGGCCGATGTCGTGCACGTTCGTGTTTTGGCGGCACCACGATGAGGTGCAGTCGATCAAGCTGACATCGTAACCGTCAAGGAGCAGTACTGTGCTGCCCGAGGAACGCGAATACGTGACGCGCGAGATCGCCTCGATACTCGACCACCCGAGCGTCTACATGGGCGGGCCGTCGCAGAACAGCCTGCGACGCGCCGGCCGCATCATGGACCACCTGGAGAGGTCTGGCCGCCTCGTGCCGACAACATGCACGCACGACGCCTACGATGAGGCGGTCAACGGCATCGCGTGCCCGACGTGTGGGATGCACATGACCAAGACGGAGTTGCCTGAGTTTCTGTTCAAACCGCAATCGTAGGAGCATTGGCAGATGGACCCGCGCGCAAAGCAGTACAGCGACATTGCCAGCAAGCTGATCCAGGGCTCGGACAACGCCAGGGCGGCTGGCGACATGGTGGCGTTTGCCGAGATCCTTGTTGTGGCGCTGCAGTACGTGCAGCTCGCCAAGCAGTTCCAGCGGATGGCCGACGCTTCGGCGCGGCTTGGCAACTAAGGAGGGTCCAGCATGAGCGACGGCCGAACGAGCTGGACGCGTCAGGATGCTCGGGATGCCTGGGCACGATCCGGGCTCACCTACGACGCGTTGACGTCTCAGTCCCTGGAGCGGTTGCGCGCACTGCTCGATGCCGAGATGCAGGGAGGCGAGTATCTGCGCGGCACGTTCCGAGCCACCCACAAGCCGAAGCGGCTGCGCTGCGGCAGTTACGACATTCGGTGTACAGCTTGGTACTTCAAGGGGCATAAGGCCCGCCAGTGCATCACGTTTGAGCCAAGCGGGTTCATCGGGTTTGCTGGCTGGTCTGACGACACGAACATCCAGCCGATCATTCGCGCCTTTCTGGCGTGGGTCGATGAGTTGAAGCCGGCCGCGATGGCCGCATAAAAGGAGAGCTAACGCGATGTGTTGGCCGCTGTATCACTTGTGGCTCTGGATCGGTCGCGACACGGGCGGCAGTGCCGTGTTCCGCTGCTCGCATTGCGGGCAGACCGAGCGCCGCACCGTCGTGACGGTGGCCACTCGCACAGCCTACGTCACGCCCGAACACTGAAAAGGAGCAATGCCGTGAGGTTTTTTTCATGGTTTCTGATGTTCGGCACGGCGTGTCTTTGGCTACACGAGCCATCGATAGGCTGGCCGATAGCGGCGGCGTCCATCGTGGCGCAGCTCGCCGGCTGGTCTAAAACGTGAAGAATACCTACCCGCCCCATCGCGCCGGCCTGACCACATTGTCTCCGGCTGAAACCGCAGACAGGCAGAACCTCTCCCACGCCGCCATCAGGTCTCGCCGTCGCTCCAGAACGTCGCCACGGCGGTAGGCACGCTCGGCAGCATCGCCCACTAGATGGGCCAACGCCGCCTCGATGATCTCGCGCGGGAACGATGTCGCTTCCTCGGCCCAGGTTTTGAAGCAGGCCCGAAACCCATGCACGGTGGACGCGACCTGCATATCCTTGAGCAGTTCGAGCATTGCCATGTTGGAGATGTGCTTGCTGCGCCATTTCGACGGGAACAGCCAGGGCGAGCCAGAGCCGCGCAGCTCGGCCAGGATCTCCATGCACCGCGGCGACAGCGGCACCCGGTGCTCCCGCCGCATCTTCATGCGCGACGCCGGCACGGTCCAGACCTCGCCATCAATCTCGACCCATTCGGCGGCGATGACCTCGCCGGTGCGGGCCGCCGTCAGGATCGTCCATTCCAGAGCTCGCGCCGAGATCGTCGGCATGGCCGATAGCCGGGCGACGAGGCCGGGCACGTCTGACCACGCGATTGCCCGGTGATGGCCTCGGGAGAGCTTGCGACGGGGCGGCAGGAGAATCTTGAGGTGTCCCGCCCATCGCGCCGGATTTTCGCCATCCCGGAGCCCGCCCGCCTTGGCGGCGTCGAGCACGCGGCAGATGCGACCCTGCAGCCTTGAGGCCGTCTCGGGCTTTGCCTGCCAGATCGGCTGCAGGACGGCGAGAACGTCCTCGGTCGTGATCGCGTCGAGCGGCTTGCGGCGCATGGCCCGGCAGTAGGCATCGCCGAGCGTCATTTGCCACTGGGCGATGTGCCGTGCGTTGCGCCAGCCGGCTGACATGCGCTCGACGTAGGCATCGGCGTATTGCCCGAAGGTCTGGCCGCTGGCCCCCGTCTTGAGAGTGCGTGGATCACCACCCCTGGCCAGCAACGCGCGGGCCTGCTGAGCCAGATTGCGGGCTTCCGCGAGCGTCACGTCTCGGGCGGGGCCAAGGCTCATCTCGTGCAGCTTGGCCGATTCCCGCGCGCCGCGCTTCCAGCGGAACACCCAGCGGCGCTCGATGCTTTCGCCGCGCTGGCGCACGAGCAGGAACAGTCCGCCGCCGTCTGCCAGCCGCGCGAATCCCGTCGGCGCTCGCGCGCTCGCCACCGTCTTCGCCGATAGCCGATTGATCCCCCGCCCCATGGGGGCAGGGTAGAGCTAGACGGTGGCAGAGGCAACTAGGTCTGGACCCTCCACCGGACCCGCCACCGCGATCCGTTCCTACTCGCGCCAGATCATTACAAACATCAACAACTCCAACTCTAAGTTGGACTTCGTGCGCCCAGGAAAAGCCCAGAACGGATCCTTGAATCCTCTCGTCTCCGCCAACGATTACCCTGCATCGCCCGTATTTGCTGGGGTTTGAGCAGGGGCCGCAGCCGCCGAGACCGCCACGGGGTCCGCCACGGACAGGCGTGAGGGCTACTCCGCAGCCTCCTTGACCGGCTCTGTCCCGTCCCGCACCACGCGCTCGACGTCGGCCCGCTTGAGCAAGCGGCGGTTGAGGATCACGATCTCTCGGATGTGCCCCCTCAAAATCAGAAGTTCGAGCGTCTGCCACCCGCATTGCAGCATTTCTCGGGCGGCACTTCGTGAGATGTTCTCAGGCTGCTTGCGGGTCATGACCCAATCTCCACAATGCTGGCGGGCGGCAGCCCGAGATCCTTGCAGGCCTCGATAAACTCGGCCCAAACCTCACGCTCGTGTTGCCGGGCACGGCCAAGCTCGCCCTCAAGATCAACGATTTTGTTGCGCGCCCGCACGATGGCATCGGCCTTGGCACCAACAGTTTCCCCGATGGTGCGGTGCACGACCGGCGGTCCGGTGTCTGGCACAGCGGCCAGGTCTTGCACTGGCCGAAGGTGCGCGCGTTTGCTCGTGAACAGCCCCATTCGCCCTCCCTTGGCGTGACCGGGAGGCGGCCCCCGCCGTACCTCTCCCGGTCACGCCGTCGCACTGCCAGGTGCAGTGAGATCGTCTGGAATTACTGAGAAGCGGAAGTCGGCTTCGGGTGCTCGCGCCTCTCGCCACCGCCCAATTTCGAAAGCGCCTCATGGCATGCGGGGTCTGAGTTTCCCCCGTCTGTCGGGCTCATGTCGCGCGTACTGTAGCAACGAACGCTGCGCATGCGGAAGCAGTATGGGCACCAATCGTTTTTTCTGGCCATGTCGGCTTTTTCCTCATCTCCACGCCCGCGATCTCTGAAACCGCTTCGGCACGACGTGCTTTGAATACCGCCTGCGACCCTTGCCGGCTGCGGCATGATCCTCGGCAGTTTTTTCCGGGTGGCACCAGTCGCAGCACGGAGCAATGTTGCTATCGTCGTCGGT
>JAAOEI010000669.1_pt1 | contig 12976 bp, 20 predicted proteins | sample 7059261 | NCBI WGS metagenome assembly JAAOEI01 (sample SAMN14008812, study PRJNA610033) | viral metagenome | isolation source: viral particles filtered from seawater | place: China: Hangzhou Bay, Yangshan Deep Water Harbour | collected 2017-10-31
TGACGGTTCACGTTACGGGTGATTACAAGGTTGTTCTCCAGAATTTCCAGAGCCTTCCGAGTAATCATGTCAATAGTAAGCAGGCTATTAGCCACGGTAATTTCCTTTCAATGAGTTAGCGATTCCGCTGCGCTTCCCACTTCTTCATCTGTCGTTTCCGGTCGGCTTCGATCCATTCGCTAGTGCTCATCGACTTGACTGAGCGCGGGTCGGTGGTGTCGTAGGCCGGTGCCGGGTTGCCGTTAGGCTTGACAGGTGCTATCGGTGCGGGCGCTTTGGACGTTTGTTTGGCGGTCGGATTATCGGCAAGTTTTGCCTCAATCTTCCCAATCTCTTTAGCCTGCAAAAGCGGAGACATGCGGGCAATACGATCCGCTTCCTTCGGATTTGACCCCAAGTAATACGCTACATCAGGGCCAATATCTGAGGCTTGAATCGTCTCGGCCATCACTGACGTAATTGGAAGCGAGGGGTTGTATGCGACTTGCTCAAAATCGTCATACTTGCCGCGGGCTTCTTCTTCACGTTCGTGATAGCTTTCTAGAACTTCGCGTTGCCGTTTTGCGACTTCTCGCTGTGCAAGCAACTGTTCCGCTTTCTGCATAGCCAACGCTTCGGCATACGCTTCGGGCGACTCAAATTGCTCTTGCGTCAGCGACGACGCTTGCGGCGCAACAGAGGCTTTTAACGCCTCAAATTCTTGTTGCCGTTGCCGTTCCCACTTTCGCTGCTCTCTTGCAAGCCGCTTGCCAATCGCTGCGTCAAGTTCTTCTTGCGTGAATACTTTTGACGGAGTTTCAGCAGGCGCTTCTTCCGGCGTAGAGACTGCATCGGTTTCAGGCGCAGCCGTTGCCACCTGTTCCGGCGCGGGTGTTTCCGCTAACTGATTGACTTCAGGTGCTACTTGCTCATCGCTCATATTGACCCCGTAATGGGTTCCTGACGTTCGGCGTCAGTGCCGTTTTAGCTTAAAAACCAACAGAACGTTGTTTACTACCAGCCCCGCGTAGAAAACCAACATTCCGATAATCAATTCATTTGGCAAATATCCTAGATACGCACCGTATCCAAGAAACGCGCCAACCATAATTTTTACTACCACAAACCCGTATGGCCCCGCGTTTTCAATCAACGATGCCATCATTGGGTTAAGTTCTTTCCCGCCATAACGCAAAAACCACACCGTTGATAACGCATCAGCTATCTGTGCGGCAAACAACGCATAGACGAGCCAAGTCATTAATATGCGCCCTCGCAACGCGCCGAAACAGGCACATACCATTTTGTTCCGATTGCGTTGCCTTCATCGTCAACGTCTTGCATAGGATCAGCCCATTTTACGGTCTGCCCTGCCTCAACTGACGCTGCGTATTCAGCGTTATTAGAAATCATCCACGCATGGATAGCATCGCACTTAGCTTGCGCCTGGGATTTGGTCAAAAATTCTAGGCGGTTCATGTTTGCAAACCTCCCAACATCGCCAAATAACGAGTCATTAAACGACGTTGCCACAAATTTAATGCAAAACTATAAACAACAACCTCTTTTACCTCAAAGTTTCCAAAAGCTGCTCCGCCCGAGCCAGAAGCGCAAAGCGTAAACCCGTCTAGCGCAGTTGTGCCAGATCCGCCCGTTCTTTCCGTATTGTTTATACTGATAATACTCGCCGTGTTGTTTGCCACACCTAAAAAAACAGAGTAAACATTATTGGTGTATGCAACGGCTGCTGTGCCACTTGTATTAGCGTATTGCACAGTAGAGTTGGATGCAGTTTGTTGAACTCTCGGCCAACTAGCACCCCCCGCGCCACTCCAAAGCCTGTCTTGCGAAGTCCAACTAATCGGTTTTGCTAAAACACAAACAGTGGCGGGTTGAGGCAAAGTAAATAAGACGCGCATTGTTTGGCTTGTTCCGTTAAACAGCAACGAGCCATCCGGGTTTACCGAAGGTTGATTTGCCCCGCTTGCTTGCACCAAATTACGCCCGTTTCCACTCTGATCCGCCCACGCAGACGCAAATCCGCCCGCTTGCGTAATGCCGGTGTTAAACCGATACCATGCAGCAAGGTTTTGAATCTGATCTGGCGTGAAATATGAGGTCTGCCCAAGCGAGGGCGTTGCGCCTACGCCAACAGAAATTCCGTTCCGAATTGTCGAACCGAACGTCATATCAGCGAATATTAATCGGCTTGCAATACACAGTCCCGCCCGCGCTGACCTGAACCGCGCTGACTCGCCACGCGCCGGTCACAGTCGGCGGCACAGTAAACGGGATCGGCGTATACGCAGGAATCGGCGTGTCGGCAGTCGTAGCAGTCACGCCCTCGCCTACGCAAACGTAACAATCAGACGTAGACCACACCAGCACACCTTGCGGGCCTGCGGGCCACGTTCCCGTCGAGCCTGCGGTGCCGGTGTATGCAACGTTTCGCGCCGTAAACGACGCATCCGAGCAAGGGCGCAAAAGTTCCATGTGTATTCCTTACGAAAGAAATTTGATCTTATACAGCGTTGACAGATACAGCCCAACAATTTCATCAATAATATTCTGCAACGCAGTATCCGTCTTATCGGCTACCTTATACCGACAGTCCTCGATTTCCTCAAGCTGGCCCTGCAAGAAATCCAGCACATTCGTGGTTTTCTGAGCCGACAGCAGCGCAATCGGGCCAATCAGCCCATGTCGCCCTTGATACGCCTCGGCAAACTTATCGGCCAAATCCACCACGCCATCGTAAAACTCGTTCAACGCAACGTGCTTGGCATACGAACGGGTGTTCAAGTGAACGCTGTGCGTCACATCACGCGCCAGAAACAACAGCCCAATAAACTCACTGCATTTCATTTGGCATCCCCTGTGGCGCTTGCATTGGCATACCCTGCGGCATCTGCGCCATATCTTCCGCAATCACATCGTTTGGCAATTCCGGCTGCTTCGGCGCACGGGGAACCTGACCCACTACATCGCCCGCATCAATCGCCGCGTGAATCGTCCCCATCACGATTTCCTGAATCTGCTCAGGCGTCATCCCGGCTTGCACCGCGCTAATCCGCTTAGTCTCAGCGTCATACGCCTTAATCTGCAATTCCTGCGCTTCCATCGAATCTTGCACTCGTTGCAGCATCTGGTGCATTTGATCCAATTCCTGCGCCATTGCCTGCATCTGCTGTTTTGCCGCCTGCATCTCAGGCGACTCGTCCTGATTCTCAAGCAACTTCGGATCAATCGTTTTCGCCAACCGCTGCGCCATTTCCTGCGCTCCGGGCCAATCCATGTTCTTCACAAACAGGTCGCCCGCCACCGCCCACAGTTCCTTGTTGCCCTGAAGCAACTGCGCCATGCTGTCCATCGCTTGCTGGCGCTTGGTCATGTAACTCGGGCCGGTCGTCACGCATACGTCATACGTTCCAACACTCGGGTTGTAAATCTTCTCAACAACAATATCGCCCTGCATGATCTTCTTCACAGGTTCGGGCTGGTTCGGATTAATCTTAACCGTCTGAACGTCGCCATCAGCCTTCACAATCCGGGCAATTCGCTCGGTGTCGTAAATCTTTGGGATCAAGTCAACAATCTGGCGGGTTACATACCGCACGGCGCGGGCCAAGTTATCAACGTAGTGATACGTCCCGGTATCAGCTTGTTTTTCACGCGCAAGAATTGCCCTGCCCGACCGCTCGTTAGACGTTGCGCCTAGCGACGAATCATACTGTCCGGTGGTCGTCTTGATATCCTCAGACGCGCCCATCTTCGCCTGAATCAACCCGGTCTGCGCCAACGGCGGCGCGGCCCGTTGCGGCAACGGCAACACCGCACCCTGCCCGTCAGTTACCTCGGCGTTCACTTCCAGATACGGCCAATTCGTCGTGTTTGCCGTTTTCCACTGCTGCTCGTAACCCTCAAACTGGCCGCTGTATCCGATAAACGGAGCCTTCGGCGCAAGGGCCAGCATTTCGGCTTCCTGCGAAGTCCAATAGTTATACATGCGCTGCGCGTCTTTTGCGTTACGCACAATACCGGACATGTAAATCTGCCCATCAACTTCAAACTCGTTTCCAATCACGCGCACCACGGGAATCCACTTCCCCGCCCACTCGCGTTCCTCAAGCACTTCGTATCCGTTTGTCTTGCACCACATCACGCGGCGCTTATCAACCCGGCGCGAACGAATCGGTTTTGCGCCAAACTCGCGCATCGTCTTATCTTCGGGCGACCCTTCAAACGCGGTGATATTTCCAGGATACAGGTTCAGCGTTGCGGATTCGTGCTTGACGTAAAAATACTCGGCAATCCGAATCGTGTTCTCAGTCAACCATTGCGACAACGACTGGTCGCCCACGCCTTGCGCCATAATCGTCGTCAGCGGCGTCGCGTTCGGGAACTGCCGTTCGTAATCCTCGCGGGTAATATCCTCGGTAATAAAACAATAATCGGCATCCGCTCCGCACGGGTCTTGAATCGTGGGGTCCATATACACGCTAAACGAGTTACGGACACGCCCGATTTTTATTTCTTGGTCAAAACTGTCCTCGCGGCAATACTCCGTCAGAATCCTGACATACCCCTCGCCATACGCCACCTGATTCTCACACGCGGTGTCATACGCAACGTCAGCATCGCTGATATATTCAATGTGCCGCACCATGCCGTCAAAAATCTCGGCGACCTCAACGTCTGCCTTGTCATCCACAGGAATTACTTTCCCCGCAGGACGGTTCTGACGCTGATCGTTTGTGATCTGCCTTACATGCTGCGGCAGCTTGTTAATCGTCAGGCACGGGCGGGCGTTAATCGTCTGCCCTTGCACCGATCCTCGCGTCTGCAACACATCGGCAGGCCATTGCCAGTGATTATCCGGCGAACCTGCAAAAAACCGCAGATCATCCAACTCATCTTCACGCGATTCGGAATACGCACTCAGCGCCATTGTAAGGCGAGAACGCATCGTCGCCAGCATGTCGTCACGCGAGTTTTTCCCGTCACGCGATTTTGCCGGGTCGCCCCCGTTATTCGCTACCCGCGCTGCAACGTCAATTCCGGTGTAATCGGCCATTACTTTTTCTTCCCGCCCGCAGGTTTTGCCGCCCGTTTTACCGAATACGCAATCGCTACCGCTTGCTTGACCGGCTTGCCAGACTTGACTTCAGCCGCAATGTTCTTGCGAAAAGCATCTTTGGAAGTGGATTTGACGAGAGGCATTATTTCCCTTTCATCGATTTTTGCGCTGGCCGTTTGGCGGTCTTAGCCGAATCGCGGAAAGCTTTGTCGCTTGGTGCGCCCTTGCTGCCCGGTTGACGCATTTTCTCGCCGCTACCAGCTTTGATACGCATTTGTTTGGCGTGGATATTTGCGTAGAGTCCAGGTTTAGTAACCATAATCAGCACTTCCAGCGTTTGAGCGAAGCCTTTGCGCGCTCGGCTGGGCCTTTGGCGTTTTTGACAACGCCTTCCATGCGAGCGCAAAAGCTAGCCTTGCGGCCCTTGTCAGCTTCGGTTTTAGGGTTTGGTGCGGGAGCTTTGAGTTTGGAGCCGGTAGCCGCGTTGTATTTTTCCCGGCCTTTGGCGGTAAGACCAGCGCCTTTAGACACGGGCAACTTCTCCCCGCGTCCAACAGATAGCGATACGCTTTTCTTTGCCATCACGCCCCCATCCAAGATGTCGCCACTCCGTTACTAGCATAACCGCGAGTCAACGGCTTTTCCACATACGCTCGATGAGCCACCGGATACGCAAACGTTACCGCAATCGCATCTGCCGCATCCGGCGAGGCCAACCCGCGTCGCTTCATGTCCTTCTTCGATTCCAAGAAAATCGTCCCTTTCGAATCCGGTTTCATCAGCGGGCTAATCAAATCGGTTTTTAACACACGGTCTGCCGGAATACTAGCACTTTTCAACCATTCCCTCATATCCCCCCACATCTGCGCCCTCAAATTCCCATACATCACCGGGTTTTTCGATTTCCACCCAAAATTCACGCCCTTTACCTTATACCGCTGCTCCTTCAACCGATCCACCACCCCGGCCCCCAACCCTCCCTCGTCAATCACCACCAGCGCGGGCTTAAACTCCTCCATCGCCTCAATCACATGCCCCACTACCACCATCGTGTCGTCCCCACGGTGCCGCCGAATCGCCACAATATCCCGTCCCTGACGCACCGCAATAACCGTTGCATCCGCCCCAAACCGCGCAGGGTCTACCCCAATCACAATCGGCGCACTCTGATCTTTATACCTCGGGCGTTTCATCGCCTCATCCACAACCCCCGCCGATATAAACTGATCGTCGTTCGCGTTCGGAAACTCGCCATACACTTCCACATGCGCCTGCGGCGAATCCGGCCCGTATTCCTCAATAATCTGCTCGTAGACCTGTTTATCCGTCCCCTCGACCGTCCTCGCATCCACGATTTTCGTGCGCCAAAAATCCCTTTTACTGCCAAAACACTCGTAAAAATACCCTGAATTCCGGCGCGGGTTCGAAAACGCCAGCCAAAACCTGTTCGGCGTGTTTTCCGTAAAAAACCCGCTCGTCACACCCCAAATCGGGTCGGCAATACCCGAACTCTCATCAAACACCACCATCACCCCCGCGAAGTTGTGAACCCCCGCATACGCATCCGGGTTTTCCTCACTCCACAACCGCCCCTCCACCCCCCAATACCGCGTTCCCAACTTCAAATCACGCTCCACCAACTCCGTCAACCACTTCGCAGGCATCACCCGCGTCGCTGAAATCTCAAACCAGTGCGAATTCATCGCCATCGCCAACCACTTCGTAATCTCCGCCCATGTAATCGAACGCAACTGCGATTCGCTGTTCGCAGACACAATCGTCGAACTCCCAATCCGCGTACTCAGCATCCAAATCACCAACCAACTCACCAGCGCCGACTTCCCAATCCCGCGCCCAGACGACACCGCCAGTTTAAAAACCTCAAAATCCACCCGCCCGTTATTCGCCTTCACATGCGCTGCCAACTCCCGCAGCACTTCCCGTTGCCACTTCCTCGGCCCATCAAACGCCTCCAGCGGCGTCCCCTTCTGACCCCACGGAAAACTAAACAACACAAACGCCTCCGGGTCGTCCTTAATCCCAATCGACCACAACCGCGCCATCAACTCCTGTTCTTCTGCCGGACTGTATTTAATCTCTTGCATAACTCCTCCCGTTAAACCCGCCCCTCATCAGATTTCCCCGCCTTCCAGATACTCCATCTCCTCGGCGCTACCGCTTACCGGCACCCGCTCATCATCGACTTCAATCCGTTTGGCAATACTTAACCCCGCCCGCGGCACTACCTCCGCATCCTCCATATCCACCACCCGCCCCCTCTCCACCCGCCTCTGCGCCTCCGCCAGCGCACCCGTAATACTTATCATCTCCACCCGCCCCGTGTGCTCCATCACACTCCTCTCCCCATACCTCGCAGGCGACCACTTCGCCGCCTGCCGATACCGCGTGTCAATCCTCAACTTCGCCCTCGCTACCTCCACTTCGTCATCATCCGCTATCTCCAACGCCTCCAATACCTTCACCTCCGCCGCCACCTTCAGCGCCCGGTCAAACTCCTTCTGCCTGTCCTCATCCTCCCCCACCCACCTCAATACCTCACCCACCGTCAGCAATTCCGCATGGCACAACTCCTTCAACGACTCCCCGTTCGCCACATCACTCAAAAACTGCTCCCACCACTCCCGATCCCCACCCTTCCTCTGCAACGCCAACCGCGTCTCCTGATTCCGCCAACCCATACCCCGTCCCTCCTTCTCGTTTCCCGCCCACCGGCGTATCCGCTTAACCTCAGCGTCCCCCGCTTATACCGCAAAACCGCTTAGCAGGGAATCACAACTGTCGCGTCTAATTAAATCACCATTTATATAACCCGCCCGACAAACTCCAACATAAAAAATAAAATTCTTGTGGGGTATGCGTAAACGTATGACCCGGCGCCATGGCCCTAGGGGGGAGGGTCGGCTAGGATTGCCCAACCTGCGCCGGGTGCCCGTGCCCCTGCACCTGCCCATGCGCCGGATGCACGGTTGTCCGAGGATGCGCGAGGATGCGCTGCTACCCGGCTAGGCGCACGTTGCCATGCCCGGCCATGCGCTGGCCTAGCTGATCGCGCGGATCGCTGCCAAGCCTGACACGCGCAGGACAGAATGCGCCTTCAGGCAATCGAGCGAATACCCGGACGGCAAATCGCTATGATGACGTTACGCACAAAATCAAGCCCGGACATCGCATCGCATCAATAATTCGCGCATTCCCGTACATTGTCGTAAATATTCCCGACTATTCAGCAATTCCGCATAGCTAATTGCCAGAATCGCCCGATTAACCTTGAATTTATCTTTTCGTCGGCAAATATTCAGAACACTACGTAAAACGGCAGGGTAGCAAAATCAGCGAAAAAAATACCTTGATTGCTTAAAATTTGTGCAAACTAACCAAAAAAGGTAAATTTTTGGTGTCTCTTCAGCTAACAACATACCGAGAATATCAATAAATAGCAGGTTCCCGTAAACCACGGGTTGTTTAGGGTAAATCGGGTTATATATTATGATCTCTTTTTGTCCAATTGCATTCGAAGGCGATTTTGTGGATAACTTGTGGATAACTTCTGCACTGTTTCGGTGCGTTAGGTAATATAATTACCTGAGGGAGAGTTAATATATTGAACTAGGATTTGCTGAGTTAGATAATCGACGTAAGCATGGGGCAGCGCGAGAAGTTGACGGTTTCGTGCGATAGCTAAAGCTTATGTAATTCTGCGTGAGCGATAGAAATAAATATTGAGCATTTATATTGACAGTGTATTTTCTAGGTTAGATAATTGCTCATACGCTGATTGCAGCGTGTCACGGGAGATAGAGAAATGACCGACGAATATAAACAAATCGTTTCTGAGTGTGTCGAGCAAGGCAAGGCGCTTTCGCGTTACATGGCGAACAATGGAATTTTTGAACCTATGTATTTATATTTCCGACGCAGCCAGGAAGGGAAAGGTTCCGGGAAATTGTTTTTGGTTCGAGATTCCGCGCCGAATCCGTTTGGATGTGAATTGGTCACTGGCGAAGGATTACGCGCCAACGTTCCGTTTGAGAATTACTACACTTGGATTTATGAACGTGCGCGCCGCTGTCCGATTTTGTCGTTCTAAGGTCGAAACCCGCCATGGCGGGTCGCACCGTAACGCGGTGCCTGATGATGACCACAATCTAGAAAGGATATTCACAATGGATGCTGCCCCGAAATCTAAACGTCTTTTCCCGTCACATACCCTTGATGAATTGTATGTGGCCGTGAAAGACCCGCACATTTCCGAATCTCGTCGGGATACCTTGAATCACGCGATCCGCCAGCGCGACCGTATGTCGCAGGATTACGTTCCGGTGTTCGTTGTTCCCCAAATCTAAGGTCGAAACGGGAGATAGAAAAATGATGGAATATCAGATTGAGTGCAGCGTTGAACGCATGACGGACATCGCTGATAAGCGATTCATGCGCGGGCACATGTCCCAGGAAGAATACGACGCGGAAATGAAGCGCATCAGTGAATGGGCGGATTTAATGTATTCAATGAGTGAGGCAAAAAATGATTGATTTGATTATAGGTTGTCTTTTTGTGTGTTTCGCAATGGTTGCGATTGTCGCGGATACACGGTATTTGACTAACTAGGGAGCATCAGACCATGAAAATAAGCACGAACACTACGGATTTTTTGGGAACGTATGATTGGCCGCAGGAAGAGGGACGGATTCTTGGCGAATATTATCTTGAATTGATTTCCGAGGGTGAATGCGTTGATTACATACATAAGCAAATTATGAAAGACCGCGCACATTGGGTTAAAGTTTTTGGCACTGACGAACAAGGGGTGGCGGATATGACCAAATTCCGAGAAACCGTGAATAGCATGATTGCAGAGAAAATCAATATTTTCATGTGATAAAGAAAACCATGAATAACCAAGAATTGGAAGCCGTGCGCCTGTTTTCCAAACTGACAGGCGGAAGTTTTGACGCTTGGAAACTCGCAGGGCCGGCGAACGCTGGCCGGCGTCAACTGTTGCTGGCCGCGCTGGAAGGATTCACACGCCCGAAAGCTGCTTGCGGTGTAACGCTGATTAAAAACCAGTTTGTCCAGCTGGCGATGCGCCACGGGTTCGAAATGCCGCAGGCTTGCGTTGCTGTCCAAGATGTCAAGCTCGCGCAATGGTTCGCGCTGCAATTGCGCGAGACTGAAAGCGCGGAAACGTAGGACTATCGCCCGGCGCACAGATAATAGATAAATACAATTATCAGACTGCGTGCACGGGCAGGTAATATAAATTCCGCATCCCTCACATAATGGAGTTATAAAAATGACGAAAGCTGAAGCAATGCGCCAGATGCGCCAGATGGAAGTTTTGCAATCCCTCGGATTCACGCAGGATGAGGCCGAATCCCTGCACCGTATTAGTATGACGCTGCGCCGCTGGTTTGAGCGCGAATGCGGCGACGGGAACGGTTGCATTGAGCGCGACGAATCCACTAATCGCCCCATGTGGCGCAACGCGAACACTGGCCGCGCCTTTCCGATTGCAGACCGCGAGACAGGCGCACGGCGCAGGCTTGCGGCGATTTTGGCGGCGCGTAACGAACGCGCCTATGTCCTCGGAACCGATTATTACGGGCTGCGGCGCGATGAGTTGACCGCCTACGTGCAAACCGACCCGCGCGGCGCTGCGCTGTATATCCTGCGCCCTGGCGACGTTCCCGAAAGTTGCGACGTTGGCGCGTATTACTTGCGCGGAATCTGCGTTTACTAAACGGGGGCATGACATGACATACAGCTACACGACAGAGGGACAAGTGCGCCGCGCCTTTTGGCAAGGCAATGAACACTTGCGCCAGCATTACAAGCGCGGGCAACGTCAAAACGAGTATTGCGCGACGGTTCGCAGCGAGTTTGTGGATTTTGTGGATATGCTGGCGAGAGACGGATTTATTAGCGAATCCCTTTCGCAGCGCGTCACGCTGTAACACTCTCAGCGCATGCGCCTGCTAACCGGGCGCATCTGCGGCGAGTGTGCCGATAACCGGAGTATAAAAAAATGTTTACTTTGAATATCGAAAAAATAGACGTTCGCGCCATGCTGCAATTTGCTGGCAAAAAAGACATCCGTTATTACGTAAACGCGATTTGCTTTGAAGCTGGCGCAAATGGTGCGCGTATGGTCGCCACGGACGGGCATATTCTCGGATGCATGGATATCGGCGCGAGTTTGGCTGAACCCGTGACGGAATCGCAGTGCGGCATTATCCCGCGTGAAGTGTTCGAGAAGATCAAAAAGCCAAAAAAAGGCGATGCTCAGACCGTAGAAATTACGATTGACGCAAAGGAAACGGGAGGCACGTTCAGCGTTAAAGACGGTTTTTCCGTGCATCAGGGAGAATTGATAGATGCGCGATTCCCCGACTGGCGCAGGGTTGTTCCGACTACGTTTAGCGGTGAGGCCGGACAGTTTGATCCTGATTTGCTGGCGCGTTTGAAAGCGGCGCATTTGGAACTTGACGGGAAATATTCTCCCGTATTAATGCACAACGGGCAAAACGCGGCATGTGCGCGAATTGGCGGGGATATCTTTATCGCAGCGGTCATTATGCCGATTCGCTCAGATGCACCGACGGAATCGCCGTTTGTTTCGCTGATTGCGCCCGTTTAATTTACCGGAGGATGAAACCATGAACCGCACCGATACCGTTAACGCAATCATCGGGCGCTACATGCGCCGCAAGTATCGCCGGATTTTGAGCGATTCCGGCGACGTTTACATGGCGGCGCGAAACCTAAAAAAACAAGGCGTCCCGCTGGCGATTGCGCTCCTGGTGCTCACGGGGAGGGCATAGCGTGAAATCTGCTCAGTTACCAGTTAAAACGCGCTGGAACCCCGCTACCGGCTGGCCGTTCGCCCGTGTCAAGCCGCTAACGGCGAAACAGCGGCGCGAACGTTTAATGCGCGAGACTGAACCCGCGCCTTTTTAAAGGGAAAACATGAAAGCCATGATTGAAGCATTCCGGATCACCGCTGAATCGTTTATCTGGATTGTCGTTTTCGTGATTGTGATTTTTTTTGATAAGGAGGGCGAAGATTAATCCGCTAACGCAGGCAATAATCCAACTCGGCAAGCCGCTGCGCGATGCGCCGCGCAACAAGCTGAAATTCCCGCTAGTGTTTTATAGTGAGTTGCGGGGTGAGATTTTGAAGTCCCTACGTAAGAGCGCAAAAACGCAGCCGCAGTTAGCGGCGCAGTTTCCCGGCATCGCATACGGGAAAATCCGTTACATGGTTCGAACGATGGAGGAGCAAGGCAAGATTCACCGAGTAAACGACATCAGACCGTTTTTTTACACAACGAAAAGAGTAAGAAATGAAAACCGTTAGAGCATGGCATTTTGTGGGCGACACCCTGCGCGATGGTCGCCCCGTTCCTGCCGATGGTGTTTGGCTTAAACACACGGGGGCGGTTATTCCTTGCGAGTCAGGGCTACATGCAAGCGTTGACCCGTTTGACGCACTGCAATATGCCTCCGGCTCGGTGCTGTGCGAGGTTGTTCTGCGCGGAAAGATTGTTGAACACGACGGGGACAAAATTTCGGCCTCGGAGCGAATGATCACTCGCCGCATGGACTTTGCCGATCCGCTGCGCTATTTCGCAAGGATGCAATCCGTATCTGTTCTGCATTTGTGGCATGTTTGCCCGCCTGATGTAGTGCTTGATTACTTGATGACTGGCGATGAGTCATTAAGGGACGCCGCTAGGGACGCCGCTAGGGACGCCACTGGGGACGTTACTAGGGACGCTGCTTGGGACGCTGCTAGGGACGCTGCTAGGGACGCTGCTTGGGACGCTGCTAGGGACGCTGCTAGGGACGCTGCTAGGGACGCTGCTAGGGACGCTGCTTGGGCCGCTGCTTGGGCCGCTGCT
>JAAOEI010000670.1_pt1 | contig 12972 bp, 12 predicted proteins | sample 7059261 | NCBI WGS metagenome assembly JAAOEI01 (sample SAMN14008812, study PRJNA610033) | viral metagenome | isolation source: viral particles filtered from seawater | place: China: Hangzhou Bay, Yangshan Deep Water Harbour | collected 2017-10-31
GCACGCACAAAAGTCCTCGCCCCTGAGGACTTTATTATCTCGAAGAGATCGGAATGTATAGATGAGGCACCGATTGTTGGCGAGATGATTAGAACTACTAGGGGGCAACTGAAAAGAGATGGCTTCAACCCTGAACTGGTCGACCAAATTCCGTCGAATGATGAGCAGGAAGACGATCTTGAACGTGTTTCACGCTATGAACAAGAGGGAGACAACTTCACCAGCGATGACAAGAAAGATGACCGCGAAACAATTTGGGTTATGGAGGTGTACCTGAATGTGGACTATGACGGCGATGGGGTTGACGAACTACGCAAGGTCACAATAGGCGGCAGGACGATCATCCTGGACAATGAAGAGGTCGATGACAAGCCGTATGTCGCTATCACCCCGATCATCATGCCGCACAAGTTTCATGGCGTATCGTTAGCCGATCTTGTGCTCGATATTCAGCTCATCAAGTCAACGCTTTTACGCAACATCCTTGACAATATTTATAACCTGAACAATGGCCGCTACGTTGGACTGAATGGCGCGTTCAACATGGATGACTTGCTGAACAGCAAGCCGGGTGGCGTTATCAGGGAAGATGTGCCAAATGCAGTGCGTGCTCTCGCAACACCGCCGCTACCCAATGGAGCGTTCGATATGTTGCAGGGGATGGATCAAATGATAGGGTCCAGAACGGGTGCGACTAAGTTTTCGCAGGGAGTGGACGCAGATGTGTTGCAGAACACCACTGCTATGGCCGTGGCACAACTTGAACAGGCTTCGCAGTCACGCATTGAGATGATTGCGCGGGTGCTGGCTGAAACCGGCATGAAAGACCTGTTCATCAAGTTGCATGCAACGCTCAGGAAGAACCAGCGCGTCAGCCGTGTCATCAGATTGCGGCAGAACTTTATCGCTGTCGATCCGTCGAAGTGGCAGGACAGGTCTGACATGATAATCACGACTGGGCTTGGGCGCGGCACCAAGGAACAGAAATTGCAGAACTTGCAGGTCATTGGGCAGATCATGGGGCAGGCATCGCAAGCGCCTGGCATTGTCAACCCGCAGAATATTTATAATCTGGCTGTCAGTATGGTTCGCGCTATGGGTATGAAGAACGAGAATGAGTTCTTTTCCGACCCATCGCAGCAACCACCGCCGCAGCCGCAACCTGACCCGGATACGATCAAAGCGCAGGCCGTTGCACAGAAAGTGCAGATGGATGCGCAGATGGAGCAGCTTAAAGCCGATCTCGATAAGCAGAAGATGATGCTGGAAGCGCAGATTGAGATGCAGGAACTTGAGCTGAAAAAAGCCAAACTTGGGCTTGAGCGTAGAGAGGTTGAGCTTAAAGAAGTGCTCGGCGCTGCCAAGATCAAGATGGATCAGGCTGAACTCGAACTTGAGAGGGAGCAGGGTAGACCTGTTGAAATTGGATGAGAGACATACTGATTACGGATGAGCTTTACAGAAAGACATTTGGACAACTCAGGGAGGGTTACCAAAAAGCGTGGTACAACTCCAACGCTGAGGCCAGCGAGCTTCGTGAGAACATTTGGCTCACGATAAAGCTGCTGGATCAGCTTGAGCGCACGATTGACCGTAGTGTGCAGAACGGGAAAGTGTACACGCAGGAAGAACTTGCCCATGAAATCCAAAACGTATAGGAGGATTTATGCCGGAAGAGTTTGAGGCTAACCAGGAAGCTGGAGCCGAAACGCTTGAAGATGTAAAAGCAGAGCAAGAGGAAAACCCTCAAGAGGAGCCACCTGTAGAATTTAGTGTCGAAGACGGTGCCAACGCACTGCTCGGCCTGTTCGGTGACGACGAAGAGGAAGAGGAAGCTGAGCCAGTTGCGGCATCAGCGGAGGAGGAGCCAGCTAAGCAGGGGCGAACTGCGAGCGAGGAAGACACTTCTGTTTACACCGTCGTTGTAGACGGTGAAGAAATGGAAGTAGGTGAGTCCGAACTTGTTAGTGGCTACCAGCGGCAGGCCGATTACACCCGAAAGACGCAGGAGCTTGCTAATCAGAGGCGCGAGATTGAAGCCGAGAAGCAGCGGCTTGCGGCTGAGCGGGAGAAGTATTCCAAGACTTTGGCAGGTTGGGAGCAGACGATTGACGATCAGATAAATCAGCTTGAGTCCAGCATGGGGCAACTCCGACAGGATGACCCCGAGCAGTGGGCCGCAGCTAAAGAGAGAGTCGATCAGCTCAAAGATGCCAAAAAGAGGATCAGTGAAGAAACGACTGGTGTTTCAGAAGTTGGCAAGAAAGAATTTCAGGAGCAGTTTCAGAATTATCTCAGGGGCGAGCTCCAGAAGCTAAGTGAGAGCAAAGAAGCCAAAGCGGTGATGCCTGAGTATTTCGATTCGGCAAAGCACAACGATTTTATTGCCGAGATGCGTACTTACGGTTCCGCGCAGGGATTCTCCGAGCAGGAGATGGGCTATCTTGCGGATCACAGGCTTCTCATTATGCTGGCCAAGGCTAAAAAGTACGATCAGGTACGCATAGCCGCTGCGAACAAGGGGAAGAGGAAAGTGCCGAAAACCCCAACTCGCAATGCCAAGGGTTCAGCTCGCCAGGAGAACGCAGCGAATAACGCCGACTATGATAAAGCCAGGAAATCCTATAAACGGCTGCTCAAGACCGGCAGTCCAAGGGACGCAGGCAAAGTGCTTGAGCAGCTATATTGAGCACGAGGTAGGAAATGGCTAATAGTAAGATTACGAATGTAATGTCTGAATACGAGTTGGGCGGGGTTGCCGGTAAGGGCCTGGTCAACCGTGAAGACTTGAGCAATGTGATTTATGAAATCTCTCCGACCAAGACTCCGTTTATGTCTATGATCGGCAGGGAATCAATCAAGGGTACTCTGCACGAGTGGAGCATTGACGAACTTGAGTCTGCGGCTTCCAATGCGCAGATGACTGGTGATGACATCACTGCAAGTCTCGGCACTGTTTCCGCTACCACGCGGCCTGTAAACTCCACGCAGATTTCCACGAAATCGTTTGGTGTTTCCGGTACGCAGGAAGCGGTAGACAAGGCTGGTATGCGCTCTGCAATGGCCTACCAGACTGCCCGGCGCGGGTTTGAGCTTCGTCGCGACATTGAGTTTCATGTCACGCAGAACTCTCAGCGTGTTGCCGGTGGTGACACCACGACTGGTACGCCGAGGAAAGCGCGCGCGCTTGAGCATTGGCTCCAGACCAATGTACAGACGGTGAATGGGTATTCTTTCAGTAATGAAACCACGGCCCTGACCGATGGCACGACTCCGACCACTCTGACCGAAACCATGCTGAAAACGGCGGCTGGTCAGTGTTGGGATGAGGGTGGTGAGCCTACCGTGCTGATGTGCGGGAAGCTCAAGAAGCAGCAGATTGGCGGCTTTGCCGGTAACACCAATCTGTCGCATACCATTAACCAGAATGTCGGTCCCGCAACCCTGATTCATGCGGTTGATATTTATGTGACCGACTTCTTCGAGCTTCGGGTAGTGCCGAACAGGTTCCAGCGCGAACGCACCGTGTTCCTGCTTGACCTGAGCATGTGGGCGATCGGGTTCTTGCGTCCGTTTATGACCATTGATCTCGCCAAGGTGGGTGACGCCCAGCGACGCGCGGTTCTGGCTGAATGGACTCTTGTTTCTCGCAATGAGAAAGCGAGTTCCAAGATTGCTGACTTGAAAGCTGTTTAACGATGTGGGGGCCTAGCGCCCCCGACATCTAATGGTGAGCTATGTATAAGTTTTGGATGGATGATGATACCAAGCATCAGACTAATGCTTATCTTGACCGCTGGGGCAGTAGGCTTGTTGTTGAGTCTACTCAAGATTGCGCCGACATTATCGAAGATAATAGAGCGCATCGCAATGTAGACAGCAAGCCGTTTGGTAAATGGAGGCGCGTTGCACAGTTGCCCAATGTGGTTGTCGAACAGTTGATGCGGGATGGTATCTGGTGGGATCGTAAAGCGTTCAGGCGGTGGCTGAACGATCCTAACAACAGGTACTTCCGCACTAATACGGAATATGTGTAATGGCTATTGCAAATTATTCCGATCTCAAGACAGCTATTGAGAACTGGCTTAATCGCTCTGATCTGACTAATCGTATCCCTGAGTTCATTACGCTTGCGGAAGCGCATATTGATCGTGAACTCAGGATAAGAGCGATGGAAACCAGGGCAACTCTCGATACCGTTGCCTCTCAGCAATACTACGCTTTGCCTAGTGGTTATAAATCCATGCGCCACATAAGGCTTAGCACTTCCCCTGTAGTCGATCTTGAATATCTTTCACCTGAGATGTTGGACTACAGGTTTGCGTCTGGCACCACGGCCATGCCGACGCATTATACCGTTGTCGGGGATGAGCTGAAATTGGGGGCCATCCCCGACGCGGTTTATACAATGGAGATGACGTATTTCAAGCGTTTCGATGCGCTTGGAGACAGCAACACGACAAACTGGTTGACGGATAACGCGCCGGACCTGTTGCTGTATGCCTCTCTGGCCGCAGCAGAAGTTTATCTTAAAAACGATCCTAGGCTGCCGATGTTTATTCAGATGCGCGATCAAATCATTGATTCTATCAAGAGAGAGAACCAACTTGATCGTTTCGGCGGCTCTGCGATGCAGGTGCAGGGAGATACTTGGAAACCATGAATTATATACCGACAGCAAACAGGAGCGATCAGTCTCAGAAGATACTCAGGCAGCATGTTATTTTGCCGACAATGGGTGATATGACTCTTGCCTGCCGGTGTGGCTCGAAAACATGGGCCATTGGCGTGACTGTCAAAAATGGCACTGCATTCTTCCACGAAATTGTGTGCAAGAACTGTGCGAAAAGCGTAAAAATAGAAGACATGCCAATGGTCTGCGCAAATGGTGAAACGGGAGTGGAGAAAGTGAGGCATTTTGACTGGGAGAAATATTCCACCACTTTTGGAGATACTCTCGAATGAATGACGAACGTGATTTAGAAGAAGTGTACGAGGAGTGGATCGAGTCGCTTGATCGCAAGATTGCGAAATCTGATAGCCCTAGTAGGCGTGCAAGGTTTCGCGTTGTGCGGGCAGAGGTTTTGCGTGGGCTCAATAACATTCGCAAGTATGGTACGCCAGAGGGTGATTACAATGTTCCCATTGGCGCAAATATAAAGATGTAGACGGAGGGTGTGATGGCTGTAACGATTAGTTTTTATGACAAAGCAATTCAGTGGGGGCTTGAGGCTGGTGCCGGTAGTGAGCGAATTGATTATGAGGCTGGGCCTATTCCTGCTGTCTTAATGACCACTACGCATAGTTTTACTAAGACGCATCAAACTTGGTCGCAGATCAGCACCAATCAGATTGCTGCTGGTAATGGTTATACGGCTGGAGGTAAGAACCTGGCGGCTGTGACGATTTCGATGCCTGCTGGTGGTACAGTCATGTTTGATGCTGATGATGTGACTTGGACTGCTACCGGTGGCTCGATTCCTACCAGTGGAACGGCCAAGTATTGCGTACTGTATTTCAGTGGTACTGGCACGAATGATGAAATGCTGATTTGTAATGTTGATTTTGGGCAGACTGAATCCGCTGGTGATGGCACTGACTTCCGCATCACCTGGCATGCGAATGGTATTTTCAGGATAACTTAATGGAAGAATTAGCTCGCTTACTTAAAGTAGAGCAAGATTATTTCCCTGACGTTGATGATGGTTGGCAGGCCGGGAGCGATTTCCTCCTATTGATCGCTAATCATATATTGACAGAGCGCCCTGTTAATGTTGTCGAGTGCGGGTCCGGTCTGTCAACCGTTGTCATCGCCAGATGTTTGCAACTTATCAACGATCATACTGCTAATAAGCATCCAAAGCTCATATCGCTTGAGCATGAAGAGGATTATTACCAGAGGACGTTTTGGTGGTTGAAAGAGAGGGGGCTTGGAAATTATGCCGAGGTGAAGCGGTTTGATCTGAGAGGCGAGCCACCGTTTTATGCGTATAATTTCCAGGTTCCGTCGGTTGATTTAATCGTAGTAGATGGGCCACCGACATCTACGCATCCAATGGCACGTTATGGCGCTAAGAGTCTTTTTCGATATTTATCTCCCGGTGCTTCCGTATATCTTGATGATCTTAGGCGCCCCGGCGAGATTCTTGTAAGAGATATATGGCGCTGGGAACTTGCAGACCAGGGCTTTGATTTTCAAGACATAGATGTTGAGCGTGGCGCTTGCCATATAAAGCGCAAACAGACTGACCGGCAAAGCGTGTTGGTATCGGTTCCGAATACGGGCTGGATCAGCCGCGATCTGTTCCAACCGCTTTGGATGATTGGCAACGATCACCGCTATTCAGTCACGTTCAATATGCCATGCAGGAAGCCGGTTGAAGTGGCGTACTGCGAGATGGCTGAGATGTTGAGGGAGGGGGATTATGATTGGTGGTTGAACATTGATTCAGACAACCCGCCAACCAGAAACCCGCTCGATTTGATCGAGCTTGATAAAGACATCATCACCTGTCCAACGCCAATCTGGCGACCGGACAACGAAGACAAGCCGTTTTCGTGGAATGCAATGTTCCTGGGGGAAGACGGCACGCATTATGAGTGGCAACAACCCAGCGGCTTGCAGGAGGTTGATGCGGTAGGCATGGGATGCACGCTGATAAACAAGCGTGTGTTCCAGGTGCCTAAGATGCAGTATCAACCGTTTATGCGAGAATGGAAACCTAACGGGACTGCTCTGAGAGGGACAGACGTATCTTTCTGTATGAGGGCGAAAGAATCAGGCTTCAAAGTGTGGGCGCATTTTGACTATCCATGCGATCACATGAAAGAAGTGAATCTAACCAAAGCGCTGAAACTTATGGCGCGATTCGCCAACCAAGGATATGAAGACGCTCGCAGGGCTTTTGAAAGTAGAGGAGAGTTGGTTCCCGGAAGTTGATGACTGGGCAACCGATGAAGATTTTCTCCTATTAGTCGCACAGCATATTCTGGATAACAATTGCCAGAATGTGATCGAATGCGGTTCTGGCTTGTCTACATTGGTAATTGCCAGGTGTCTTGAGCTTAACAAGTCTCAGGTGCCAGCATTGTCGATGGAGCACAAGCTGGAGTATTGCAACCGCACCTACCGCTGGCTTGAAGAACGCAAGCTGAGCCAGTATGCCAAAGTTCGTCACTTCGAGCTTGGTGGCACCCCTCCGTTTTACAAATACCTGTTCAGTATGGATCGTGTGGATGTGCTTGTGGTGGACGGACCGCCTGCCAGCGAACATCCAATGTCGCGCTACCGCGCTAAAGACTTGTTTAAGAACCTAGCGCCTGGCGGCACTGTGTTTCTCGATGACGCTGATCGAGAATCCGAGAAGTTGGTTCGAGATATATGGATTGCGGAGTGCCGCGAGATGGAGTTTTCGTATTACGAAACAGGCCACGGCGCTTTGGTGTTAAAGAAGAAAGCAACGCTGCCGAGAGTGCTGGTTACGGTGCCGCATCAGGGATGGATGCACGTTGAGTTGTTCCCGCAGCTTAATAAGATTGCCAATGATAATCGCTTTGATGTGACGGTTGATTTCCCTGAGAACCGGCCTGTTGAGCTGTCTTACACCAAGTCCAGTATCAAGCTGATTGAGGACGGTTATGATTGGTGGCTGAATATCGATGACGATAACCCGCCGTACAAGAATCCGCTTAATCTAATCAACTTAGACAAAGACATTATTGGTTGCCCAACGATTATTTGGCGACCTGGTAATCTCGAACGCCCGTTCCAATACAACGTGTTCGAGCATTGTCCCGAAGCGATGGAAGACGGTTCGGATGGTTTCAAGCCGTGGCAGAACCAGAACGGATTGCAGAAAGTCGGCGCTATCGGTATGGGGTGTACGCTTGTGTCCAGGCGCGTGTTCGAGAACGAGAATATGCGCAAACAGCCGTTCTGTCGCATATTCCACGAAGACGGGCTGATACATCGAGGCACCGATATTGCGTTCTGCGACAGGGCCAGGGACAACGGCTTTGAGATTTGGGCGCATTTTGATTACCAGTGTTTGCATTACAAAGAAGTTGAGATTACGGAAGCAATATCAATTGTTGGCCAGGTGGCTGAGAAAGACATCATGGCCAGCATGAAATCTAGGTAGCTGTTGTCATAGTTTCATCTGACGCTTTGAGTGTGTAATGCCTATTAATGTTATGGATATTTGGGCTTGGATTTGCAAATCATACGACTATGCAGAGCGTAAATGCAAACGATGGGAATGGGTGGATTAATGCCTATCACTGCGGTTACATGGGATAATGCCAGCAAAACGCTCACGCTAAATATAGGTGGGCGGCTGGCGACTGTCCGCAAGGTGTCGAATGACATATTTATCGACGATGGCCGAGGCGGTGGCGAGGTCAATGTCGGTAAGTTGACCGGCAACCCAGCGGCAAAGAAGCAGCAGCTTATTGACTGGGTGAACCAGTTCATCTTAATGCAGATTACCGCACTTGCTGATTTACCAGCGGATGAACCGACCAAGACAACGGACCCGGCTAGAAGCACGTTCTATTGGAGCGACTCAGATGGAACGCCAAACCCGGCAGGATCGTTTATCACGGCGGTCCACGTTAAGGTGACGGATTTTGACGATGCTTTGCTTGCGAATGACGATGCAAGCGGGATCACTTTGAATCGAGTTAGTTAATGGCTTTGACGCTTAATCAGATAGTCGGGTTTGAGACTGGAGGACTTGAGGAGGCATCTGCCACCAACGGAAGCCCAGATGCAACAGAAGCAACGATTGTCAATAGCGGTGGAAGTGAAAGATCACTAAATCTTGGTACAACAACAAATACATATTATGAAATAAATCCATTCTCAGAGGTGTCAAGTGCAGGGAACGATCACATTTTTGGGTTCGCGTATTACTTCGCAACTGGTGTAACACCATCTTCTGCGGTAGATTTTGCACTGGTTAGAGATGAATCGCAAAACGTAATATTAGACTTATCCCTGCAAACAGATGGAACTATTGATTTAAACGATGACAACAATACAACATTAGCAACAACTTCCGCAATTTCAGCTGCCACATGGGGATATATAGAGGTTTATTTTCAAAATGTTGGGTCATCTGCATCATGGGAATTTTTCCATAATGGGACATCAATAGGGAGCGGATCATCAGGTGATTTTCTTAGCACCGGTTCAATTATTTCAGAAATTAGATTTATTACAAGTGGCAATTTAGATGGGAACTATTACGTCGACGACTTCTACTGGCTCTCCGGCGCAACGGCAGCAAGCGATAGGCTAGGCTCAGGTTTTCATGTTCGCGGGTTCCAGAGCGGAGCGGCGACAACTACTGCTGATTATGACATTGTGACAGGCGGCACTGGTGTTACTGGTAACTGGGCTAATGCTGGTGAGCGGCCTCTAAACGCATCCAATATTGTCAGCATCGACGGTACTTATGCCATAACGTATAACGATACAAACTCTGGCGGCGCTGGGCCAGGAATTAACAGTGGTAGCGGCAGTCTACCAACTGCTAATTACGAGGTGGTAGGCGCTAAGTGGTGGTGGAACATCGACAGAACCACAGGAGCAGGCAGAACGCACCAAACAGCGCGTGGGAATACTGGTGATGGCGCAACGACTGATACGGGGCTTAATTCAGTAATTGACACAACCGCTATTAACTATTTCCTGATTGATAATGCGACAGCTACGCCTGTGCCTCTTGTAACAGAGGACTTTGTACAGGGATTCGGGCAGACGAGCACCAGCGGACAGGATACAGATTGTTATGAGCAAATGGCAATGATTGCTTGGGTAACGGAACCGACACAGCCAACGCTCAGCGCATTGAGTGATGGACACATGGGCACTCAGAGAAGTTTTCACGGCCCGTTTGAGAAGAGCTAATGGCGACTAAGTACATACCAGTCCTAGACGATTCCCGTCGTTTCATCAAGATGATGAAAACGACAACGGCCTCCCCTGCCGATGGGGACTGGTCTGTTGCTGACAATGCTAATAGCCCTTGGGTTGGGGCATCGCCTATTATAAGCATTTGGGCTTATCTTGACCCGAATGATTCCACTAACGGCAAGGTTTATGTATTTTGTCAGCAGAGAACTGGCCGAGTTTCCATGTCTGTGTTTAATACGCTTGGAGCAAGCGTGGATACATGGACAACTAGCAATCAAACTGTTTACGAATTATCCACAGCTATAGCTAGTGTAGTCCCAGCAGCACCAGATAATCACGCTGTAACTGGTGCTGTTAGGTCTGACGGGGATATAGTTGTATTTTTCACCGTCGGTGATAGTAGCGGTTCGTCGTTGCGAGTTATAGCGATTAGCAATACAGGGACATGGGGTACACCAGCACTGTTTTCACCTGATTCCGCTTGTGATGCTCCAGTTGCTTGGGGACCGGATGGTAGCGACAGGATTTATTGTGCTTACAGACAAGCAAGCAGTAATGTGGTTAAGACTCGTAGTTCCACAGATGTTAATGGGACGCAGACAACTATTGACTCAGCGGTTGATAATGCATATTTCGGCATAATGCCGGGAGTTTTGGATTCTGCTGATAAATCCTACGTCCCTTATGTTGACGCAGACAACAAGGTAACAATAGCTAATTGGGCGGCAGCGGACACGCCAACAGTTGATGCGGCTGACACGGCTTTGTCTGATGATACCATATTGGGGAATAGTAATGTTAGTGACCCGCCGTATCCTGCCGGGTGTTTGGCGGTTGATGGAACAACGGTATATTGCCTCTACACAGAAGCCACCACTTCTGACCTACAGTATTTCAGTGGTTCCGATGGTTCGTGGGGGGCTGACACAGAGGCCGAAGCTGGAACGGCAAACCGTGTAAGTGCGAACAAGGGCGTTAGTGACATCCTGTATGTATGGGACGATGCGGGTACGACCAAGTTTGGCGAGATAACGCTTGGCGGCACTGGCTATACAGCCAATGTGCCAGCAACCACGTTCACGTTCACTGGCAACACGCCTAATGTTGGCACTGGTGTAGATTTAGATGTTGGCGCTACTACTTTTTCCATAACTGGCAATGCTCCTGCCATAAGCATCGGTGCTAATGTAGCCGTTGGAGCTACTACGTTTACGCTCAGCGTATTTGGTATATCTACGCCACCGTTAAGCGTACCTGTTGGCAGCTTCACATTAAGCGCGCAAACCCCGGTTGTCGCAACAGGTGTTGGCATTAATGCAGGTGCCACGGCATTCACCCTCACTGGGTATGGGCCAGCAACACCGCCTACAACTGTTCCTGCGACTACTTTTGCTCTAAGCACGTTCGCGCCTACAGTTTCTACTGGTGTAGGCATTAATGTTGGCGCTACCACGTTTACGCTAACAACTTATGCGCCTGCCACGCCACCCACTACTGTACCGGCGACAACTTTCACGTTAAGCACATTTGCGCCGACAGTATCCACTGGCGTACAAGTCAGTGTTGGTGCTACGGCTTTCACGCTAACGGTATATGCACCTGCAACTCCACCGACTACCGTACCGCTTGAGTCTTTCACTCTAACTGAGTATACGCCAGTTGTTGCGACTGGTGTTGGTATCAATGTAGGTGCCACGACATTCACGCTCACTGGGTATGCCCCGGCAACCCCAAGAACGACTGTCCCAGCAACTACGTTTACGCTGAGCACTTTCGCCCCGACTGTTTCTACTGGTGTAGGAATAAATGTCGGTGCTACCACGTTTACGCTAAGCGTCTATGCGCCTGCTACGCCACCTCTCACAATACCGGCAACCACTTTTACTCTAACTGGGTATGCACCGACTATTGGCGCTGCTACTGGCTATACAGCCAATGTGCCAGCAACCACGTTTGCGCTGAGCACGTTTGCCCCGACAGTTTCTACAGGTGTTGGAATAGATGTAGGTGCTACCACTTTCACGTTTGCCGGATACGCACCAGCTACCCCGCCGACAACTGTTCCGGTAGCTACGTTCACATTAAGCACGTTCGTTCCGACAGTTTCGACTGGTGTCGGGATTAATGTTGGCGCAACCACGTTCACGCTGACGGGATACGGGCCAGCAACGCCAAGGGTAACTGTACCGGCAACCACGTTCACGCTAACGGCGAATACGCCCACGGTTTCTACTGGTGTCGGCATAAACGTAGGCGCAACTACTTTCACCCTGTCTGTTTACGCCCCGGCCACACCGCCACTAGGTATGCCGGTTACGGCATTCACGCTCACCGGCAACGTGCCGGTTGTGGCGACTGGGGTTGGCATAGATGTCGGCGCTACGACATTCACCCTGAGCGCATTTGCTCCAGCGACACCGCGAACTACGGTTCCGGCGACCACTTTCACCCTGACCGGCAATGCGCCGGTTGTCGCTACGGGTGTCGGCATTGGTGTTGGTGCGACAACTTTCACGCTAACGGGTTACGGTGTAGCTACTCCAAGGACAACCGTTCCAGCGACCACTTTTACGCTGACTGGATACGCGCCGTCTGTCTCCACTACCGGCGGTGTCGATGTCCAGGTACCAGCAACGACTTTCACCCTGACGGCCAATACTCCGGTTGTCGCAACTGGGGTGGCAGCGATTGTCCCGGCAACTACTTTCACCCTGTCGGTATTCGCTCCTGCTACGCCACCCGTTGCGATGCCGGTTACGGCTTTTGCGCTGACTGTAAACGCGCCGACTGTATCCACCGGGGCTGGCATTGTCGTTGGCGCTACGACGTTCACGCTGACCGGATATGCGCCTACGGTCAGCACCGGGGTCAACGTCCAGGTTGGCGCTACGACATTTACTCTAACTGGGTATGCCCCGACAGTTGTTACGTCTGGGGTAGTTGATGTTCAGCCGCCAGCAGGCTCATTTACGCTATCGCCGCAGACACCTGTTGTAGCGACTGGCGTTAGCATCAATCCAGGCGTAAATGCTTATATTTTAACGGGTTACGTC
>JAAOEI010000671.1_pt1 | contig 12967 bp, 24 predicted proteins | sample 7059261 | NCBI WGS metagenome assembly JAAOEI01 (sample SAMN14008812, study PRJNA610033) | viral metagenome | isolation source: viral particles filtered from seawater | place: China: Hangzhou Bay, Yangshan Deep Water Harbour | collected 2017-10-31
GGGCGCCTTCAGGTGCGCGGTCATGGTGTCAGTCTCCCTTGTTATCGGGCTGGATAGCCAATCCATATCACCCGGCGGATTAGGTGCTGGGCCAATTCCCGCTCGCCCCGTCGGCGAAGCCGCCTAAGGTTGCGGGCGATGATGTCGCGGGCATTGCCCGGCTGATGAATGGCGGCATTATGGACGGCGTGATATTCTGCCGGGTATTTGCCGTTCACGCGGAAGTCTTTGTTGTAGATCATCTGTCAGTCCTCCAGAATGCGGCGCTCGACGCTCGCGACGTATGGCAGGGCCGTGATGGCGGCAATCACACGCTCGTCCCGCCCGTCGTCGAGCGCGGACAGGATGCTTTCCGCCACGTCATTCCAAGCCGCCAGATGAAACACATCGTGGCCGGTGGTGTCGTAGACGTCGTATGTCGCTCGCGCTTCGTGGCGCGGGCAGTAGTCGTATTGGTAATCCGTGCCGTCAATCTCAGCATCGAGGGCGCGGCAGGCGTCTACCGGAGTGTGGCCGTCGCCGAATCCCCAAAAATAGCCGCTGTGGCGGTCTATCATCGCGAAGGTGTTCATCTGTCAGTCCTCCTGCTGATGGGTGTTGTATTCGCGCGGCGTGGGGTCGCGCCTCCACGTCCACTGCTCGACCTCGCCTAACTCGCGCCATGCCTTGCGCGGCTGGCCGGTTTCGTAGGTCGGCTTGCGCCGGCAGTCTTCCTCGTATGCTTCGCGTGGGGTCATCTGTCGGTCCTCCATGGCCCGCCGCTGAATCTCGGCGCGAGCGGCGGCGTAATCGGTCTCGGTGGGTGCTTCGCCCGGCCCAGTCACGAGATAGGGGGCGTCGCCGCTGGCGATATCCTCGTCTGTCGAGCCGGGGGCGTGTAGGCTCCATCCATCGGCGCTGGTGCAGAGTACGAGGTCGTCGGTGTAGGTCATCTATCAGCCCTCCTATGAGTTCATCTCGTTAATCATGGTGTCGAGTTCGTCGATATCGAGGCCGGAATCATTCCACGCCACACCGTCCGGTGTCTCGCGGGAGATGCCGGTCTTGTCGCCGCATTCATCGCCCAGTTCGCGCATCATCTCGACGAACTGGACATAATTTCGGCAATCGCGGGCCATGTGGTAAAGTCCCTCGTCGTTGCCAATCCACAGGGCCACGTTCCATGTTTCGTAATTGGCCCATCCGTTATAGGTCGCATCGGTGGCGGTCATCGTGGTGGTCTCCCTTGTTATCGCTTGCGGGCGCGTAGAATGCGCTTCGCGGCCGCTAGTCTGGCCCAGTCATCGTCGGTATTAAGTGCTGGCATCATAGATAGTGCCTTCACCATATTTCGGAGTGATTGCGCGTCTTGATTGCCCACTGTGGCATAGTCTGCTGCGAGCCTTGGGTTGCTGCGCTTTAAGTTGTCAAGCCATGTTGACATTGTATGGTCTCCCTCGTTTGCATCCCAGACGGCGCGAGATGCGCCGTTTCGGCCCGTGCGGGCCTCGTCAGTGGGTCAAGCGTAATAGACGTGATGGAACACCAGGCCGTCGTCGTCGTGCGTCACAAACCCTTTGACGCGACATCCCTGTATTTTGCAGACGGCGGGCTGGCTGAACCACGAATCGGGCTCGCCGGTGATATAGACTGTGCGGCGGAGGTCGCCGGCGAGATTTAAGCGACAGTTTGTAATTTTGGCCAGCGACGGCCCACCCATCCATTGGGTGAACCAAACGACGGAACCGTCTGGCTGCGCCTTGCTGATGTCTGCGCGATACTTTTGCATGGTGGTCTCCCTCGTTTGCATCCCAGACTGGGCCGGAGCCCAGTTTCGCCGGCTGCCGCCGGCTCGTCAGCGGGCTATATTAGAAGTGATTTCAGCTTTGCGGCTGCTTGTCTCGGCGTTTGGTAGATACCGTGAGACTTCATCCAAAAGTTGTCGCTGTCGCCGCCGTACTCGTTGACTGCGTACCCGCCGCCGACTTCGCAGCACTGAATACCGAAGCCACGACCAACAACCTCGTATTCGTCGTCTTCGGAAAAGGGGCCGGACGCTGGGTTGAACACCACAACGGTCCCCAGTTCTTTGGTTAGCCACGCGGCGAGGTGGTCGGTGATGGGTGTGCTGTCGGTTCTCATGGTGGTCTCCCTTGTTATCGCTAGTTTGCGTGGTTTAGCGGACTCCATAAACGCCTAGCAGCCGACAGACGCGAATCTTGCTAGCCGGCGTCATGTTGTCCGGGAAGTGCAGCGAGCGGTTTTCGATCGATCCGGTCTCGTAGTCTTCATCGACACGGTAGGCTGTGATCCAGCGAGGGTCTGTGACGGGGTGTTCGTTTGCCTCGATGCCCTCAGCGCCGCCACCGAGGTTGTCCAGTGCCTCGCGCAAGGAGACGCCCTCGGAGACATACCCGCGCGCGTCAGCATCGCCGATTTCGGCGGATTCGGGCGTGATGATCTCGTAAGTGACGTTGAAGTGCAGCATGGTGGTCTCCCTTGTGCATCCCAGACTGGGCCGGAGCCCAGTTTCGGCCGACGCCCCGGCCTCATCGGTGGGTTAGAGGGCAATTAAATTAGGCGCCCATTCGTCGGAGACGGTGATGTTTGGCTGCGTCCAGCGAACGACGACAATGCTATTTTCGGTGTCGCGGACATATTCGACACTGCCACGATAGTTCCGCAAATTGACATCGGAGTATGTGACAACATCGCCAGCCTTTAGGTCGGGGATGTCGATGTATCGCCCAGCGATGTAAGAGTACGTTTGCATGGTGGTCTCCCTTGCTGATATGGTGAAGATAGGGCATGGCGGACAGGATGTCAATAGGGCAGGCAAAAATATTTTGAGGAGGGCCCGAAAATTCCGAGGCGCACGAAAGCAGGGCTAGACTGGGTCGAGATAGAGCGGAGATATAGAGCGGGAGAGAGTGTTGCCAGCATAGCCCGGAAGCATGGCTGCTCGCGCCAGGCGATAATGAAGCATCGGGCTAAGTTCAACTGGGACCGCGCGCCTGTAACTGAAAACTGGCCGCGCGAACTCAAAGGCACTCAGACCGCTCGCGCCATCGCAGCTCCCATGAATGGAAACCAGAAGCGCCAGATCAAGCTCGGCCAATGCACGCCCGAAAATGCCACGATACTGCTAGAGCATATAAGGTCAGGAGCATCCTATAGAACAGCAGCCAGCCTAATGGGAATGCCCCTGGTCACCTTGGAAGCCTGGCGAAAACGAGATCCCGAATTGAATATGGTCCTAGAGCAGGCACGAGGAGAGGCGGCACTAGCGCTCGAAAACGCGATACACGGGGCGGGCAGGAGTGGCGACACACGGGCCGCTAAAGACTGGCTCCAGGCTTCGGAAAAAGGGAGCTGGTCCGATACTGGCCGGGGAGGGGGTGTGTCGATCTCATTCAGTTTTGACCGGGACCGCCTACCCGGGGTTGTAATTGAGGGCGAAGCGGCGGACGCGAGCTAAGTCCTTGATATCGTTAATGTCGCGCGGTTCATTTGTCATAATAGATCTTATGCGCACATCGCGACGAGCGCTCGGACTGGCTGGCGCGGACCTCCGGTGGGGGGGAAAGAGGCCCCTGGTCTTTTCCTGCGGCTTGGGCCATGTCCCCACGCCCATGACTTCCTGTAATTGCGCTACACCAGGACTGGAATAGGCTCCAGCGCCCCTAGGAAGCCCGCTGGCGGCCATTGTGGGCCTGTCTGGTGGTGGGGTACCTGAATTGGGGCGGCTGGCCTGTACGGGGCAATCTGGGACTCCTATCCGCCCTACAAAACTGGAGGAATAGGCTACATGGACGAATTTGAGGGTATGGACGAATTTGAGGGTATGGGTGTGTATTTCCGGGCACATGCGGCGTGCCGGCGGTATGAGCTGGGCGAGAATGCGAGCTTTTCTACTTGGTTGTGGCCTCGGCCCTGCGAGGCTCAGGCGCTGGGGTGGGACGCCGAGAGTGGGCGATAGGTTACTGTTGGTTGAGTTAGGGTCTTAACGGCCTGGGCTGAAATGCCCTCTGGGCCGGGGTTTTAGCAACCTGGAGGCGAATGGCGTGGAAAAGTGCCTGGCCTGCCCGATATTATGGGTTGAGGACTACGGGGCTCGGCGGGGCCGGTGCGCGCGTTGTGCGGTCCACTGGGCGCGGCTGAGGTCGTACAGGACCGGGTTCAGGGTTTGGAGTCAGTCTCATGCGCGTTGAGGTGACGGCGGCGAGCGGGTGGGATTTGCGGTGCCCGTTTGGGGCCAAGCGTGTGGCGGAGGGGGTTTACGAGGTCAATGGTTTCTATCGTTTCTCGGCCTGGCTCCGACGACGTGGATTTTTGGGTCCGGCTGGCGCTGGACGAGATCAAGTCGAGTTACGGGCTGAACGTTTCGGCGTCCCTGAAGCGGAAGAGTCTGCTGAAGTTCGGGATAAACGAGCTGGTGGGAACGGACGAGGCGACGGTTATGACGCTGCCGGCCGGGTCTCTGCATGAGACGTATGCCTCGACCAATGCGATAACGCACCTTTCGTCTTCGTCGGGGTCCGACACCGGGACGGTGAATGTCGAGGGGCACACGGTCAACGGTTCTGGGGAATTTACGTTTTTGGTTCAGTCTGCGACCCTGACGGGGCAGACGAAGAAGGCGTTATCGACGCCGCTTGCCCGGATCACGCGGGTGTATAATACCGGCTCGGCGAACTGGGTCGGGAGTGTTTACGGGTTCGAGGACGATAACCTGACGGATGGCGTCCCGGACACGGCGGCCAGGTCCATATAATTGCGCCGGCTTTGCCGAATCAGTCCCGGAAGGCGGCGACGGCGTTTTCCAATGTCGATTGGGGGTTGATAACGGGGTTTTTCGTTTCGATAAACAAGAAGACGACGGCACTGGCGGATTGCGCGTTACAGATACGGGAGAAGGGCGGCGTGTTCCGTGAGCGGACGCCGGTTTCCCTGAACTCCAGTGCGCTGACGTTCGCGTACATTCCGTTCCGGCCGTTTGTCATTGCCCCGGCCAACTGCGACATCCGGCTGGTTGCGGCGGCGAGTACGACCGGTGTCTCTATTTCCGGTGCTTTTGATGTTATTTTGGGGATTCGCGTTTGAGCCTGGACTACGCGCCGCAGCCACGCCAAGCGTTACTACACCACACGAAGGCGCGGCAGATCCTTTACGGGGGTGCGGCTGGAGGTGGAAAGTCCCATGCCTTGAGGTGGGACGCCATCATGTTCTGCCTCCAGAATCCGGGCTGTCAGGCGTATCTATTTCGTCGGTCCTATCCTGAATTGCAGAAGAACCACATCGTCCCGATCCAGCAGCAACTGCCTCAGGGGTTGGGGGACTATGTTGCTGGGGATAAGGCACTCAAGTTCAAGAACGGCTCGATCCTGTGGTTCTGCCACTGCGAAAACGAGACGGACGTGAACAAGTACCAGGGTGCGGAGATGCACTGGGTTGGCATAGACGAGGCCAGCCACTTGACGGAGTACCAATTGAACTATCTGAAGACCCGCAACAGACTGGGCGGGTGGCGGCCGGAGAAGGACGCCGACAGGCTTCCGAGGTTCGCGATGGGGAGCAACCCTGGTGGACCGGGGCATCTCTATCTGAAGGCGATATTTCTGGATCAGTCGCCGCCGGAGACGATATTCCATGACACGACGATGCGCGATCCCGATAACCCGGACGACAAGGGATGGCCCTCGATCTTCATCCCTGCCCGTATCGCCGACAACAAGTTCATTGACGCCGACTACCGGGCAAGTTTTAGCGGACTGCCTCCTGAGCTTGCTCGCTCTCTTAGAGAGGGAGACTGGGACGCCGTTGTTGGACAGGCGCTGCACAACCTGTCCCGAGAGCGACATCAGCTACGGCCCTTCGTACCCCCCAAATATGCCACCCGATTCATGGGGATAGACTGGGGTACTGCGTCTCCCTTTTCGGTCTGCTGGTTTTGCGTATCTGATGGCTGGGAATTGAAGGGGAAGAACGGCTGGCCGGACAGGTGGATTCCGGCGGGGGCTGTCGTGATGTACGCGGAATACTACGGCTGGAACGGAAGGCCCAACCACGGGGCGAGAATGAGCCCCCAATCGGTCGCGAGGGAAATCATCCGGCAGGAAGAGGACCGTGGGGAGAGCATGGATTACCGGGTTGGGGACACGGAGATGTGGGCCAACAGGAGTGGTCCCGGCCCCGCTGAGTGGTTCGAGACGGTGGACCCGAGGTTGATTATGAGAAAGGCCATCAAGGACCGGAAGCGGAACTATGCCGAAGTCCTTGCGAGACTGGCGGGAAACCCGAGGTACATGGAAGACGGTACTGTAGAGGAAGACCCGCTGTTTTTCGTTACCGCGAACTGTACTCATTTCTGGAGAACCTGTCCTTCCCTGATCCTGGACGAAACGGACCCTGAAAAGGGACCGGAGACGAAATTGCAGGAAGACCATTGTTACGACTGCGTAGCATACGCCTTGAGAAGCCGCCCGATCATGCTGACGCAGGAAGACCGCTACATGGCGGAGTGGGGCGCGGAAGTCCGCAGGGCCAAGGGCCAGGTTATGAGCCGGTACGCGACTTGAAGGTCTACGTCACCGACCACGACATCAACAAGAAAGTCTCCAAAGCCTTCGCCGAAGGCTGCAATGGGCAGATAGTTCCCGCCAGAACTCTTTTACCAGGACCCGCCACCTTCTACGGCATCCTTCGTGGTTGTGGGGACCTCATAAAGCAGTGCGAGTGGCTGGGGAGAAACTACTACCACATCGACCTCGGGTATTTCCGCAGGGGGCATTTCGAGGGCTACTACCGAGTCTCGAAGAACGGGTTTCAGTACGACTTCGAGGAACAGAGAGAGTTCCCATCCGACCGATGGGAGAAACTGAAGCTCCAGATCAAGCCCTGGAAGACGGACGGACGGGAGATCGTCATCTGTCCGCCGACTGTGACCTTCGGGCGGTTTCTGGACATTGACACGAGGAAGTGGACCGAAAGTGTTCTTGTGGAGGCGGCGCGACACACTGAACGCCCTGTCCTTGTTTCTACGAAGGACAGCCCGGCGAACCTGAAAGACGCCTATTGCCTGATCACGCATCAGTCGAACGTCGCTGTCGATGCGTTGATCAACGGTGTCCCAGTCCTGGCGCTGGGGGATTCCGCTTGTTGGCCGATGAGCTGGGACTGGAGACATCTGGAAAGCCCTTATTACCGGGATGGGCGTGAGGAATGGGCTCACGCTCTAGCCTACCAGCAGTTCACGCTGGAGGAATTTGAAACTGGAGAGGCATGGAAACTCCTGAATGCTGCTTGATCATCCATTCCAGATATTCAGGGACCCGTTTCCGCATATCGTTTCCTGCCCCGCGATACCGTGGAGCGAATACTGGGAATTGCAGCGGGCGTTTCCGAATTTCCATCTGCCCGGTGAAAGGCAGAACCAGCGCGTTGACATGCAGGTTCAGCAGGCGAAGCGGGACATTCCCGACAACCCGTGGGTCGCCTTCATGGAGGCCCAGATGCCGACCTTGCATGAAAGGGTATGCGATCTCTTCGGACTTGAATTTCCGGGGGCTGTGGGGCTCCGGGGCATCGACGAGCAGACGCGCTATCCGAATGAAGTCAACTTGCAGGCCATGCTCTCGGTAAACACCCATGTTGCGTACCGGAGCCGGAACATCGGCCCGCATCTGGACGACGCGCACGAGATCTGGGGCGGGCTGTTCTATGTCCCAGAGACCGGAGATACGCAGGGCGGGAATTTCCGTCTCTACAAGCAGCACTACCCGTACAAGTTCTACGGCAAGCTGAAGGTGCCGGACGAGGTGGTGGAGTGCGTGAAGGAAGTTCCCTACGAGCCCAACAAGCTGCTGCTGTTCCTGAATTTGCCGGCTTCAATTCACGGGACTTCCGAGCGGGAACCTGGTCCGTATCTCCGGCGCTTCGCCTGTTTTGGCGCCGATTATCACACACCACTTTACAGGCAGTAGGATGGAACTGATAGGTCAATACCGGGAAATGCACCGGTTCGGGCACTTCATGGGCGTGCCTTCCGTAGTCAAGCACAAGGAGAGACTAAAGGAGCTGGTGTCTGAAAACGGCGCCAAGACGATGCTGGACTACGGGTCCGGTATCGGCAAGCAGTACATCTTCCACCTCCTGCATCATTACTGGAATGTGGACGTGGCGATGTACGACCCGGCGGTGCCGCTTTATGCAAAGCTGCCGGAAGGCCTGTTCGATTGCGTCATCTGCACGGACGTTCTGGAGCATCTTGAAGAATCGGACGTTCCGAGGGTTCTGGATGAGATATTCGGTCGGGCGAAGAAGTTCGTGTTCCTGACCGTATGCACGAGGCCGGCGCAGAAGTTGCTGCCGGACGGGCGCAACGCCCATACCTGCCTGAAGCCGATTGACTGGTGGCGGAGGCAAATTGGCCCCCGCGCAATTCCTTATGAACTGGTGGAGCATGATTGAAGAACGAGAAATGAAAGAATCCCTGTGGGGGTTATTTTTTATCTGCCACAGCATGGGCAATTATGACGACCTCGGTAAATACATGTCTGAGTGTCCTCCTGGGGTAGTAGCCGAGTTTATGGAAGACTGGCGCAATGAATTTGGTATTTCCGAAGAGAAATCGGCTGAAATAATGGAGATTGTTTTACGGAGGTACGTCCATTGATTGAGCCGCTTTCGATCTACATAGGTTACGACCCCCGTGAAGACATTGCCTTCCGGGTGTTCAGGAAGTCCATCGTTGCCAACACACAAGCCTGCTGCCACATCGTCCCGCTGAAACTGGGAAAACTTGAGAGGCAAGGGCTCTACCGGAGACCGCATTTCAAGGAAGGCCAGCAGGCGTGGGACGTGATTTCGGACGCCCCGATGAGCACGGAGTTCTCTATTTCCCGTTTTCTGGTGCCGATCATCCACCAGACGGGATGGGCGCTGTTCGCCGACTGCGACATGCTCTGTAGAGACGATATCTCGAAGCTTTTTGCACTGCGAAACGACGACTACGCGGTGATGTGCGTCAAGCACGACTACAAGCCGCTTGAGACGGTCAAGATGGACGGCCAGGCCCAGGTTCTTTACGCGAAGAAGAACTGGTCGAGCGTGATGCTGTTCAACTGCGACCACCCGTCGAACAGAAAATTGACGCTGGATGGGCTGAACGCCTATCCCGGTCGAGAGTTGCACGGGTTTTTCTGGCTTGGGCACGGGGAAGTTGGTTCCCTGCCGATTTACTGGAACTGGCTGGAGGGCCACTCGCCGAAAAATGTAGACCCCAAGATCGTACACTTTACGAGGGGCATCCCTGGAATGGAAGGGTATGAGAATGTCGACTACGCCGACGAATGGCGCCGCTACACCTGAACGTCGCGACCGGGCGTGGGGACATTATGAAGTCCTTTTTGCCTGCAACAAATACCAGGTTCGCCGCCTTGTGGTGAGCCCGAAATGTTCCTTGGAATATCAGTTCCACGAGGACAAGAACGAGGAATGGTTTGTCGCCGAGGGCAAGGCCGAGATCCGGGCCGGCTGGGAGCGGCAATTCCTGAAGGTCGGGGATTCCAAGAGCATTCCCGCCGGAATGCCGCACTGGATTTCCAACCCCTCGATGGAGCCCCTGGTGATTGTCGAGATCCAACACGGCCATGACGTGCGGGACGACGACTCGGTGAAGCTTGCTGATTACGAAGCCTTCAAGGAAGTCCTGGAGGCGTGGGGGAGGCATCAGTGAAGATCGCCGTTTGCACGTCCTTCAACAAGGAGGGTCGTGAACTCTACGGCCGGGAGTTCGTGAAGTCGTTCAGGGAACATGCGGACGTTCCGCTGTTCATCTTCTACGACGGCTTCAAGACGACTCCGGTGGAGACGGAAACCGTTCATCCGCTGAATTACTGGCTCAATTTGGAGCCTGACAGGGACCGTCAGGCGTTCATGTCGGAGTTCGGGCATGTCAGCAGCAAGAACTACCGTTACCAGGCCGCGAAGTTTGCGAACAAGGTATTTGCTGTCACGTCGCCGGAGAGACCGCCGTGTGACTGGTGGGTCTGGATCGACGCGGATGTCCGTGTGGTCAAGGATCTGGACGACCATTTCTGGGATGAAATGGATGGTCCCGTTATTTCGGGCGGCTTTGCTGGCTCGTATCTTGGCCGCAAGGACTGGAACCACTCCGAATCTGGATTCATAGCCTACAATTCCCGTTATTCCAAGGGTTTTTTAGAGCGGTTTCGGGAAGTATACACCAGCGGAGAGCTGTTCGATCACCTTGAGTGGCACGACAGCTACATTTTCGACCGGGTGAGAGAAGAATTTCCGAAGATGCACTGGCGGAACCTGTCCAAGGACGCCTCTGGCTTGGATGTCTGGCCGCAAACTGCGCTGGGCGAGTATATGTTGCACAACAAAGGGCGGAAAAAGTACCAGGAAACCTGAACGTAAATGCATTCTGCCACATGGCAGGCACGAAGCAAGTATTGTGCTAAACATTACCAGCGCCTGATGCGCGGTGTTAAACTGGAGGGCGGACCAATACGTTACAACCAACTGTTGCCAATTATCGACCATGTAAAGCCCAGAACCATTGTCGAGGTCGGGACGTGGAACGGTCTCAGGGCCATTCAGATGGCGGCGGCGGCTCTTCAGTATGGTCCCGTCGAGTATTACGGCTATGATCTGTTCGAGGACGCGACGGAAGAGACGGACGAAAGGGAACTGAACGTCAAGGCGCACCATTCCGCGCACGATGTCGGGACAAGATTGGCGCAATTTGCCGAGAACAACCCGGATTTCAAGTTTCTTCTGGTCAAGGGCGACACCAAGGAGACGCTGAAGAACGCACCGGAGAAGGTGGATCTTGCCTTCATCGACGGCGGGCATTCGCTGGAGACGATCCAGAGCGACTACGAGGCGCTGAAGCACGCCGGTTGCGTTGTCTTTGACGACTACTACACGGACGGCCCGGACATCGAAAGGTTCGGCTGCAACAAACTCATCGACACCCTGAAGGACAGGGTGATCCTGCCGCAGACCGACCCGGTGAAGGGCGGCGGCGGAGTGCAGATGGTTGTCGCCCCGTCTTCCGCGTGGCCCGGCAAGAAAAGTCTCATCGTGAAGACGAAAAACTGCGTTTCCGACAACAACATCCAGGCCAACATCCGTTACGCCAGTTCCCTGGTGAGGGGGTGGGTCGATGTCTGCGAGCCGCATTCCGGTGTTGGCGTCATCGTGGCCGGTGGGGCTTCCTGGAAGAAGCAGGTCAAGAAGATCAAGAAATTCCAGGACGAAGGGGCTTATGTCTTTTGCGTGAAGTCCACGCACAACGAGTTGATAAAGAAGGGCGTCATCCCCTGGGGGTGCCTTCTGCTCGACCCCCGCCCGCATGTGGCGGCGATCATCGAGCCGCATGAGGGGGTCCGCTACTTTGTGGCGACGATGTGCCACCCGACGACGGTCGACAAAATCCTTGAGTCGAAGCACTACGCCTATCACGCGCACGTCGGCGCGGGGGAAATGGATGTCGTCAAGCAGATGCTGGGCGACGGCTTCCTGGTTGGTGGTGGTAGTACCGCTGCCTGTAGGGGAATGACGCTGCTTCACACGCTGGGATTCAGGACGATCCACCTGTTCGGTTTCGACTCCTGCTATCCCACGAAGGAATCGCAATACCACGGCATCAAGCCCAAGGAGTTGTTCCAGGTCACGGTTTCCGGGAGGGATTTCTGGACCGACGCGGAACTGCTCGCTCAGGGGCAGGATTTCGACAAGCTCCTCGAACAGAGGGGCCTGGCGATAGAGGTTCACGGAGACGGCATGTTCAAGCACATCTTGGAAGTTCGCCGGAAAGCCACGGCTGATTTCGAGGCGCTCTATGGCTGAGTCCATCGGCGGTTCGATATCGTCAGCCCTACAGGCGCCGGCACATAAGCCGATGACTAGCAAGGGCGCCGCTTGGCAGACGGCTGACAACGAGTTTTTGGCGGCGCTTTATAGCGTTTTGAGTCGAGACCCGCTTGCTGCCTTGGGCGCGATTCCGTCACGCACTACGCAGATGCCGTATGAGACGAACGTGGCGGGAAGTTATAGCCCCCCGCAGAAGCAATTGGGGAGATTTGAGGCCGAGCATGTTAACTCGGTGCGGCCCGATCTCGCGGGTGGTGATTTTGTTGCATTGCGGCGCGACCATAACCCGGCCGCAGATCAGGGTGCGACCGTTGCCCATGAATACGGGCACCGGGGTATGGAAATGTTGGGCCGTGGCAATTCCCGCGAGCCATTTTTAACCCTTGATGTTTTGCCGACCGGCGGGCGATACGACTACTTATTGTCGTCTCAGAAAAAAAAGAAAAATGTCCTTATTGACGAAGAAATTATGATTAGGCTGCTTGACTACGCGTTGGGCCGGGACAGGCCGGGAACTGTTGATTGGTTGGGCGGACGGGGTATTGATGAGGGCTATATCCGTGGGATTTTGGCCGATAAGCGATTTATGGATGCCGTGGCGAATCTATGGAAAGACGCATACCGGAAGCGGATAGGCGGTACTGTTAATGACCCGGAGGCGCGGGATGTATTGCTCCGCGAAGAAACGGTGAGACCCAATGGGTAATCCCATCGGTAAAAGCCTCGTCGGCGAGGACTTCGAGGTAGCGCCTGAGGAGACCCTAGACTTCGAGCTGGAAATTCCCGAGGACTACATCCACCCGGAGCTGAAGAACCTCGCGGAAGAACTGGACGAGGAAGAACTGAACGAGATCGCCGCCACGGTGATCGAGGAGTACGAGGAAGACGAGGACTCCCGCAAGGAATGGATGCAGATGCACGCCCAGTGGCAGCGTCTCTACTTCCTGAAGGACAAGCCGAAAAACCCGCCGTGGGAGGGGGCGAGTACCGAGTCTCTTCCTATGCTGGCGGAAGCCTGCAATCAGTTTCATTCCCGCGCCTACCAGGCCATGTTCCCTTCTAGGAGTTTCCTGAAGGCCATCCC
>JAAOEI010000672.1_pt1 | contig 12966 bp, 13 predicted proteins | sample 7059261 | NCBI WGS metagenome assembly JAAOEI01 (sample SAMN14008812, study PRJNA610033) | viral metagenome | isolation source: viral particles filtered from seawater | place: China: Hangzhou Bay, Yangshan Deep Water Harbour | collected 2017-10-31
AAAGAGTCTGTCTGGAGGAAAGCCAATCCAAACGTTGGTAAGTCGGTCACAAGAACGTACTTTCAAGACCAAGTTCTTTCAGTCGAAAACAACCCAGCCGAACTGAACCGTTTCCTGCGTCTGCATCTGAACATTCGAACCAAAACAGAAACAGCATGGATTCCTTCGCATGTGTGGTGCAACGGCAATCCCAAACCTGATGAAGTTCGCTTACTCTCAGTCGCAGCAATCAAAGACTGGATATCAGAGCATTCACTCTGGCACAATGTTGGCAATGACAGTCGCTTCACGACAGCGACTTCGATTGACGTGTATCTGGCAAGACACCAGTTGTACTGGTCTTGGTACATCAACAAAGTCGAGGAACTGAGAGATGAAGAATGCCATGCTGGTTTTGATAACTCCCAAGTACACGACTTGGCATCTCTATCCCTATTCTTCCCAACTAAAGGCATTCTGCTCAACTGGTCTTGGTGCCCTGCAAAGAGCATTTACCAACGCAGTCACGAACAGAGCCTGCCCTACGGATTGTGGTATGATGCTGGCCTGATCAACTCCACCAGTCCGCTCGAAGCGATCGACGAAGATGCTATCATTGCTGCCATGCTGGGAGATTCCAATCAGACTGGTATCTTAAATCATTTTCGAGGTTGCAGAGAGATCGTTTTTGACCGATACTGTGTTCACGCAATCTACTCAGGTCTGAAGAAGTACGGATTCCCCAGCAGAGCCTATCCCCAAAACTTTGCTGGTATGAACGAACCTTGCAGACGCATGAGTGCCTTAGTTCAGGACGGTATGCTGTTTCATGGCGGGCATCCTGTTCTGGACTGGATGATTGGGAATGTTGTTATCCAGCAGTCTCGGGATGGACTGATGCGACCGGATAAGTCAAAATCAGTCAACAAGATTGACGGTATTGTTGCAAGTCTGATGGCGATTGGTTCGCACCTGTACCCGGAAGACGAAGTTATCACAGATATTCGATCACTCAGGTGAACTATGTTCCGATGGCTTCGTAGAAGTGAACCGTCCATTCCCGCCAGCAAGGTCAGCAGCCTTGTGGGGAACCTTGTCGATGCTGCCTGGAATGCCACAGGCACAATGACTTGGCGGGATATGTTCGGGATCATGAATCACGAACGATCCTACACTGACCAATCCCAGACCGCCCTGAGACTCTCTGCAGTCTTCTGTGGCGTCAAGATCTACACAGGGATGATCAATTCCCTTCCCCGGCGAATGTACGCACTGGAAGCAGGCTCTGGCGAGCGTACACGAGTGGTCACATCCACCGAGCACCCAGCCGCCCGCTTGTTCTCTCATTACTTCCACCCAGAACTGCTTTCTGACGATGCTCTGATGATGATCGTCTATGACGTTCTGATGGACGGTAACTGCTACTTCCTGAAAGAGACAGACACCCAAGGCCGCACCAGCCGTCTGTACTACATTCATCCTTCCAGAATCTGTCGAGGAAACATCTTCCGTGCCAACGGTGGTGAGAACCTGTCAACAGGTCGTGTAGCCGCATCCGGAGAACTGCTGTACCGCATCGACACAGGACTGTCTGAGCGTGACCTGAAGACCGAGCCGCTGATTGTACCCAAGGACAGCATTGCTCACTTCCGCAGTCACGTACTCGATACTCAGTACCACCGTGGTCAGGGATTCATTCAGAACAATGCCCGTGTCATGGATCTGTACTCAGCCAGCGAAGAGTTCGGCTGGAAGTTCTACACTCGTGGTATTGCGACCCAGATGTTCCTGACCACTGAGAATCGTCTGGACGCTCAGGTACTGAAGCGTATCGAAGCGAACTTCTCGGAAGATCCTGACGCACCTCTGGAATCCATATTCCGAACTCGTGTACTGGAGCAGGGCCTCAAGCCTGTTCACATGGGTATTCCATTCCAGCATCTGCAGTTCATTGAGACTCGGGCATTCAGTGTCGAAGACATTGCTCGCGGTCTCAATGTTCCTCCCGTGCTGCTGCACAGTTACATGGGCACCAAAGCTGGTGACGTGGATATCTCGGCTGCCATGTCGATGTTCATCCAGTCTTCGATCGGCCCGTTACTGTCACGTATCTGCAGTCAGTTCAGAACAGAAGTTCTGCCTATCCCCAGCCACATGTTATTCCTGTTCGAGTTCGAGCAGTTGTATCTGTACCGCAACGTCATCGACAAGTTCAGCAATGCTCTGCGTAACCTGTTCGAGACTGGCATCATCAATCGCCGTCAGGCCAGTAACCTGCTCGGTATGCACATTGATCCGCGAGACGCTGCAGCAGACCCACGCTACGTACCTGTCAACCTCATGACTGTCGAGCACTCTCTTCACCTCGAAGAAGGTGCAAGGCTTGCCAATGAAGCCACAACAGCCAGCACAGAGGCTCAGCAGAAAGCCAACGAAGGTATGGTCTCTGCTGAGGAGTACGCCGCAGTCGAACAGAAAGCAGCAGCCAAAGCCGAGCCACCATCCGGACGAATGGACAAGTCTCCCTCTCAGTCCGGCATTGATAAGCGACTGCGTAATGCGTTCATGCGTACTGTTCGTGGTATTCGCAACTACGAGCAGAAGGTACTGGAGCAGAAGCGTCAGTCTCGCCCGGATGACTACGAAGTCGCTGTGTCCGAGTTCTATGCAGCAGACGGCAAACTGGCCACCATGCTGAACGAACAGGTGTCTGAATGGTCCGATACCTTCGGCGACACCGTAACCAACTTTGTCTCTACATGGCTTTCCACTCAGAAGTTTCCAGAGGGTATCGAAGATGAAATCAATCGTACTGAACAGCAAGCCGCTTGACGGTAGCCGGACCCTGCAGACCACTGCTGCGTTCAACAATGACGAACTCTGCATCTACGACATGATCCTGTCGCAGAAGTGGAATCCGGAAGATCCTTACGTTACTCCCGACGAAGTCGTCAACTTCCTGAAGGATGCACCGTCTGAACTGACGGTACGCATCAATTCTTCAGGCGGTGAAGTCGGAGCAGCAATGGCAATGTACAACCGCCTGCTGGAGCACAACGGCACTGTCAACACGATCGTTGATGGATACGCATTCAGTTCTGCTGGTTGGCTGGCACTGGCCGGATCAAACCGTCAGATCTGCAACGGCGGTCTGTTCATGATGCACAACCCGTACATGTACGAAGAGATCAACAGTCTGGCATCCATCGACGCCGCCAAGAACCGCTGGGAAGCCCATCGCAACGCCATTGTGAATATCTTCACCTCCAGAACTTCTATGAAAGCCGAAGAGGTTCAGAACCTGATGGAAGCCACAACTTACTACGGTGCTCAGGAAGCCGTAGATAAGGGACTGTTCCATTCAGTCCGTAACGCTCAGCCGCAGAATGCTATGCTGAACTGCCTGAAGGTTCCGACCGAAGCACTCAACAAGGCTATTATGCCCGCAGCACCTGACCTTTCTGAACTTCGACGCCGAGCCTTGAATGCTCGTAGAATTTCTGCGAACTTAACTTGACAGCCCTATTACACCCGTTTACAGTGTTTGCATAGCCCTGCCCACAGCAACGCAAATAAGCACGGCCCTGCTTGTCCGTTTCTGGACCCCACAATTCAAAGGATCTAAGATGTTCCGTTTTTGGTATGCTGCCGTGATGGGCTGCTTGGGTGCCGTGTTCAATGACACGGCTGCAAAGAATGGTGATCTGGCAAAGTTCACCGCAAACCAGTTGACTGACGAACGCAATCGTCTGATCAGCGTGACCGATCAGTACGAAGCCAAAGGCGATAAGCTGACGGCTGAGGAACTGACTTCCTACCGCAATGACATTGAACGCCTTGAGGCGGTTGTGAACTGCCTCAATACTACGGCAGTTGGCCTTGCTGAACGTCGTAACGCCGCACTGTCTACCGCAGCCGTGTCGAATGCTGTCGGTGGTCTTGTCGTAAACCTTGCCGGCGGTGTTAGCACTCGCCCAGCATGGGAGAAGGACAAGGACAAGTACGGGTTTACTGATCAGCGAGATTATCTTAACGCTGTCGTCAACCTGTACCGCACTCGGAATCCTGACGACGCTGACCCTCGTTTGAAGCGAGTCGTCATGGATGCGGTAGGTTCAGACGAGTTCAGCAAGGCCAACTGGGAAGCACAGGGGATCATGGTTCCTCGGGGCTTCATCAACACCGTGATGCAATTGGAGCCTGAAGCCGATCGTATCAGCGGTCTGATGACTCGCATCAGCATGTCTGCCCCGGTTGTCGATATTCCTTGCCGAGTTGACAAGGACCATCGCACCAGCGTGACTGGCGGATTCAATGTCTATCGCGGCAAGGAAACGTCGATTCCGACGATGACCAAGAACGCGATGGAACTGGTCAGTCTCAAGGCCCATGAGATCAACGGTGCTGCCGCTGTCACCAATCAGTTGATGGCCGACAGCCCGATCTCGATTGCCTCTCTGATTGATCAGGGTCTGCGTCAGGAAGCACGTTCCTTCCGCATGGATGAACTGCTGAACGGCAACGGCGTCGGTCGTCCTCTGGGTATGCTGAACAGCAACAATGCTGCTCTGCTTAGCGTGAAGCGTGAAAGCGGTCAGGCGACTTCCAGCATCGTCAGCGGTCTGAATGTCCTGAAGATGCGTAAGCGTGTCTGGGGCTACGAGAACGCCGTCTGGCTGGCACCTCTGGACCTGTACGACGTTCTGTTCACTCTGGTGATCGAGTCGCCGAACAACGCCGGTATCACCAAGCTGTTCTACCCGTCCACTGGCGGAGAACTGCCGGATACCCTGCTGGGTCGCCCGGTGATCTGGACCGAGTACATGCCCGGCATCACAACCGGACAGGACGGCAACCTGATCAGCGAATGGAACGACAACTTCCTGGCTTGCGTGAATCCGACGCAGATGCTGTTCGGGGAACGTGGTTCTGCCACCATGACCCGCTCGATCCATGTGCGGTTCCTTGAGCGTGAAGAAGTGTTCCTGTTCACCAGCTTCGACGATGCTCGCCCGTGGTGGAAGTCCACGTTCCAGCCGAAGAACGGCGGTCTGACGCTGTCGCCGTTTGTTGTTCTGGACAAGACCACTGCCTGATCCCTTTGGAGGTGGGGTAACTGAAGTTCGAGCCGCCGACGTTACCCCACCTCCCCCCTTTCTGCTTTCATTCAAATCATCCAGAAGGATGTTCTACTATGGCCAATCAGAAGTTCACTCACCTGACCAGCAAGTACATGATTGTGCCCTTGGGCACGATCACCCTGACTGGTTCTCTTGCAAACGCCCACGTCATCACCGAGATCATGGACAAGGCCGCTCTGGTTGTCGCCGGTGCGTCACTGACCGGGAACCTGACCATCGCTGCTTACGGTTCCACCGTCGCAGCAGGAACCTCTGGTTTCACCCTGATCAAGCAGGTTGTCTTCACCAGTGGTACGACTGCCTGTGCTCTGGAACTCGACAGCGAAGAAGTCAGCTTTGCCGAGAATCAGGCCGGTGTTCAGTTCAAGTCCGTTGTGTACCGTGTCAACGGCACCAACACCAACACCATCAAGGCTGCTGCAATGGTCGTGCCAATGCACCGCCGAGACGATCTTACCCCGACAGGAACTGGCACCCTGACCTGATCTGCAGGCCAATGTCAGTACCTTGAAAGTGCCCTCACGGGTACGACCGCACAGAGTTCGATGGGGGTGACTCTGTGCGGTTTTTTGCGTAACACACCCGTCCCACCTCTCCCGCTATCGGTGACGTGGATCATGGACGGGTTTCTTTGTTATACCAGAGGTTTCGTATGCCGCTTTACATCGACCTCTCAACGGAAGCCGCAGCATCAACGCTGATTACTCAGGCGTTCATCAATGATGTAAAGCGAAACATCGGCTTCGACCCTGAGACGCCGGACTCAGAACTTCCGGTAGACATTGTTGGGCTGATCAATACCAGCATGACGATCTGCGAGAAGGAACAGTGGCGATTCCTGCTCCGCAAGACAGCAAACCTGTCTTTGCCTTACGAAGCGTTCCTGGCCGCAGATCGTCTGCTGGTGTTGCCTTTCGGCAGAGTCACCAGCCTGACCACGTTCAGCTACAAGAAGTACGACGGCACGACTGCCAATATCTCAAGTGCCAACTACACCATCTACCCACACGAGCCAAGCAAACTGTGGTGCAAAGACTGGTCCGCTCTGTTCACCGACATTGACAATGACCAGCCGTACCCGATCACAGTCGCGTACCAAACTGGTTACTCTTCCTTCTCAGAAATTCCTCGCAGCACAGTTCAGGCAATCAAGATTCTTGCCTACCACCTGTACGAGTTCCGAGATGCAGTAAGTGACAATCCGGTCTCAGAACTCCCACAAGGTTACTGTGCTCTTCGAGACCACAACCTGCTGAATGACATGCGTGCTATCAAGTACGTTGCTGAAGACTGGAGTAAGGTGAGTCGCGGATGAACAAGTACAACCGCCGAAGCCGACCGAACCTTCGCTTCATGCTGGAGTTCTGGACTCCCAGTACGAAGAGCAATGCCTCTGGAGAACTCGAACAGGGCTTTGAGCAACACTACCGTGGTCCATTCGCTCTGGAAGTACCGCAGAAGCCTACAGAAATTGTTGCTCAAGGTCTGGTGCAGACCGAACAGCAATTCATTGCTATCGGGCAGTGGTGCCGTCCAGCCAGTACCGTGACCGAGGGTATGTATTGTGTCTGGGTAGGCGGACAAAAGGTGTACGCAGTTGTCGGCCAAGCAACTGACCCTTGGGGCGACCGCAAGAAGATCCATATCCGACTGGTTGACAACGTAGCACAACCTATCGCTCAGAAACTTATTCCGACGATGATCTGATGGCAAAGAACAGCCTCAAAGTAAGATTCACCATCGAGCAGAAGTTTCGTAAGGACTTCGATGCTCTTGAGGAGAGAATACAGAAGAAGGTTGTGCGTCGTGCTATTCGTGCTGCGGTTCAGCCTATCGAAACAAGCCTCAAGGCTGAAGTGCTTGCGAACGCTGAGTTTGATCGTATGCAGCGTGAAGAGAACGGATCATTCACCAGACTTCCACCACAGTCTACTGGTGCCACATTCCGAGCAGTACGAACAAAGGTTCGACAGAGCCAGCGTAGATCCTACCGTTACTACGGTGTAGTCGGTATCGACAAGGCTCACCTCGAATACATCAACCCGAACGTAAGGCCGGAGAACAACACAAACGGCAGGTATCAGCAAATCTACACTGGTCGGATCAAGGGACTGGCCAAGCACGGCAGGATCAGTTACTATCGTTCCAAGTCATCCCAGCCAAGAGAAGTCAAGGCAATGGCTCGCAGGACGTTTGGTACGAGACCTGAATCCTTGAAGAATAAGAATCGCCGTAAGCGTCCTGCAAACTACTGGCACATCTTCCTGAGAGGTGCCACAGGCGTAGACAAGAAAGGCCCTTGGGCTGGCAAAAGAAAGCACGCTTGGTCTGGTAACGATCTACTGCTGAAAGTGGTAGACCGACACCGAGCCAGCACTCTGTTTATCTTCCGCCAGAAACTCATAGAGGGTCTGAAGAAGGGCAGCACATGAGTCCCTACAATCTGGACACAGCCATTCAGTCCTTGCTGGGTGGAATCAAAATCTCCGGCAAACCCATTACTGTCGCCAAAGCAGGCTTCATGCCGTCTCTGGATCTGCAGAAGCATCCCTACGGCTACATCTACTGGGACTTAGGCGAACAGTCGCCTATGCACTGTTCTGAAGGTCTGGGAGAGACCGAAACTGTATCCTTCAACCTTGACATTGCCTGTATCGCACATGACAATGCTCAGCGTAAGGCTTTAGCGAATGCGGTGCTGAACATCCTACAGCCAGTAGTCAGCAATCGTAGAACGCAACTCACCTCCCATAGCGTTACAGGTACTGGCGTGTTCATCAACTACATTAGGTTTCTATCCTCGGGAGAGGCAATGGAAGCCAAGACTGGTCAGTCAAATCCTGACGTGACTGTGATTCTCCTTTCGTTCACTGGTAAGGCTACTCTGTAGGAGGTTTTCTGATGCCCATTCGCGATACGAGTCGTATTCGAGTCAAGTTCTTCGAGCAGACTACCGCACCCACAGGAAGCGGTGCAGCACCTGATCCGGTCGATGCAAGCAGTGATGTGTACATGTGCCTTGTAGACGGGCCGAACTGGTCCGGCTTCACTCGTGGTGACGTTGAAATCACCTGCAGCAACACGGCACTGGACGCTTGGGGCAACCTGATCCGTCAGTACCAGGCTGGCAAGATGGTTGACCTCGGTACCATCACACTGACGCTTGACTGGGACCCTGACACAGCCTACGGTGGTCGAGAGATTGCCGCATTCATGGACGGTCGAACTGGTAACCTGCTGATCGAGTTTCCGGCCAATGCAGGCGAAACCACTGGACCTGTTATCACTGTGAACGGCTACTGCAACTCCTGCACACCAGCCGGTACCGTTCTGTCTGATGACCAAGCCAGCCGCAGCACCGTCGAACTGGTGTTCAAGCTGAACAGCATCAGCTTCGCAGTTGCCACCTGATTGATCAAGTACCTCGTACCCCTTAACCCTCATTCGGCGAGACTCCCATGATCTTTGCTCCTCTGAAGCGTGTTACTGTACCGTTCTCTTCTTCCTCAGAAATTGTTGAACCGTCGATGGCAATCATCACTGCGTTTTACTCCGCAGTGAAGAATCTGCCGAAGATCGACAACGATGCGGATAAAGTGTCGTACCTGCATTTCAATGCACTGCGACAGTTGATCTGCCTGTTCGACAACGGCAAACCATTCCTCGGCCAACTGGTCAACTCGCTGCATGACCAGAACGCCGAGGTATGGTCTGTCACCGTTCTGGAAACTGACAGCATCCGTCAGATCCTCGACGCACTTGATCCAGCGTACCTGAATCGAGTCATCGAGCATTACATGGAGACTGTCAGTTTCCAGCAGTCGGAAGTGTTGCTGAATCTGCTGCGTGAAGTTTGGACAGAAACCCCCGCAGCAAAAAACTGATAACTCCCAGCGACAGGCAATGGTTCGTTCTGTTCCTCTGCAGTCGCTGGGGGAAGTCTTTAGCAGAGATTTCTGCTATGCCCATGTCCGAGTTCGACCAGCACTGGAATTACTGGAAGACCTACAAGTGGGGCATGACCGATGATCTGCTCGCGATTGTCGCAGCCAATGACATTCGCTTCCATGCTCCGAAGTCCAAGGTCAAACCTTGTGACGTAAAGGAATGGACACTGCAAAAGGACTACGCTTACAAAGCTGCTGCAGTCATAGCCAAACCCGTTTCTGCTATCAGGAGCGGGTTTGAGGCTATGATGCGAATGATAGGGACGAAGAAATGACAGCGGGCATGAGCGTCACGGACATTGCAGCAAGCATCTCTCTGGACTACGCATCGTTCATGCAAGGCATGAAGATGGTAGAGCAGAAGTTTGTTGACTTTTCGAAGTCCACAGCATCCCCATTCTATCCCGGCAGTGCCCCAGACCAAGGTGGGGCACATGTCCAAGCATTCATTGACGAACAGATTAAAGCCGATGGCAGAATGACGGCTTTGATAATTGCCAACCGTCAGAGAGTGCATCAGTTCGATCAGGAGGCTCACGCTTACCGAATCCGTGCAGCGAAAGAAACTGCAGATCTGGAAGAGCGTATTGCCAACGCCAAACTGATCGAATCTCAGCGTGTTGCTGAAATGCACAAGTACGATCAGCAGCAGCGTAAGCAGGAAGCCGACGATCAAATGGAAGCGTCGAACGCTATCCGCAGGCGTATGGAGCGTTACGCCGAACTGCAATCTTCCATCTCAGAAATCTTTGGTCGCCAGAATCAGAGGTTGGAAGATCAGGCACATAAAGGAGACTACCTCTACGCCCTAAATAAACGTCAGACACAGGAGCGAAAAGCACTTCTGTCCGTGATTGCTGATATCGTGCATCACGAAAAGATGCTCGGTACATTCGATGCTGAAAGAGCAAAAGTCTTAAAAGAAATCACAGCATCTTTTAAGATTTTACAGCAGCAAGAGCAGGAGGCTGTAGCAGACGGAATTAAGACCGATGCCCAAGAAAGAGCACAACGAGCCGCAAACGAACGCCTAGACACAGAGCGTAAAATTGAGGCTGTACTGAACAGACAGGCCGCACAGTACGATGAAGTCTACGCTTTTGAATTGAAGCAAAGAGCCGCACGGTCAGAATTTGCTAGGCTGCTCCTACAAGCTAAATCGCAAGGAGTCTCTAACGAAAACCTGATGGGTGCTGCTACTCAATTTCGTGAAGCACAAACAAGAGAGAAGGAGGCGTTCAATGCCTCACGAATAGCCAAAGAGAATGCTGCTAACGCTGAGGAATTGGCAAACTGGAAGCAGCAAGACGCTCATGTGCAAGCGTTAAGGCTTAACCAAATGGAGCAGGAACAGAACCTGCAAAAACGTGGAGCAGCACTGATCAAATCGCTGGCTACGGCTCAAGATCTGCATAATGAGCGTGTGCAAGAATATGGGCACATGTTGCGTGCAAACATCATTACGCAAAAGCAATATACGCAAGCTGTTGCACAATCCAATATGATAATGAATGCCTCTAATATGGGGGCTGGCCGTTTTTCTGGTGCGATGACGCAACTGTCTTTTGCGGCAGAAGATTTTATTCAGGTAACGGCTATGGGCGGTGGGCTGAATATGGCTCTCATGTCCGCCAGCAACAACATGAGTATGTTTGTACGCTCTATGCTTCCTGCAACTGGACTGCTTAGCGGTATTGCAGGGGCTATTGTGCCTTTGGCAGCAATAGGCATCGGAATGTACATCACCAAAGTAATGATGGCTAAAGACGTTACTGAGGATCTGAATAAAGAGTTGGAGAGGCTACTTCGCAATGCTCAGCAAGATATACGCCTTAGATCTCTGTACGCTTTTGAGGATGTACAGAGTATCTCTTCTGCTGCTGCAGCAATGAGCCGTGCCGCTGAAGCATCAAAAGAATTAAAGAAAGCCCAACTGGAACAAAAACTCGCTCAGAATGCTGCGAATTCTTCGCTGGAGACTCTGATAATGAGTCTTGAAGAAGCACGCAAACTGACAGATGTTCCATTTGCTTCAGACGAATTCGAATACTATCAGATGGCATTTAAGGAGTACGAAAGAGCATTTGAACAGGTAATGAATGCTGGTATCAAAACTGAGCAAGACGCAAGAACAGCCTTGTCTAGATACTTGGCGAGTATTTCTGAATTCCCGAACGTATTCACTGATCAAATTTCGATAATCCAAAAAATACTCAGTGACCCACAGGCAAGTGCCCTTGAAGCGTTCAGGCAACTCGAAGAACAGAATGCCAGAGCGTTTGATGCTCAGCAGCAAATGGAAGAGGCACGTAAACGAGCACTCGAACTATCCCGCGAAGAACTTCGAGTACGCCAAGAGGAAGAGTACCTGCTCCTTCGAATGTCTGAAGAAGAGCGGGCAAGATACGATATGGAGCAACAGCGTAAGAGATTCATTGGATTTGATCCGGGAGTTGCAATCGCTCTAGGTAATCCTATGGCCGCTGCTCAAGGTGCGGCAATGGGAATGCTATTTCTGCAAGCACAAGCCGCAAAGATCGAGAAAGAAATTGCGGACATGCAACAGGCTGCTTCCCCAGAAGTTATGGGGGGTATGCAACAGAATGCTGCACAAGCACAAGCAGATGCGTTCAAGCAAATATTCGCAGCAGCAAACAAACAGCCTAACCCTCAATTAACTCGACAGATCCAGCTACTCGAAGATATCAAAGAGGCGATGAAGAAGGGCGGAGTAATGTTTCAGGTAGTAGGGCAGTAGGAGATAAAAATGGCACAAGTCCTAGGGGCATTACTCGACGGCAAAACCATGTCGGCAACTTGGGGAACCAATGTTGTCAACGAACGATGGCTTGTAAAGATGGCATCGCCTTTGGACGATGTATCCGATGTTCAATCTCAATTACCTGCTTACGGTGCTACAGCAGAGCCAACGTTCACCATCGGTATTTCATACCACCCTAAACTTACCAATCTCAAACTAAAGTCCCTGAACAGCCTGTCACCATCACCAGAGGGGCAGCCTTACTGGATCGTAGACGTTACCTACGAAACTCCTCAGTGGATGAAAGAAACATCAGGACCGGACAAGCGATTAGACGCTAACGGCAATCCCATCATTCGTCCTTGGGATGAACCCCCAACGTGGTCTTCCAGCACTCGTACTGTTAAGCAAACTAACTTCAAAGATGCTTCAGGAAATTTGTTGCTGCACGCAAATGATCTTCCCCTTACGGAAGGAATCGACGCTGAGATTCAACTCGAAGTGCATCAGTTTACGTGGAATGTTCCTTACGACACCTTCAACTACGCCAATGATGTTCGCCCATTTCAGTATAGAGTAAATTCTAATACTTTGTACGGTTCACCCGCCGGGTTTGTGCTATTGGAAACGCTTACAGCCTCAGAAGCGTACCGTAGCACAACTGTCAGTGTTCCTGATGGAGTGACTCCACCTGCTCAGATCCTGTTCCACTACATCACCATGAATGCAACATTCGTTATTGATGCTTACGGCAACGCACGAGGTATAAGTTATTTTGCCGAGCAGCAACGTCGAGTGTCTATGCACACTGCACAGAAAGTCGCAATACCTCTCACCATTCCTCAAGCTTACGGCTACGCACCCATTCCTGTGAATGCCCGAGGTGACTTTGCTGAAGCCCCTTGGCCATTACTTTCTGCAACTGCTGCCACAACAAGAGGACTACCCTTCGGTGCCGCTGCACCTTACACAGAAATGGGAAGTTTGGACCCGCTTGCGGATTTTCACTATATTGACACAGGACTTCCATTAGCGGCAAATTTGACAGGATTTGTCAATACGCACGGACTGGTGATTCCATGACCCCACTTGGCGGTTTCACACTCGAAGATGCAAGTGAGATTCACCGTCGCGTTCT
>JAAOEI010000673.1_pt1 | contig 12965 bp, 19 predicted proteins | sample 7059261 | NCBI WGS metagenome assembly JAAOEI01 (sample SAMN14008812, study PRJNA610033) | viral metagenome | isolation source: viral particles filtered from seawater | place: China: Hangzhou Bay, Yangshan Deep Water Harbour | collected 2017-10-31
TGACTATGATCGCGCGACCGAAGACGCCGTGCCGCGCGCCTATGGCGGGCTGGTGCCGCGTTCGGGTTATCAGGCTGGTGGCCCTCCCGACGATGGCGGCGAAGGGACTGGCTACAGCACGGATGTTCTTCCCGGCGCGATAAGGAAGACCGCCCAAGAACTTGGTGTTAATCCGCTCGATTTAGCGACTGCTATTTCTTATGAAACTGGCGGAACATTTGACCCTTGGCAGAAGGGGCCGACCACAAGATGGGGTCAACATCGCGGCCTTATCCAATGGGGCGAGCCACAACGACAGCGATACGGCGTCACTGAAGACGCGCCAGCTGGCCAGCAAATGCAGGCTGTTGGCGAATATCTTCGTGACAGAGGCGTACGCCCCGGAATGGCTCTTCCTGAGATTTATTCTGCGATTAATGCTGGCACTGTTGGCCGACTTGGCGCGGTTGATAAGGGTACAACTGTTGCTCAGAAGCTTGCGAGCCCGCAAATGGCGCGGCATCGTCAAGTTGGCGCACAATTCCTTGGGTTGAATCCCGGAGATTACCCCGCCGAAGGCACGCAAGAGGCGCAGCTCCAGCGCCCCGGAGCTGGGCAATTTGTAAACCCGATGGAGCAAAGAGGCCAGCCTGCGGAAGGCGGTCTTGGCGCTGCGGCTAGAGCAATCCTGCCGACAACAAAAAGCCCTACCGGCGAAGAAAGTATCAACTGGAAGCAGACACTGATCCCGGTTCTCACGGGTCTTGGCGCAATGGCTTCTTCGCCCAGTCGCTATCTAGGCTCCGCTGTTCTGCAAGGTCTTGGCGCTGGTGCGCAGTCTTACGCAAACCTTGAGAAGCAGCAGGCTGATATTGGGCAGACGCAAGAACTGACTAGAACGCAGCAAGCTGAGACATCCCGCAGATGGCTTGCTGCCGCCAAGGACGCGATGTTCACTGCTAACGGAAGACAATATATTCTTACCGCGAAAGGGCCCGTTCTTTGGACTGTCTATGCGGCTGATCCTACAAAATATGGCGAACCTCTCGCGGGGCCGCAGGCGCGCAGGGCTATTGAAGCATATCCCGGCGCAACGCCAATTACACCTGATGTTTATGGCGAAGGTCAGCGCGAGACACCTACTCCCAGAGCCCCCGGAGAACCGTCTGCACCGGGCACCCCCGGAGCGCCGGGAGAAAAACCGGGTAAGGAACAAGCGCCGCAGCATGTTTCGACATCTAATCCGCAGTACGTTACTGGTGGCCCGACGCTCTATACGTTGGTTGGTACTTCTGCACCCCGTAATATTGAGGTTGATGTAAATCGTACAAAGTACGGGACAGAAGAAGAGATCAGCGCAAACAGGGCAGAGACGAAACAAAAGTACGCGAATTATCGCTCAATGGCTGAGAACTCGTCAAAACTTGCCGATCAATTCGACAAGCTGGCGCAGTATGCTTTGTCTCTTCCGCAAGAAGGATGGGGGCAGCAAGGTCCTTTGAACAATCTTAAAACACTTTGGACGGGTTATGCTAACGAAGTGCTTAGAACGGCTGGTGTCCCGACAAGAATTACAGAAGCTGACATTGGTACGGGAGAAGCGATGAGAAAGCTTCAGTCAGCTCTATCAGGGCAGGCTGGCAGCAGATCTGATCAGGCTCTTAGTACGGCAATGTCTTCAATACCAAACATTAGCCAGTCTCGTGACGGCTTTATCAAATCCTATGCCCCAGAGCGCGTAAGAATGCAGAAAGACATGGATATGGCTCGTTACATTGAAGACTACCGTCGCGAATACGAGAAAAAATACGGGAAATCGTTCCCTGCTGGCTGGTCGATTGTAAATGCCGAACGCAGCTTCAAAGACGACAACCCAGAAACTAGTTATGTCGAAGATGAGAAAAGAATGAAGTGGCTAATGAACACTCAGGATCCACGAACAAAACAAGATTATTGGTCGTCGTTCCGTTCAAACAAATATCCACAATACTACGTTGACAGATTGACTAGGGGTGTAGGGTATAGGCGTTACTTTGAAGGCTTCAGGCAGTAGGAAAAACACATGGCCAACATAAGTGAAGAAGATTTCTTCAAAACTGCGCCTGTATTTCCGGGTTCCGCAGGGGAGGCTGCCGCGCCATCCCGACCTTCTGCCCCGTCATCTTCTGAAGAAGACTTCTTTAAGTCTGCTCCAGTTTATGGCCAAGAACAACCCCAAGCGCCAACAACTGCAACTCAACAAGTACCATTTGGAGAAGACATCAAACGCGCTGCTCAAGCAGGGGCCGCTCGCGGAGCATTAAGTCTTGTTGGACTGCCGGGTGATATTGAAAGCCTTGGTCGTCTTGGCCTTAGAAAATTGGGATATGAGGTTGCCGCAGAGCCAGCTCTACCTACTGGGGCACAAGTTATATCTGGCGCAGAAAAAGCCTTCCCATCAATTCAGGAAACAACTCAATACAAACCGCAAAATCAATTTGCTAAATATGTAAAAGGAGCAGCGGAATTTTTGCCGGCGGCGGTCATACCCGGAGGCCAAGCAAGTCTAGGAGCACGAGCGGCTGGTGCAATAGGCGCTGGTTTAGCTTCTCAAGGTGTAGAGCATTTTACTGGCAAAACACCTGAAGAGGCGTCTGGTTATCAAACCGCAGGACAGCTTGGAGCCGCCCTTGCTGGTGGTATGGCTGGCTCTGGTCTTTATGGAAAAGTTGCTGGTGCCGGAAAGTCTTTATTGTCTCCATCTACCGCTGCATCTGAGCGGCTTGGCCAAACAATGTCTCGTGATGTGACTGCAGCAACTGCACGAGGTCAAATTCCGGCTGCAATCGAAGAAGGTTTGCCGCCCGCTGCTCTTGCCGGAACACAGACGCAGAGATTGATAAGAGAAGCGTCTGGCCGCGCAAGCGAGGCAACTCAAGGCGCTTTTAATCAAGCAATACAGGATTTCCGATCTCAAGCTGTTCCTAAGTTGCAGTCTCATATTGATGAGATTGTTGGCCGTGGAACTCCGGTAAACGCATTGGCTGAAATGGATTCTCTTGCCAGTCGCGTGAGAGACGTCAACAACAGAAATTATGCCAGAGTAATGGCTCTCCCAGAGGCGCAGGTTATACCCCCAGCCGCTATAGCTTCTGCTGAGACAAGACTTCGCACTATGTTTGGCGATCAGTTTGTCAATGACATTGGCCGTAGCATGATTGCACGCGGAGAAAGTCCCTCTTCCGTTGGCCTTATACAGACTGGTCGCGATTTTAAAATTGCTCTAACTGGTGCAAATTTGAAATTCTGGGACGAAGCAAAACAGTATGTCGACGACAGCATCAATAAGCTTTACGATCCTGTAACAAAAGCTCCAAAGCCCGGAACCGGTAGTGAAATAAGCACTCTTCAGGCGCTGAAAAAGTCAATTACAGATCCTCTTGATAAAATTGTAACTGAATATCCAAAGATTCGTTTTGAAGGCGCTGAATTGTACGGCGCTCGAAACGCTATGGATGCGGGTTATAGATACTTTGGCGATAAAGCATCAAAGAGCCTAAATTCGAAACAGAACTTTGCTTCTAATAAACTTACGCCAGAGCAAAGAGCGGATTTTGCATACGGATATGCTGGAGCATATCGGGATATGCTTGATAAAAATCCTTCTGCGGCGCTTGGTCTTTTTACAGGAAAGAATGCACCTCTTGAAATACGCAAGGCGCAATTCGCCCTTGGCAATGAAATGGCAAATCAGATGATTGCCAGAGCGAATGCACAGTTTCTGAACAGCAAAGTCAAAGAACTCGCCGGCGCTCCTTCTTCCAGCGGATATTGGGGGGCGGCGGCGGCTGGTGGCGTTGGTGCTGAAGTTCTCGCAACAATTGCTCGCGGCGGTGAATTTGCATTGCAAAATGCATTGGCCTTCAACGTCAGTCCATCAATGATTGCAGGCGCTCTATTGGCGTCAACGGCAAAAGGAATATACACGGCGAGAGAGCGTCGAATAGCTGAAGAAATTATTCGACAAGCGGCAGACCCAAATTCTTGGTCGCGACTTGGCGAGTTGATGGCAAAAAATCAAGAAGCTCGTTCTTTTATGAACAAGCTCATTACAACATCGCGCAGGGCAGCACCTGTTGCTGTAACTGAGCCGCAGAACCCTGCCGGAGAACGCCCCCAACGCGCCACGGGTGGCGCGGTGAACTTGCGGGCGCTCGCCAATTCCGCGCGCAAGGCCGTCACCAAGAGCACCGAAGACCTCCTGCGAGCGCCGGACGAGCATGTCGTGAAGGCGCTTGAAGTCGCAAACCGTCACATCTGAGGGCTACAAAATGGCTTCGTCCTACACGCTCAACAAGAACATCGAGAAGCCTGCGTACAACGACTACGCCGCGAATCCTACGGGATGGTCGGGACCGGTCAACGACGACTGGGACGCAATCGACACGGCTTTAGGTGGCGGCCTCGCACTCAATGCAACGGGGTCTGTTGGTACGGTTAATCTGACGATCACCCAAACCAGAAATCTGGTCATCACCATCACGGGCACGATGACCGGAAACGCCATCTACACGTTGCCCCAAAACACTGCCGCAACGGCGATCGTGGGTGGCCAGTGGATTGTCTACAACAATACGACCGGCAGCTTCACGGTCACGGTGTCGCCTGTGTCAGGCGGCGGCGGCTCTATTGTATGTCGTCAGGGAACTCGCACCGCCATCTATTCCGATGGAACAAATGTCGCCCTTGCAGATGATCGTGCATCGCCGGGTGGATCAAACACACAAATTCAATATAACGATTCAGGAGCCCTTGCTGGCTCATCGAAAATGACTTTCAATGGGACCACAACCACGATCGACACGCTTGCCGTAACAAACGCCGCCACGGTAGGTGGAGCAATAACTGGTTCGAGCACAATTGCGGATTCAATCGGCAATGTTAGAGCCATCCCCGCCAATGCACAAACAACTGCCTATGTTCTGCTTTCATCGGACGCTGGTAAATTCATCAGCATCACGACGGGCGGCGTGACACTCAATACCAGCATATTCACCGCTGGTCAGAACGTCACGATCTACAACAACAGCGGCTCCGACCAGACGATCACGCAGGGCGCTGGCGTGACGATGCGGCAAGTCGGCACCGCAAACACTGGTAACAGAACGCTGGCGCAGCGCGGCCTCTGCACGCTCCTGTGCGTGGCCAGCGAAGAGTACGTGATCACAGGCGGCGGTTTGAGCTGATGAGCATCTACAACATCCTCTGCGGCCTCGGCGACATTTATCCCCCCGGCACGCTGATCAACACGCAAGAATTTTTGACAGCGGGATCGGCGACATGGACGAAGTCCGTCGGCACCGACTACATCATCATTGAGATTATTGGCGGCGGCGGCTCCGGCGGGTCGTCCTACAATGGCGACAGTCAGTCACAAGGTGGGCAGGGCGGTTCCTACGTCCGGTACTGGGCCGGGACTGCAAATTTAGGCGCGACTGAGGAGGTGTTTGTTGGGGCTGGCGGCGTCGCCCAGAAGTCGAACGGCTCCTACGGCAATTACGGCAGCTTCAGTTGGTTCGGGCGTGCTATATGGGCCGCTGGCGGCTACGGTGGCCGAGGGCAGTTCACAGGCATTAACTCTGCGCCGTCGTACTCCCCAACAGTCTCCCAGCCACTGTGGGTTTCTCAGGCGTCGGAGACGGGCGCAGTGGGCGGCTACGGCATCGCGGCTGGCAGCAACGCCACGGACGCTGGCGGCGGCGGCGGCGGCAGCAAGAATAATGGGTCGGGCACCCCCAACGCCGGGGGCTCGTCATCGACGGCGGGTGCGGGCGGGGCGGGAACAAACGCCTCCTACACCGCCGGCACTGCGGGTTCCGCGCCGGGGGGCGGCGGAGGCGCAGCCACGTGGACCGCATTCTCTGGGGCGGGAGCGGTCGGCAAGATAATCGTCAAGAGTTATGCCTGACCGGCGCATAGCAGACATCCGAGTGCTTCTTGCAATACGACTTATAATGCTTTGTGCCGCCGCAGTATAATGCGCCGCGCTTACGATCAGAGCCAACTATAAATCGACAGGCACCCGGAAACAGTTGCATGATGTCGAGATTCTGCTCTGGTGTTTGAATGCCCAGAGATAATTGCTCGAAGACAATATTATCGTTATTTGGCTTGAATTGTTTCTTTTTGATCCATCCATAAGGTGTTCGTACCTCTCTCTTGATGGCTCTCTTTAATTTCTCAGTTGCCTTCGGCAACGAGCGAAGAGGAATGCCCTTTGCGCGCATTCTCGCTATGCGACCAATAATGGCGTTTCGGGTCATTCCACATTCTCTTGCCATCTCGCTGGCAGGCATTCCACTGTTCCACAAGTCGATTATCTGTCTGTTCAGTGCGTCTGATCCAATCATATCGACCTCCGTCGGATTGTGAACTCCACGCGGCCCGGAACGCTGAACCCCTAACTCAGGTAGTCAACTTACTATAGACTTCTCGTGTTGTCGGCAGGCGTGCAGGACGGTTGTGTGGTCCCGACTCTCAAAGAAGCGCCCGATATATTGCAGCGTCTTCCGTTGCTCGGTCCTGATGCGATACATGGCCTCGAAGCGTGCGCGGACGCATTTTTGGGTTCTCCTTTGACCGACGATTTCTTGGACCGTCAGTCCGTGTTTCTGCGCCACTGCCCATATAATGATCTGCGTCGATGACATATAAGGGGGCTTCTTCGGGCGCGGTTCCGGTTCAGGCTCCGGTTCTTTCGCGGGTTCCGCGACCGCAGGGGCGCTATATGCCAGCCGCGCACGGACGGCCTTGTAGTGCTGATGCAGTTCCTCGATCGTGTGCATTAATACCCCCTCCACTTCTTGATGATGTCTGGCAGCAGTTCAGAAATCAACCACACCACAAAAAACGCCAAGCCGACATTTATAAAAGTTAGTGTCACGGCGAACATGATGGTGATGTATGACATGATCCGGGCCTTTCTTATGGTTCAAAACTTCCATAGTTTCCGACATGCCAAGAGTGGACGTTTTGGACGTCCTCGACGTGGCCGCTTGAAACCAGCCAAGGGAGAAAATCATTCTCTCCGGGGCCATCCTCGGCATCCCGCCAGCTATGTTCTCCGGGCTTCCATTGAGCCTTGAAGGCATCGACCAATTCGCGCTTAGTCACGGTCTTCAAGACCTTCACAGGCCCGGACCATGATTGATCGCTGTATTCGCCAGTCTCGATAATGAGCAGCGTTCCAGCTTCAAGCACTTGGTCAAGATCGCTTTTCATCAGTCTGGCCTTTCTTCACGCTGCGGCGGGCTGCGCCGGTTCCTCGACCTTTTCCGGCTCGATCATGTCTTCTGGAATTTTGCCGTTCCGGTCGCGCGGATCGACAAATGCTTCCGCCTTGAACTCGTATGAGTATTTGGCCTTGTGCCTGACGAGGCGTGTTTCAAGGCACCAGTTGCCCTCGCCACTTGCACCAGCCTGCGCAATGAACCACCAGCGCAGCGCTTGCGCGGCGTCAAAACTGTAGTAGCCGGGATAGTCCAGCGGCCATGTCTTCGACGGGACGCCAATTGGCGACTGCTGAAATTGCACTTCTCGCCAACGGTTGTCGAACAATTGGCCGCAGATCACCTTGGGATCGTGGTAGGCGTATCGCGCCTCGACCGTGTAGACGGAGATCGTCCCGCTGCCGGACGGGATAGCTTCGGTGGGTGTAGGCTTTGTAAGTTGCGACATCTGGCTGGCCTTTCTCGCTGGAATATCCAGCATGTGAGTTTTACCGTAAATCATTTGACTTTATTCGTCAACGCACGTAAGAAAGTTTCACAGCAAGTTTTTAAGGTACGTGATGGAAATCGGCAAAATCAAGCGCGGATATGCTGCCACGAAGGCAGATCGGGAGGCGCTTGCGCGCGATGCCGAGTTGCCTGTGGCGTCGATCCGCTGCGCCGAAGTGAAGGGCGAAGCATTCCCGAAGCCTGAATGGAAGATGCGCGCGGGCGAATTGCTGGCGGTGCGCAGTCTGGCCGACCTTGGCGCTGACCGATGGGCGATAGCCGCTGCCGTGGAACTGATACGGGCACAGGGCGCGGACGTTATCGAAGTCCCTGTCGGGCGCGTCGCTGGCGCTGGTGTCGCAATGCTGAACGATGCGCTGTCCCGCATTCACGGCAAAGCGCGGCGCATGACGCCAGAAGAAGCCCGCGCGATGGCGAAAGCCCGTGAGGCAGCAAAGCGCAAGGGCAGGATGGCAGAGAAACAAGCCCTCAAAATCTGGCGTTCGTCGCGGTATCGGTCCTTCGAGGATGCGCTTAAACACATGCCCGGCTGGTCGAAGCGCACGGCGTATGATCTTCTCGGGCCACGCAACACGGGCACAGGTCGCCCGCGCAAATCATAGGAGGGTCGGACGATGCTATCGAAGAACATCTTCAAGCCTGTGTTGAGCGTTCTAGGCATTGCAGCGGGTCTGGCGGTTCTGGGTCCGTGTGTAATCGCGGTGCTTATCTTTATCCATAAGTTCTCCGTGAAGATGATGGTCGATGCTTGGAACTGGATTCCATAAAAGGAGCGACTATGCGCGACTGCACATGCCATCCTGCGGACAATCCGCCGAAGCCTTGCCCGCACCGCTACGCATTGGCGCTGTGCAAGATGGAAGCGGCAGAACGCCCGCTCGGCTTCCTTGATCTGTGCAAGGCTGCATTCGGCCTGCGCTGCGCCCTTGGAATGTGCGGCGGTCGCGTTGACCGTAACGAGCATGGCGAAATCGGATGGCGCTGCGATACGTGCCACACATTCAAAAAGTAAGGAGGCTGGCATGTGGTTTAGAAAGCTTATGTGCAAGCTTGGTTGGCATGAATGGATTTACGAGTCTGGTTTCATGCCCATGAAGCGTGAATGCCAATGCTGCAAGAAAAAGCAATTGAGCGGCGGGATTGAAGTCAATGGCTTCGTGATTCCGGACGGAACTTGGTCATAAACGGAGCGGCAGAATGTGGCGCAAAGTCGTTAAGATTGCTGGCGGGGTCTATGACATTGGCGCGCTTTCGGTGTGCATCCATGATCGCGGTCTGCTTCTCGCGTGGCGGCGGATTGTCTGGAAAGAATGGAAAATCTAGGGAGCCGAAATTACCGCATCGCCATGCGGATGTACTGCTGCTTGTAACGCTCAGGGCGGGTTGCCAAACGCTTGTTCCAGCCGCCCCAGCCCGCGACATGACAAGCACTCATCTGCGCGTGTGTGCGCACGCCAGCGGCAATGCACCGCTCCATGTGCATGATGCCTGCGCGTATGCCGTACTCACATTCCGTCAGCCTGCGCGGGTCCAGCCCCATTGCACGCGCCGTGCGTGGCATGACCTGAAGCGCGCCCTGCGCTCGATCACCGCCATGCGAACGCACGCGAGGCCCCTGCGCGCCGCAGCGGAATCCGCTCTCCAGCCTTGTCAACTTCAACGCAGTCGTTGTCCACTGCGCGCCCAGCCGCGCGCGGGCTTCGCGCTCCACGATGCGGGCGACGTATTCACGATTCGCTGGCACGTAGGTCTTGGGCAGCGTGCCGAAGGGCGAACGTGTCTCGTTAACCAGCGGACCCGTCCAAGAGTTTGCTTTGTCACGGGCAAAAAACTCCGCTGCGTTCATGTCTGCGAAGGCTGGAGTTGCGACCAGCATCGCGGTGGCGATGATTATTTTCTTCAAGATTGGTTCTCCTTTGTGTCTTCGAAAAGGGCGCGGGCTTCATCAAGCCAATCAAACGCCATCTGATCTGGATAATCAGAGCGGACAATATCGTTCAAAACTTTTCGCAGCGCCGCTTCCAACGCCTCAATCCGGTCGGCGGCTTCGTGCAAAAGTCCACATGGGTGGGTCCCATAAAGGCTGTCCTCTTCTTTGCGCAGGCGCTTCACAAGATCATCGCTCATGTCATCTTCCCTATGATGAACGCCACCGCCGCCATGAGTGTGATCATGGTGACGATGGCGCAGCCGCTGTCGTTACTTCCCCGATGCGTCTGCATTGCGTTCATGGTAGTCGGGCGCAAGGCGCGTAGCCATGACCTTTATGTCGTCTTCGACCGCTACAGCAATAGATCCGCCCTGCTGCGCAAACTGCGCACCAAAAGCAAGATAATTAATGCCGTCTACATAGTGGTCCGACTTCGTTCGGCTCTCCTGCAAACGCGCCAGCTTGTTGGCGTGCAGAATCATGGCAACGTCATACTTGCTGATCGACTTATTCAGGATGATTGACGCAAGATCGGCGCTGCGCTGGAAGCAGGCGTCTTCAGGCCCATATTCTTTGCCTCGTTCAGCTATAAGACCGGCAGCTTCTTTCAAGACTTCACGATGGTTCATTTTCATCTCCTACTGTGCGACTTTAACTTTTCCGATATGCGCATGATTCAGCATTGTCTTTCCGACCGAGAAGTATCCAGAATCATCTTTGTAGAACTCCTCAATGATTATGAAATCATTGCTGTTGGCGATCTCCAAAAACTCTTCAAGACTTCTGGCCGGGTGCTCCGCAATAACCTGATGCACGAGCTGTTGCGGGTTGATCTTGCCCTTTACTCTTACAGGCATGTTCATTGTGATGATAAACTTCATTGTGTCTCCTCTTCTAAACCGTCCGACAATTTCAGAAAAAAGACCCTAGGTCAAGTGGCTTTACTTTTAGGGTTTTAGGGCCTTTAGAAGAATGTTTTGTGTCTTCTCTTTCATGTTAAGCACTGCCAAAACACGCTCATCAATTGTTCCGCGTGAAATGATGTGGACAACCCGAACGGCATTCATTTGTCCCTGTCGATGCAGGCGTGCATTGAATTGCTGGTACAACTCCAGTGACCACGTCAATCCGAACCAGATAATGACATTGCCTCCAAGCTGAAGATTCAAACCGTGGCCGGCGGAGGCAGGATGCGCAAATAACAATTTAATCTTACCGGCATTCCAATCATCAATGGTTTGTTGTTCCTTGTCGAGCACACGCCCATGTGGAAAACGCTTCAACAGTCGCTCCAGATCAAACTTGTAATTATAAGCGATCAGCAAATTTTCGTTCGGATTGTCCTCGATGATCTCAGCAAGGCGATCAAGTTTCTCGGCGTGGATTTCTGACCAGTTGTGGTTCTCGTCAGTGTACATTCCGCCATTGGCGTATTGCAAGAGCTTGTTGGCGAGTACCGCCGCCGTCATTGCCTCCACAACCTCGCCGTCCGGCAGTTCCGCCAAGAGACTCCTTTCGAACATTTTATAAGCCGACAATGCCGTCGCAGGCATCTCGACGCGCTCAATCAGGTCAATCCGGTCAGGAAGCTTTAGATAGTCTTCTGCGCTCATGTGGATCACATGCGGCGTCATAAGGTCGTGAATCTTTTGCGCGGAACCTTCGCGCGGCGTCCATTTGTAGCCCATGTAATCGCTTTCAAAAAAACGCTGTTTGTAGGCCGTCATCGTGCGCCCCAGCGCCTGCCCGAAGTCCACCATGTACATCTGCGCCCACACGTCGAGGAGCCCGTTCGGCGACGGCGTGCCGGTCAAGAGCACCATGTAGTTAGTGTAGGGCAGCACCTTGCGCATGGCGCGGAAACGCTTCGACGAGGGGTTCTTGAAGGACGAGCTTTCATCGATAATGACCATGTCGAAAGGCCACTTGGTCTTGTAGAAGTCAACCAACCAGTCCACGTTCTCGCGATTTATGACGTAAACATCGGCCTCGGTCTGTAGTGCCGCAAGACGTTGTTTGGCGCTGCCCGTACAGACACTCACGCGTAGGTGCTTCAGGTGCCGCCACTTTAGCGCCTCCTGCGCCCAGACGCTGTTGGCGACGCGCAGGGGGGCGATGACGAGTGCCTTGTTCACGACGCATGAGTTTGTGAGGTCTAGGATTGCTGTAAGAGTAGAGACTGTTTTGCCAAGACCTAGATCTAAGAAGCAACCAAGCCTCTGTTTTTTGATGATCAGATCAACGGCCTGATGCTGATAGGGATGCAAGTCAGTACGGGAAAGCATCAACATCATCCAAATTGTCGATCACGCGCACGTCGCAACCCAGCGCGCGCCGGCGCTCATGGTCACGGCGCTGCGTCTCGGTCGGCTTGTTGCCGGGGGCTTTCAGCTCGACGAAGATGATCCTGCCGCCGGGGAGCGTCACCAGCCGGTCAGGCACGCTGCGGCAGCCGGGCGACACGAACTTCTCGCACAGGCCGCCCAGCGCCTTCACGCGGTAGACCAGCGCCATTTCGATCTGTTTCTCACGCATTAAAACGTCCCCTCATGCAATGTCTCAAGGTAGGTTATCAACTGCCATCCACTGATAACTTCTTTTGGTTTGTGTGGTGTACCATGAGAAGTCATTCCATTTTTTCTTGGGGGCAAGATTATTGATCCAAGTTTCTTCTCATGGATCAATAATTTCACAGCAGAAGTCGATATTTTGAGGATGCGCGCAACCTCTTGATGCGTGTAGATCACGTTGAAATATACAATTTTACTTGTAAGATCTTTGCGCGAAAATTCAGCGTTTATAATTGTTTTTCTTTGCATTTTTTCTTCTTCTTTTATGTCCCCCTGTTTCTTTATGTTGTGCCTCGGCTTTTCTTCGCGAATAGCCAATGTTTCAGCACTGAGAGCTTCTTCTTTAGTATCAAATTTTTGAATATCGACACGGGATATTGTGTCGAACCAATGCGAATTGTCTCTGTGCTGCCCAAGACGGTTTAATGCGCTGAGAGATATGCCAACATAAAGAAGCTCATTGTCCGCATTAAAATGCCTATAGAGATACGTTTTCATATCACAAGGCCCCCATATCCTTCAACCCCTCGCGCGCAAGAGTGATGTATCTGCCAAAGTCGACATCTGCGGGAAACTCTGTCGGCAACGTCATCATTGGACGTGCGCCGTCTGTCTTAGGCACTTTGTTTTTATTCTTGGCGTAAGAAATCTGCTCATCTGGATTGACCTCAGTCGAGTAATAGAAACGCACTGATTTACCAAGATACG
>JAAOEI010000675.1_pt1 | contig 12962 bp, 15 predicted proteins | sample 7059261 | NCBI WGS metagenome assembly JAAOEI01 (sample SAMN14008812, study PRJNA610033) | viral metagenome | isolation source: viral particles filtered from seawater | place: China: Hangzhou Bay, Yangshan Deep Water Harbour | collected 2017-10-31
CTATTTCTTGCTGGCCTTTTATTACGGTAAGGTCTGCCTCTGTGTTGCGCTTGCGTCTGGCTTCCTCTCTGACGATATTGATTTTCTGAGCGGCGATATACTCTTCATCCAAAAGCTCGTTCAGTTCACTTTGCTGCTTAGTGAGTGCTATCGGATAGCGCGATGATTTGTATTGATCAAAATCTGCCGCGCCAAACTGTGCTTTCCACCCTGCCTTTTGCTTTCCGTCATTGATCTGCTTTTCGACGACGAATCTCTTTTTTTGTATTTCTACAAGTTCTTTCTCAAACTGTAACTCTTGTAATTTTTCCGTTCCGGCAATTCCGCCAGATCGCAAGCCCTCAATCGCCGCGATATTCTCCATGCTTTGCTTGGCGTTCTGCTTTGCAATTTCTCCGATTTCCTCCTGCGTTTTTTTGTAAGCCTGCGCTTGTTCATCGGCTTTCTTCGTATTGAAAGCCCATTCAGCTATAGCCGCCCCAATAGCAATAACGCCGCCGATGACCATTCCTTTCGGCCCAAATATACTTGCAATTTGCGATCCTTGCTGGGCAATGACTCGGCTCGCGCTCATTCCCATTTGCATCGAAATTGCCACGTCCTGAGCCTGCTGTGAAATCATGCCGACTCGATAGGCCGCATTCTGACCACCGCCAAATGCACTGCCGCGCCTCACTTGTTGCTCATGCGCCGCAATCGCAGACGTGGACTTCTTTTGGCGCTGCTCTACTTTATCAATCTCTCGATAGACTTGCGCGGCGGTCATTTCCGCCGTGATCATTAGCTTCGCGCTTGCAGTTGCCATAGGTTGCAAGGCTTATGCCACGAATGATCGTCTATTGCAAGCAGATTGCGTTAGGAAACTTTGACCACATTCCCCCTGAACATTTCCTGTAGAAATCCCTTCACAACTTTATTGTCCACATACTTCTGAACGTCCAGCGCGGCATTATTTAAAGACTGCTGAACAAACTCCATTCCAACCGTATCGCCTCCGCGAGACGTATTATAAAGCGTAGTTACGCAACGATTTCCAGTAACTACGGCTGGAATTGCAAAAGATTGAGCGGCGGTTCCGCCTTCCGCCTTATCTACCATCGGCATATTGCGAGCTTTTAATCGCGTGAAGCTGTGCTTTTTTTGTAAATATGGCGACTTTTCGTAAAGGTCGCGTGCCGCCCATAGCCATCCTGCGGCTATGTATGCGCGGGATTTTATCCGCATTTTCAGGATTGCCGACATTGTCTGCTTTACAATTTCGGGTATATTTCCAGCCCCCGTCTTTTTCATCACAGCAAGCGCAAGCCAAAACAGTAGCGGCTTTGTCTTTGGCCTTCCTGCGCGCATCTTCCCGCTTTTAAGCATTACGGCATTTGACCTGCCGACTGTTGGCCTGTTTAAGTCTGCCTTTATCCTAGCCGCCGTCGCTTTTCTTGTAAGCTGAACAAGTCCTTGCGCTGATCCGCTTCCAACCAAAACCTTCATTGCGGCATCATTGCATATCTCTGGAACAGGCGTGTTTGATAGTCGTATTTTTTGCGACAACGCCTTTTTTAGAGGTTCAAAGTTATATGTTAAGCCCACGCGCCCATTATACGCGGAGGTCGGTTATTTTGCAAGCACAGCACGAAGCAGTTTGTTTTTCTCTGTAATTCGCTCATATTTGACAAGAATCTTATCGCCGACTTTCGGCAAGCGTGCGAGCGATTGAACTGGCACTCCGCCGTAGCTTTTGCCGTGACTCGAGACTTCGACAGAGCACTTGGCGATGTTCACGGCAGTAACCTCAAATACCTCCGTCTCGTAGTTTTTCCAGCGTTGGCAATAGGGCGTGCGACCTTCGATGTAGGGCGCATCTACGCGCTTGAACACAATGCCTTCGCCGCCCATTTCTTTGACCTGCTCGCACAGTTCGCGCTTGGATTGCTCGCCAATCACGCGCCGGACAACCTCGCCTTTCCACACGTCGCAAAGCATATCGCGGCGTGCGCTGTTGTCTGAAAGCACTGGCGCGCCCATTAGTCCGCAAATATCGAAAGCCACGAATCGGCCCTTTGGCATTTGCTCGCCGTCAATAACGAAGTCAAACGGCGATAGCATGGCGATAGCAATGGCTTCTTCGCTTAGGGCTACGGGATTGCCTTCGCGGGTGAGGCCATAGACTTCGTTGCCGCATTTGATGACTCGACGCCAGTCGCCGTCTAGCTTTTCTTCCGCCGCCCATAGCGGAGATTCAAAAAGCGGTTCAGGGTTTTCGCAATCGGTTAGAAGTTGGAGTTTCATTGGATCAAATCAATCTCGTCTTTAAATGTTTCGCGGCTGAAAGCCTTGCGCTGTTCTTCCGCCAAGTCATGGCATGGCGTTCCGTCTGGCACTGTAATTATATTCTGTTTTGACATTGCTATCAGTTCCTCGCCAAGCGCGGCAAGTTGCGGCGGGGTTAAGAATACTGAATAGTATAGGTCGCATCCATCTGTAATTTCAAAGCCGCCATTTTCTGCCACTATAACTACAACGCCCTGATCTTTCAGCGCGTCGGCAATCGTTTCGTATTCACGCGGCTCCTTTTTTCCGCTAAAGTAACATTGTATTTTGTGCATTGGTTTCCGCGAACATTGCCAGTCGCATCCATTCCGTCAATACAATTCTACGCTTTTTTTGATACGTCGCGTCTGGGCATAACGTCCGACAGGTCTATTGTCTTTGTCGCCCGCGTTTTTCGCAGTCGGTTTTTGCCTTCTGGATTAACGCGAGGATCGGTCAGCCACCATGTATTTTCCATGCGTATTCCGTCCGCAATATCCAAGTCCCATAGGATTTGATGCGGCGTTAAGCTTCCGCATAAAACCGCCGAGATCGTAGCTACGTAAAAAGCATCCGATCCCGGCGTCAAGCGTTTCCCGCAGACCCTCCACTTATGTCTGGCTCTACACTGTCGGCGTCGGCCACGTTTTTCTCAATGGCTTGACTTGTTTTTACAAATTCGGCATCGGAAGCGTTGATCTTGTCCCCCCAGTCCAACGCCGCGCTTCTGAATGCTTGGATTTTATCATCAACTGCGGCATCACATTGCGCGGGAGATTGCGTGCAAATATAAAGATGTAAAACCGCCCACTCAAGCCCGCTCATTGCTTCAGAGCGCACGCGGTAGAACGTTGCGCGGCGTCGGCGGGAGTATGGCATTAATTCAATTCCGGCAAAGGTGAATTTTCGCGCCATGTCTTGTGATGCGGGCGCGGTGATTTTCGCGGGTGCGTTGTCGTCTGTTAGTTCATTCATTGGATTGATTGGTTTTTAAGTTAGATATTGAATTGTTTCCTCTGTGGCGTCTTTGCCGAGATATACCCAGCTTCCGTCCTCTTTTTGAACGGCGAGCTTGGCTGATGTGTTGCGGAATAGCTGAACGATTCGAGCGCGGATGCCATTTGGCCCTAGTGCGATTGCCAATAGCATAGCGGCCTGCTTTTCGTCTATGTCTGGAAGCTCTGCGCGAAACTCTCCCGATTTGACTATTTCGCATCCCTTCTGCCACGAAGCTAAAAGCGCATCAAGCTTTGGCGATGCTTGGAAAAAGAATGTCGTTTGATCGGCGTATCCAAGGCTCTGCGCGTCCTTTGGGGTAAATGGAACATTTGCTGCCCATCGGTTTGATTTGACAAGCTCCGCCTTGGTCTCTCGTAAAAACGTGTCTCGATAGGTGGCAGCGCACCTGATTTGCTCGCTTGCCCACGGAACGCCTAGAAGGTGAAGAGCAACCGCAAGCGGCGTGGAGGGGGTTGAAAAAACACGATTGGTTGTAGATGTCATTAAATTGGTTTGCGTCGGAACTTACGCCGCCGGCGCCCGGCGATGAGCGCGCTAAGAGTTGTTTTGCGCGAAGAAATTATTAGGCAATCCCAGCATAACGCTGATATTCGCCGCTGAACATTTTCCAGCCAGTGGCAGACTGATCCATCTTGGCGGAGTTCATATAAACGCCGCCTGCGGTCTGTCCAAAGCCATCTTTGTCGTTGGCTACGGTTGCGGCGGCGTAAAAAGTGGCGACAAGAAGCGCACCGCTCGTATCTTTGACTTCGCCGCTGATGGAGAATTTCGAGCACACAGCACCGCGAGCCTCATTGATGCGCTCGCCAACTTTATTGACAAGCGGATCAATAAACTCCGGCTCATAGCTGGCGTTGAAAGTTTTAACGTGTATGCCGCCCTCGTCGGTTTCTACGCCGTGCTGTTCGTTGACTGTGGTTCCAATGATGGTCATGGTGAAAAGTAGTTTTAGAAGGTTGTTCATTGGATTGGTTGGATTGGTTGCTGCGTGTCACTTATTGCAAATAAATTGCACTAAGTCAAGACGTAATTACTCTAAATGTTCGAGACCATTCGCGCACTTGCGAGCCGGGGCTTTGTCTTCCTCCTCCGTCTGTGGCTGTGATTTCAAAATAGCCAGTGCTTGCGCCGTAAAGCGTGTTGAAAAGCGTTACGGTTGCAGCCGGCGGATTTCCAGCAAATGCGGCGTCAATCTTGGTGCTCCACAGTTGGAGCTTTGTCATGTCCGTAAGACTCGCCAAGCGCATTTCAACCGTTAGTGTTGCGCCCCATCTTGCGGGCGCATCTCCGGGGCGTCTTGCGGCCAATTCCGGCTCTCTCGGATCGCACTTGACAACAATGCGATCTTTGTCCGCGCCATCGTCAACGTCCCGATGTAATGCGGCTGGCAAATCGCTCTGCCCGGCCAGAATGGTTATCACCATCCGCTCAATATCGTATTCAGCAAAGTTGCTCATAAGCCTGCGCGGTTTCCTAGCTTTATGTAAATCATTCCGTCGTGAACATTCGTATCCATTACGTTATAAGTTCCATCAGCCCCGCTAGAATCCGCAATGACGGCGGTATCGTTCTTTTCTGGCGCAGTCGCCCAATCCGCCAGCTTCGTGCTAATTTGCGGCCCGTCTGGATCGCACGTTGCACCGTCGAATATCTGCGCGTCAATCGGGTTGTCTCCCACAAGAATCTTATCAACCGTTGTCGCGCCAATGGTAATCGTTGGCGTGCTTCCTCGTGCCTCGTTAATCGAGGCAACAAGCTCGTCAAATGCGGCGGTAATTAGGCTCATGTTTTAGAGAAAAGGCCGCGCACGTATCGCTACGATGCGCGGCCCTTTGGATTCGGACTGTGGGCCTGCTGCCTTACGGCTGCACTTGCTTGGTTCCGATTAGCGTAATGCCCACTGGAAATGACGGGCTGGATGTTCCGCCGATTGTCTGCACAATCTTTAAGTAGCGGGCGGCTTGCCGCGTGTCCACATTTACGCTTTGAAGGCTTGCGCCAGTTGCTTGCGTAATTGCAACGGCTGGCGAAAACGCAACGGCGTCACTGCCGTCTGACGCAGAACCGCTTTGCAGCGATGCGTCATAAGTCGGGTTGGTTCCTGCGGTGGACGCTCCGATATTGAAAACGACGGTTACATTTCCGATGTAATCGCGGAGGTCAATTCCCGTTACGTTTGCGCTTGCTGCGAATGCCGCGCTTGCGCGGGCAGACGTGATTGTAAGTTGATTTTTAGGGTCGAGGTTCATGGTAGTTCGTTACTTTGATTTTCTTGAATACTTCGGATCGCGGTTCTCTACTTCTGGCTGACGGGTCTCGATTTCATGCGATTTCGAGGGCGTTGGTTCCGCCTTGGCTTCCGCCAACTTACCCTTGCGGGACAGGTTGGCAAATGTCGAAGCGTCCACATCAACGACATCCCCGATTTTGGCGGGGATGCCGTTGATTGAGACAGGGAGTAGAACAGCGGCCTTCATTACTGAGCGGCTGAGTCAGTGCTGACGTTGAACGCGAGCGGCTGGCGCACAAGGTAGTCGCACAGTTGGTTGACGGTGATTTCGATCTGTCCACTCTTTTTGAGAGCGTAAGGATCAACGATGAACTCCATGCCAGCCCAACGAGCAAGCAAGAGTTGGCTCCAAACACCGAAGAATGCGATGTTGCCGGTGATTTGATTCGTGCGCTCATAGCCATAGCCATTAAGATCGCCCTTATCAATGAGATACACGGCCCCTGCGGTGGTGCTGCGAAGGATCGTTTTCCATTTGCCAACGGTTGCGCTGGAAAGGGCAAAGCCCATCGTGCCAATATCGGCATTGTCAACCGTGATGCCAGTTTCAAATTCAACGATGTCATCCCATGTTGCAGCCCCGCCAAATGTAACGGTCGAGTTGATTCCGCTTGTGTTCTTTACGCCTAGCGGCTGACCAGAAACGCCAGTGCCCTCAAGCCCAGCGAGGTCTTGCAGGAGCGCAAGGCGCGTCATAAGCTCGCCGCGAAGGAATGCTTCTGCGGAAATGCTGGACTGCGCCAAGAACTGAGTTGTGAACGGGATGGTTGCGCCGCAACGGTGCGGGGTCATCGCCTTTTGAGCAAATGTCGCCTGAGAGTCGGTGAGCGCCCCTGTTTCAGAAACCCAATACGCCGTCGCCCCGCCAGTCTGCTGCGGGAGGATCATGTCTCCAACGATGCCGTTCATCGTGGTAATGCCGAGCTTGCCAAGAACGGTTGCGTTATTGAGCAATTCGATCATCGGGCCGTATTGGCTCTGCACCAATGCGCCGCCAGCGGTGAACGTGGTTACATTCTGTGCGCGGGTATCGAGATTCAATGCGCGGGCGAGGTCGAGCGTGGCGACTTCGTTAGGCATACAAATCGCACCCTCTCGGAGCGTGCGCCCAAGGTGCTTTGCGGCGGCTTCGCTGGCTTCTTTCTCCAAGCCCTCAAGCCTGCCCTTGCCGATAATCTGGCGAGCGGCGCGCATAAGGCTGAACTGACCAGCCTCTTTCTGGCTCATGCCGATGTTTGGATTTGATTCAGCAATCCGCTGCACATTTTCAAAGCTATCCAAAGCCTCTGCGCGGAAAGCGTCAAAATCAGCATCGCCGGAGGTATGCTTTTTGGCAATTGCCGCGGCTGATTCGCGCCACTGCGGGTTTTTGAGTCCGTCAACAAATTCGTTGATTTTGTTGCAGCGTTTGCGGAAATCGGCAACGGCATCGCCGCGCTCTTTCACAACGTCAATGACAGCGGTGCCGCCGTTGTCGTCGGGCTTCTCGTGGAAGCGTTGGGTATGGTTTTTGAGCATGGTAGTTGTTTTTTGTTGCACGGGCTTATCGCCAGTTGGTTGCATTAACTGATTTTGCTTGGTTTTGTCAAGCGTTTGATTGGTTTCTGAGATATTTATTTCGCGGAATCGCTCGCCGCCACTTGCTGATCGTCCGGCCCCAACTGTAATATCGGCTGGAATCGTTACTAGGCTTGCTTCGTGTATTTCCCACTTGAATTTATAAATTGGCAATCCGTCTTTTTCGCCAATGCAAACGCCATCGTCTATAATTCGATAGCCTACACTTGTGTCTGGAAGCGCCCCGCTAATCGCGTCTTTCTTTTTTGTTTGTGCAAATTCTGAATCACTCCAAATTAGCTTGCTGACTGTGCATTTCTTTCCGTCAATAACATACTCAGTAGCGCGCCCTAGGTGCTGATTTCGATCATGGTTGAAAAGAATTGGCAATCCTGCCTTAAGCCTAGCATCTGAAACCCCGCCGGGAGAATGATCAAGGACTTCCCAATACTCTTCTTCTGAGAGCCAGTCGTATCGCTTGTATGGCTCGTCGCTTGAAACGCTCATCGAAAAATCCGCTTCATCTGCGGACTTATTTATTTCGGCACTGCGAAATAGAGTTTCTGGAATTTGAATGGTTTTAGTTGCCATCGCTATGTCCCCTTATCGCAAATTGGTTGCATTTGTCAATCTTCATTTTTTGGGGACTCGGTTTCTTTCGGCTCTTCCTGCTTTTCTTCCGCAACTGCGCGAGGGTCGCAAGTTTGCTCAAACGGAAGGTCAAGCGACTCAAGAAGCATTTTTTCCTCCGCCCTCTCAAATGCAATTTCCTCAAAGTCTTGCGACAGGTCTGCATTCTCGCGAGAAAGACTGCTCATGTTGTTTGCCACGCGAAGCGCGGCTGCATTTACGGCCTTAACCTCATCAACCTGCTTCCATCTGCGTCCTTGAAAATGAGGCTTGTTGAATTTCTTAAACTTTGCGAATGGTAGCGGAACGGCTCCTGTGATAAGTGCCATTTCCAGCCATGCCTCGAAAATAGGACGCTCTGCGGTGTCAATATCAAACCGCTGAATGAGCATCGAGGTTTCATTGGTGTCTAGCCTTCCAAGTCGGCCCGCGCTGAAATTGATATTTTCTAAGTCGCTGGCCAGAACATTGTAATCTCCGCCCGGCATTCCCGCCGTAAGCGAGCGCACCATTCCCTTTCGGAATGTTTCAAAATTACCATTAGGATGCTTTGGATCGTCGCCTTGGTATTTCACGCCAAACGGAAGCCCTTGAATCCCTCCCGGCTCAACTGGATTTAAGCTGCGACTCGCATCTGCGGGACTTGGCGGTTCTCCGGCAAATCCTCCCTCTGGAACGATGTCAGAATAGAGCCACCCTGTTTTGCACGCTCCGGCGCGTGCCGCGATTACTTCCGCAAGCTCGTATTGATCTAGCTGCCTCGCCTTTGGGATTGTGGCAGCAACCCAAGGCGCGGGCCTTGTGGCGTCCGCGTCAACGGGGCGAGCGTAGTGAATAATCTCGCTTGCATCAACTCTTTCGTGCAGTGTTCCGCTTCCGAAATTCCACATTCCTCCGTTTGTAAATTGCCAGTCGTTAGGCTGACGCTTGATGAAATGAAATGCCACAGGTTCGCCCAGCCCCCAAGATGACATTTTATATTCAATGCCCATGATTACAACATTTCCGTTTGGAAGCTGCGCGTTGTAAAAACGATCTACGTATTCCGCGTTTATGAGTTGCAGCGAATATCCAAACTTATTGACTTTTGGAGTTCGTATATGGCGTATAAAGTGATCTCCGTCCCGAACGGCTGATATAAGCCTAAGCTGACAAAGCGAGCTATACGGCCTGCGCTTGCGGACATCGCAATACTCTGCGCGCTTCCATTCTTGGTATGCTTTTTCAATGGTTACATTTGCATATATGTCGGGTTGGCCAACGCTGATGCTTGCCGATCCTCGAATGACAGAATCAATCCCCCTCTCCTCTATCTCGTCAGCCAGCTTGAATGCGCGGTATTTCTCTGCTGTGTTTCCTTGCTGCTTTGCCGCCCACTGCCTTACTCGATTTACGCGCTGTTCATGCTTTACAAGTGCCGCCTTTTCGTCAGCGGAATAGACAACGCGATTTTCCGTCTCCATCACTTTCATGCGAAGCATTATTCCGCCTTCGCCGAAAATGTTTGCCCAAAGCAACTCGCGATATTTAATGTAAGTCGTATTCGTCTTAAAAAGATCACGCACGCGGGCGGTCAGCGCGTAGGCGTTTTGCCAAACGTCCGAATCTTCGCTCAGTGAGCTTAAAACCCAATCGCTATTCTGCCCTCCAAGTGCGACAACTTCTCGGTAACTTCGCTGTCCTTCTGTCGTCTTTTTCTTGAATATCTTGCTTAAGAATCCCATTGGTTAGTTTGGCGTATGGAATCGCGTTTCGACGCGCCCCGTGTTTGCTGTGCCGCGCAATGCGGCCAAATCGTTTTGCTCCTTAATTACCCGCGCCTGCCAATATGTAAGTTGCTTTTGATAATCTGCAATGTTCGCCCGTGTATATGATTGCCCATTGAAAGAAACGCTATTGTTTCCAGACGCTGCGAGCGACGAAAGCGCGGTTTGTAGGGTCGTTACCATCGTCTGAGCATACGTCGCGGTAGGAGTAACTGCCAGATTTTGCAATACAGCAATGCGCCCTGTTTTTGCTGTTGCGCGCTGCGATGTTGCGGCTTCAACCACATAGATTGCGTAATTCCAATACCCTGCCGCGATTGCCGCCGTGGTCGCCGCTGAAAGTGTAAATAAAAAATTATTTCCACTGGAAGCAGCCGCGATACTCGCCGTAGTTGATCCTGCGCGGGTAAGATACAGCGTTGCCCCCCATGCGGTTGCCGGAAAATCGCTAAACGCTTCTGTGAAGATAACGGTGTCGCCGGACTCAAAAGAGTCTGGTATGCCTGTGAGTGTTTCAACGGCCATTTTCATCCGTTATGCACCCTATTTACAATAAAGTCAAACGCAAATTGATTGCATTAGAGCCGCCAGCCGTTGACAAAATTGCTTCGCGCTGGCGCGACTAGATCGCGCTCCTCCTTTTTCGGCTCTGGCTTTGCCTCCTCGATTATCTTCGCCTCAATCGCGTCGAAATTCCATTGGCGAAGGCGAAATGCTGCCATTTCATACACGGAACAGTCGAGCGCTTCATTGCGGGCTTTCTCTGCGTTCTTAAATCGGCGCTGTTCTTCGCCTTTCTTGTATTCCACTGTGGCTTTTTCAACTGTCAACTGCTGAAAAAACTTCTCGTCGTGGTTTAGCCCGTAATGACGATAGCCTTCGCCTTGCTCTTCCATGCGTAGGCGTGTGTAAATCAGTGACTTTGCCTCATCGCCGCCCACCCAATGCCCGCTAAGTTGTTTCACTATTTTCGCGTAGCGGTTATCAACCACGGGATGCGGGTATTGAGAGCTGCCGCGACACGCACGAACGCGCCCGCACAATGGCGATCCTTTCTTTTGCAGCGATGCGAGCCACCAAAGCAAGTGATCTGCGCCGTGCCCTGCGTCCACAAGCGCAAATGATAGCGATAGCTTGGCGTTTGGCGCGAGCGCGGAGTTGTATTGCCGCAAAAGCTCCTGCTCCAATGCTTCCCATGTCTCGCTTCGCTTGATGTCGCCGGGAATGACAACGTGTTCGACTGCCCAATACTCCTGCTTGCGCCCGTAGCATCCTTTATGAACCTCCAAGCGATCCGGCTGCACGTCAACGCCGGCGCAAAGCACAATAGCGCCCTCTGGCATGAGTATCGCCTTGTCTGTGGCATAATCCTCGCGCCGCTTATAGATCGCCGTCCAGTCGGGCGGCGTTTCGTCTTTCGTGTCTGGGTTGAATGGTTCCGCGTCAACGGTATTGACAACTACACGAAGCGAGCGCTGAGGGTTGTCGGTGCGTTTCGCCGCCATTTCTTGATCGGCTATCATTTGCAACGCGCCTCCGGGACATTTTATAGGGTCGGTTGGGTGGGGCCATAGCATCGCGTTAGCATGAAATCCCCGCCGTCCGCGAAACTCGCGTTGCGGCTTCCAGTTGTCAAATCCTTGCTTGTGCGCCATCGCGTATCGCTGCGAGTCATCAAGTAGATTTTTGCATCGCGGACACTCTAATCTGGCAAGCTCTGTCTTATCCTCATCATATCGAAGCATTGATCGGTGCATGACGAATGGCTCTCCGCCGCAAAGCACGCACGTTGAAAACCACTGATTTCCGTCGCTCTGGCGCATCTTGGTATCAATGCGGGAATGTCCCGTTGTCGGATTGCCATTGGAGTCGAGCACGCACAGCGCGGGATAGCTGGCGTTCACGCGGATAGCGTCGGCATATTCATCGCCACGCTTAGAAAAAATAATAAACTGATCGCCCTCATCCGTTGCGATTGCTTCAACTGCATCCATTTCCTCCGTGTATAGAAATGACCCCTTTGCGCGCCTCATGTCGCCGGGAGCATTTGCACCGAACATGCTTATCAGTCCGCCCGGATACTTTTTATGGCGCATAGTGACATCGCCAGTGCGCTTCTTTCCCTTGCTTCCAAGATAGTTCAGGCATGGCGTGGTGTCTAATAGCTCGCCGCACAAGTTGTCTTTACTCCACTTCTCCGCGTTGTCATTTGTCGGCCAAAGCGAAAGGATGTTTCTTGGTTGCTGATCTATCGTGTAGCCGATTGCCAGTAAAACGACGGTGGATTTCAGTCCGCGCGAAAAAATCATGTAGGACGTTTCAACCGTCCTGCGATCAAACATACTTCGATACATTCCTAGCGTGTATGGCGCAAAGCTCCACTTGAACCTACCGCCGTTTGGCAAACGATAAACTTCCTCCGCCCACTCTTCGGGAGCCATCTTTGACCACGGCGCGAAGTTCTTCTGTATTTGTAGCGCGAGGCTCTGGCGGTAGGATGCGGCGGAAATGGAGTCGTTCACAGCGCCTCTTTCACCTTGTCCGCAATGTCGCGGTGCTGCGTGTAAATATCGTTTATCAGTTCCTCGGTCAGCGTCTTTCCCGTGTGCGCCTTTAGCATCGCGGCCATGTTCGCAAATGCCTCTTGGTTGATTTGTTCCACGACTTCAAGCGGGATGCGCTCTTTGCGAAGCACTTCGTTTTGTAGGTCAATCTGCTGCTTCCGCGCAATCGCCAATTCCTTTTGCGCCTGCTCGGTGGTTACAGCTGAACTGTCTCCGCTTCCAGTTCCGCCGCAATAGAGGGCTTCGAGCAATGCGGGCGCTTCATACTTCTTGGCCGTCCCGTTCTCGCCGCCAAGAAACGGGAGATTCGCCGCTCGCCGCGTAACCGTGGTGGGCGACTTGCCCGTTAATCGGCTCGCCTGATTTACGCCAAGGTATTCCATAGAGTTGTCGAATTGGTTGGATTGAAAGGGTGCGCCCGCCACGGATGAAAACACAAAAGACCGCAACGGGCGCGTGGAAAGCTATGCACTAGATGCAAGTGAGTGTCAAATGCAAATTGGTTGCAGGGCCGAGACTCGAACTCGGAACTTCACGTTATGAGCGTGACATTATGCCGTTTCACTACCCTGCGATTGCATAAATGAATAGCGCAAGACTCAGCTTGGTGTCAAAACCTTTCTCTGTAAAATTGCTATAATCTTGACACGCCTCTGATTTTTGGTTAAGGCTCGCGCCCGTTCGACGAAACGCAAGCGAACTTCAACATTCTTCCCAAATCTCCCGCAAACGTGGTTGGGTAAAACGTGGCAAAAACAGATGGATAAAAACTATCCACCGCCGTTCACTCTTAGCATTTTCGTAGCTAGGGTAAAATCGCTGTGCGGAACC
>JAAOEI010000676.1_pt1 | contig 12960 bp, 20 predicted proteins | sample 7059261 | NCBI WGS metagenome assembly JAAOEI01 (sample SAMN14008812, study PRJNA610033) | viral metagenome | isolation source: viral particles filtered from seawater | place: China: Hangzhou Bay, Yangshan Deep Water Harbour | collected 2017-10-31
CTCGACCTTGGCCACTAAAATCCGGAAGGCCACGCCGTATGACCATATAATGGCGAAGCCAAAAACTAACCGACTAATTAACTGTATGGATTCAGATTTCCAGTCACGACCGAAGGCCGAGTTAAAAAAGGCCGCTACCTTGTCGAAGATCGCAAACTGTTCACGCTCGATACCGTGTCCTTTCAGCTGTTTGGATAGGTCGCTTTTCTGTTCGCGAAGGTCAGTCAATTTGTCCATAACTTCATCCAAGGTCATATCATTGTTATTTGTCCAATTCAGCATCATAACGCCTATAGTGGAAGTCAGCGCACTGGCGCGTGTTTCCATGATCTGGATCTGGCGATCCACGTCGCCAATAGCGTCCAACGTATTCTGAATTTCAATCTGGTCGCCATCCCAAGTGGCGCGCTCATCACTTGCCAGGATCGACGCAAGGGCCGTCCAGAGTGAAAGAGCGATCAGGAAATAAAAGGTATAACGGGCCACTGCTTTGTGGCTGTTATCTTCTGACTTGACTCCGAGGTAGCCGGCCAGGAATAGGGCCGAACTTTCCAGAAAAGCGAATGCAAAGGCGAATTTTGTTTCGTTATCCGTACCACTGGCCATCAACAGGCCGTAGTCGTAATTGAACATAAAGTTTACATAGAACAGGCCAGCAATCGATACAAGGCCCACGGCGTCGATATGTGAAGCCACCCAGGCGGCAACCTGACTTGACCATGAAGGCGTTTCTTTTTTGTTTACTGCCTGTTGATCTGCTGTTGCGGTGGTGGCTTCAGTCATTGTTTTATCTCCAATTTATTGGTTATTAGTTAATAGCCGACTTACTGAATCATTTTCGGTAACGGGTGCGGAACGTCTTTATTGCAGCGATTTTCCTGGCTGGAATACTGCTTTTTGGACTTGAATTCCTCACTCTTTACGCAGCCTAATCCAGCCGAGTAGGTGGAGCATTTCAGGCCTAGCTTTTCTGTCAGGCGCTTTGGATTCTGCAATTCCATACTGGCCCAGCCATCGCCTTGGGGGCACGCTGGCGAGATTGTGGAGTCACCGCGCGCGATCAGATTCCACTGACTATATTGATCGTTTTCAGACCGCCAGACTTGGGCCACATAACTGCTGTTGTCTTTGGCCTGTTTTCTGGCAAGTTCCACCGTTTCGAAACTGGCTTCGCGGTCGGCGCAACCAGCCATTAAAATAACCATTAATCCTAATATCCATTTGCTCATAATCCGCTTATTCATAGGTAATCGCCTTATCGTTTAGTTAATTTTTTAAACACAAAAAAGATCAAAGAGAGTACTGCTAAAATAATCAGGTACTTGGCGACCTCCTTAGCGATCAGTATGGTGGCGATTAACACAACGATACTGATCGCGGTAAATAGTTTCAGTTTGGATTTAAGTTTCATTTAACAATACCCTTCAGCACGCCCATACTGCTGGCGCTTTTTCTTCGGCTTCTTTTTCATCACTTCCTGTACTGCCAACTCTATTGAATAGCCATCCTTCACCAGCTGTTCTGCAGCGTTCACCAAACTGGTTAGATCATTAATGGATCTATAGCGATCATTTGGAATAGCGGAGCAGATATCCAGGCGAAGGATGGAGCGATCTGGATCATTCGACTTTTTTCGTTTTAGTACCATTTTAAAATCCTTTTATTGCAACGATTAGTTGTGACTATTTGTATATAACATCTACTGTAACCACTATAGACAATTAAATTATACCATTCAAGATAATTTCTAATTTTGTGTTATTATTTATCTGTAACAGGCACTTCGAAACTAATAAAAGGGGATAGGGTTGGATATTCACAAAACAATAGAAATAATCGATTTCACGAAAGTGATGGCAGAATTAAAAAACCGTGGCTGGTCAATGCGTGCGATCAGCAGGAAAACCGGAATTCATATGTCAACGCTATCTCGGTTGTCTACTGAACCAGATCACATTCCCTATCGATCGGTGACTGATTTGATTATGGGGTTGTATGATCGGAATGAAATTCCTGAATAGCGGCCTTGGCAGCGTCGAAGCCTTTACACACCATGACAGAGTATCCAGAATTTCTAAGGTACTGATGCCAATCCTTCTGATCATCCGAAACACTACCACCCTTAATTCGTTTCATTTCAATCCACAGTAACCATTCTGGAATAAACAGATCAGGCACCCCCTTGGAAACGCCTTCGGCTTTTAATTCCATGGCGACCTTTTTGGATCGCTTGCCGCCATTGGGAATGGCGAAGATCCTGACGGGCTTGTAAGTCTGGCGAAACCATTGAACAAAGTTGCGTTGTTCAACGTGTTCGGTGGGAACGGTATCTTTATAATAAGATGATTCCCTTAACGTTCTACTAACTAATTTGTTGCCTTTCAAAAGGGTGGTTCGCTGTCTAACCATGACTCGGTTTCCTTATCGTTGGTTGGTTGATCTTCAGTTGGTTGTTTGCTTTTAGCTAAACAACCACCCTTAATTAATTCAGGTATAGTGGGTGTCAGTTCTTCCCAAAGCCTTCGCTTCACATTGAAAAACTTGCCATTCTTTTCAAATTGAATCCGCGTCGGTGGATCCGCTTCGTTCAGAATGTCGCAGACAGATTGCAGATCATTGGCCTGGTAAACATTCATAGCGTTGCACTGATTCGCGATGTTAGAAAGAGTGGCCAATGCCTTCTGTCCAGCGAAGCCTTCGTGAGTAATACAGAGGTATTCACGGATCACGGATCCGGATAGATCATCCGGATAATAAGAACATTTAATCATGTCTTTTCCGCTTGTTCGGCTGGTATGAACTGACCAGTCCCACCAGTCGACTTCCATATCCGATTCGGATCCACTTCGGCCCATAATGCAATCGTCAGCCATCCGGATTTCCTTTGATTCACTTTCGCCTGGTGGGAACTCATAGCCACACTGGTCGCATACCTTCGCGCTGATAGGTAAAAGCGTGTCACATTCAGGGCAAGGCTTAACGGGTGGATCCTGTTTCGGGCCTGGCTTGCGTGGCACGACGTTAGTGATCGGCCCATGGCGCCATATGTTTTCAGCAAAATCGAATACCCAGCAATCTTTGCTCGAGCCTTCTTTTATTCTGCAGCCACGTCCAGCCATTTGCACATATAGAGCAGGGCTAAGCGTTGGCCGTGCCATAATGATCAGATCTATTTCTGGATAATCGAAACCAGTGGTCAATATGTTAGCATTGGTTAGCGCTCGATACTTGCCAGATTTAAAGTCACGGATTATGGCTTCGCGTTCGCGCTTGGTATTTTCGCCAGTCAGACACGCAGCTGGAACACCACGATCATTCAATAGATCAGCCATCTTTTTTGCATGAGCCACGCCGGTGCAGAACACCAGCCAGTGTTCGCGGCCTTCGGATCGCTCCAGCGTTTCTTCTATGATGGTGGCGTTGTTTAAATCAGTATCAACGTGATCCTGTAAATCCGATTCAATGAATTCGCCGCCGCGCTTTTTAACTGAGTCGACATTGATTCCAAAGTTAGTTTTTTTACTGACTAAATTCGCCAGGTAGCCAGCTTCCACCAGTTCTTCAATAGTGACTGGCTTGATGATTTCATCAAAGATGGCCGGATCGTCGGTGATATAGCCATGGCCTAGACGGTATGGAGTAGCAGTTAAGCCAATGACAATCAGGCTAGGGTTTATTTCTTTCAGATCGCTGATCAGCTTACGATAACCGCCTTCGTTTTTGTGTGAAACCAAATGACATTCGTCGATTATAATTAAATCGATATGCCCCAGCAGATCGGCCTTATTGCGAAGTGACTGGATACCGCCGAAGGTGATCGGTTCGCCCAGCTGTTTCCGGCCCACGCTGGCGCTATAGATGCCCATTGGCGCATTGGGCCAGTACTGTTTCATTTTCTCCGCGTTCTGTTCTATCAATTCCTTTACATGAGTAAGCATTAAGATTTTGGTTTCGGGCCAGTTAGTCACGGCGTCACAACAAAGCAGTGCAACTATATGACTTTTTCCGGATCCAGTTGGCATTTCCAGACATGGATTTTTGCCATGATTCGACGCCATCCAGCTGTATAGCTGATCGATGGCGCGTTGTTGGTAGTCGCGTGGTTTCATTTAATCACCCTATAATTTCAGCACCAAACCGCTCTTTAAGTTCCACCATTTTGTCGTCCATATTGGCGCACGCTTCCGGATTGGATAGAATTTCCTGACTGGTGAAGCCTTCTTCCCCATTATCAACAATTTTTCCATCGATAATATAAGCAGCTGTCCAGTCACCTTTATCACTATGAGTTAGTTCATACGGCACCAAATCCGGATTCAATACATGACACGGCCAAGCCTTCAAGCTATGATCCAGATCGATATGAGTCTGGTATTTTTCACAATAGAAGAAATGGTCGTCGACAGTAGAGTGAGCGCAGTTGCGGCAGTTCACTTTTTCAGGTGTTAACGTTTTGGATTTGTGGCAAAAATCACTAGCCGCGCACATTTTGCATTGATACCAGCTAGGATCCGTACTGACTGGAGGCGGCATCCGGTCGCTGGTCGCGATCCGCTTGGATTTATCCACCAGCTTTTGTGCGAATTCCTTATCCAGCTTTACGCGCTCGGTATACATGCGATCGTCATTTTTACAGATCGCGACATATAACGCGCGGTCTATTTTGGCGCCTAACATGTAAACCTGCATTTGCCCATAATGCATGGGCTTGGATTCCTTCACTGCCTTTTTAACCAGATCATTGAACGACTTTTCAGAGTGCGTTTTGATTTCCAGAACGTGTTTAGTTTTGGGCGCTTCTGGCACGCCATAGTTAATGATGCCATCCAGCGATCCAGATACCATTGATCCGAATTCGACGCGCTTCTGGTTATACTCTCCAGCGTTGCTGATATCCATGCCGATGGATCGAAGATCTTCCACCACCCAACGTTCTTCATGGTGGCCACGGCGAAACAGTCGAAGGATGCGACCAGGAAATTTGTCTGTTATACAATTACGAAAGTTCAACCACAACCACCGCTCGCAGTGGTGCGCGGCTTGGCTTAGGCCGTAGTGACCGCGAATGGCTGGCTTTTCGGATTCCATGGATTCATGGTGGGCGTCGACCTGGGCGGTTATGCTGTGGATTGGGGGTGGTAGGGTTGGCATAGTGGGTTGCTTCCTTAATCTATATGTAGACTTATTACGCTATCAATGAATTTTGTGAACGCTTCCAAATCTTCCTTAAAGAAGATTCTGCGATTTTCAATCATCATTCCTTCACGAACACAACAGGCATCGATAAATTTATCCATAAGGTCGATACTATCCTGGTGATGAATGGCTTCTGCCTTACTCTTAAAAACTTCACCATCAGAAGTTATCCAGTGGGGGCATTCGCTTGGCCAATCTACGTAATGCTGTAGCTCTTTGCTTAACTTTCTTGGTTTAAATTTGGGTTTTTCTGACTGATCCGCTTTTAAATCCTGATCAACTGCAGGGCGTGGATCTTCGCAAGGCTTCCAGCGTGGATTGTTGAAGTCAATCCAGTCAGTTCGATCAGTCCAGATACGGTGGGTACATCCATCTTCAGCCATGACAACCATTCCAGAGGTATGGTTTCTAAACATGACTATGAATTCTTTTCCATAAGAGCAAGTAGTTTTCCTGAACGCGGGAAATTGTGGGGCGCGCGGATCTTCGCAGGGCGAAAATATAACTGAGTCATATTTGGCTGAGACTGTTGCCCCAACAAAACTGAACCCGTCATAATTTTCAGGCACAAATATTACTTCCCCAAAATCATCAGCTGATTTGTATTCAATAACGACGCCTTTTTCAGTTTTTCTAAAACAAGGAAATTCACTCATAACTTATAATCCCATAGGCCGCCGAAGCGGCCAGTTTATGGTTGGTGTTAGGGTTTACAACTTACTTACTTAACCCAGGGCGGCTTCGAAGCGGCTGCGGCTGGTGGTGGTGCAGTATTGGCTTGGGCGGTTGTAGTATTAGCCGCAGGCATCACCGAAGCACTACCACCGATAGCCTTAAAACCCTTAACTTCATTTTGCGGACCATACTGTTCCGAGTTCTTAAGCGTCAGCTTAATCTCAAGACTTCCACCGATCAGTTGGTCGGTATCCTGAACACTGGCCAGACCAATGGCCGCCATCAACGCTCTTAATTGACCAAGGCCAATCTCTTCGGCCTTCGGACTGGGGTTTCGAATGTTCAGGTTAGTGAACACAACGCGGCCCTGGTGCGTGGGGCCGGTGATGGTTAGCTTCAGTTTGATGTATTGGCCAGTGCCAGCGTTGGTGTCCTTTAGTTCTGATTCGCTTATGTCTGCTTGGTACCAGCCAGCCGGAAGTGGTTCGAAGTTCATGCCTTCTGGTAAGTCTTGCGCGTTAAATACTTGTCCTAGTTGTGCCATGATATGGATCCTTATATATAAAAATTAATGGTTTAAAAAAATACTACTTACCCTTGACTACTTCAAAAGTTCAATCTTAAAAGTCGGCCTTGATGGCTTAGTGGTAATGGCCGGCAACAGAAAATCCGTGATCGTACTGTCAGCCGCCTTCCATTCCTTCGTGTTGATTTCAGGCTTCCAGCGAAACAGCGTTCCAAGATGCTTGCTGACGCCGTTTTCGGCTGCGATTTCCTGCAGTAGATCGCCATCGACCTTGCGCGACATTCTGGTGGTGACTGAACACTTGAGCCCGCCAGCTTTCATGGTGGTCGACTTTTCGGATTGAACATCTACTTTTAGCAATTCCAATAATGCATCTTCGATGGATCGCCGATCTGCAGCCGCCTGTTTTTCGATTTCCTTCATTTCCAGCCAGTTTTTGTATAGCGTGATAGCCATTTCCATTACTCACCATTATTCTGGTTTTTAGATCCAGCAATCTTGTTAATTATTGCGCCAAGGTCTGGCGCTTCCCATGGATCCAGTTTTCCGCTTCGATCCTTAGCCAACCATAAGCCGTCACTATCAGTCATTAATGCGCGTTGGGTATTACCTTCGTTATCCTTTTCAACTCGCAGCGCCAGCACTTCGTCGAAAAAATACGGGATTGATTGCGCCACTTTATTTCCTGGCATGGAAGGGTAATACAGGATCCGGCCTTGTTCATCGGTTTGTTTTTCGGCTTTCGCTGAAAAATAGACATGCTTTTCCGTAATATCTCGAAAGCCACGGATGATATCGCCCATTTGTTCAGCCATCGCGCCGTAAGCCTGACGCGGATCGCGAACTTTTCCATCTTCCTTCGGCTTCTTTTCGAAATTCAGCACCACTTCACCGATTTCAGAAATTGAATCCAGTGCTATGGATTCGAATTCTTTGGCTTCACTGGATTCGCTGGCCCACTTATATGCCTCCTGCAGGTCGGCCATGCTGGCTATCTCTATATAAGGAAGATCATATTCAGCCAGTGATAACAGTCCACTTTCAGCCGACAGAATAATCGGGTTGGGTAGCGTGCTGTTTAACTTGGTCTTACCAGCGCCACTAATTCCATATACAAGTATTTTCACACCGTTGGACGCAAGGCCCTTGGTGCTCTTAATGTTAATCGCCATATTGTTTGTCCTATTTGGTTTTCTCGGTCGGCTTATCCGGTCGAGTTGCTATTCAGTATAACCAAGGTCGCTAACAGGTCAAATAAATATTTTAATAAATTTTAAAATTGTTCTATGATTATTTTAAACCAGATAACAAATGACTTGTTATGAATGAACAATGGGGGTGTTATAAATGGACAGTATTGTGGAAGTGTTAAAAAATAAACTTAGGCGTAGCAACATGACAATAGTGGCTAATGAGTGCGGCCTATCAGGCGCCACGCTGACCAACTTTACAAAAGGTAAGACCAAGCCACAACGCGCTACAATAGATAAGTTAAGCTGTTATTTTTTAATCAATTAAAATCCAACCTAACAGGGAATAGATAACATGGGGAACCTAACAGGTATTTTTGACCGCCTTCCAAAGATTCCAGCCCTTCCAGTACACGACCAAATTGAAGCGGCAATGATGGCGGCAGGGATCCAACCGCCGCCAGAGCTTCACATTGACGGCCATATCCATCGATTCAATAGCGGATCGACAGGCAAGCGTGGCGCGTCCAATAAGCCTGGCTGGTATGTCTTTTATGATGGTGAAATCGTTGCCGGATCCTTCGGTTGCTGGCGTGCCGACATTGAACAGAATTTCCGTCAGGATATAGGGCGCGAACTGTCAGCTATTGAATCCATGGCCCACACGTCGAAGATAGCCGCTGCTAAACAGGCGAAAGAAGCGGAGCGTAAGAAGCTGACAGAATGCGCCACCGAATCGGTTCAGAAGATCTGGGATAGCTGCCAACCAGCCAATGACAACCATCCGTATCTGTTGGAAAAAAAGGTCAGCGTGAATGGCTCGCGTGTTACGGGTGACGGCCGGTTAGTCGTGCCAGCGTATGACAAAGATGGAAATTTAAAAACGTTGCAGTATATCAGCGCGGATGGTTCGAAGCTGTTTCATTCCGGCGCCGTTGCGAAGGGTGCATTTTGGCAAATAGGCAGCGCCGTTAATAGTAGCAAAATCTTTTTGGCCGAAGGATTTTCCACTAGCGCCACCGTTCACCAACTCACAGATAACGCTTGTATAATAGCATATTCCGCGTCTAACATTCCAGTTGTTGCCGCCGCACTTAAAGAAATTTATCCGGATAAAAAAATTGTGATTGTCGCTGATAACGACGAAAGCGGAACGGGAAAAAAGTATGCCGACATAGCAGCGCAACAGACTGGCGCTTCCGTGGTAATGCCGCCCTTGCCAGGTGACGCCAACGATTACCACAACGACGGCCACGATCTGTTAGCGCTTCTGGATCCACCTAAAACCAATTGGTTGGTAAGCGCAAGCGAATTCTGCAGCCAGCCGGAGCCAATACGCTGGTTAATCAAGGGCTGGATCCAGCGCAATGCATTGATCATGGTACACGGCCCTAGCGGCGGTGGAAAAACGTTTTGCGTGCTGGATTGGTGTCTACGAATCGCAAGCCAAAACCCAACCTGGATGGATAAAAAAATCCATGGTGGGCCCGTGGTCTATCTGGCTGGTGAAGGCCATCACGGATTGAAAGGAAGGGTAGCCGCGTGGATTCAGCACAATCAGCCAGACAGTGATCCAGCCAGTGATCCACAAATGTGGCTATCCAAATCAGGTTGTGATCTGAACACGGCCGAAGGCTATAATCAGGTGGTGGAACAGATCAGCGAGCTATCAGAGCCACCAGCGTTAATTGTGGTGGATACTCTTCACCGCTTTCTGCATGGTGATGAGAATAGCGCACAGGACGCCAAAACCATGCTGGATGCCTGCAGCGCGATTATGGAACGGTTCGCCTGCAGCGTGCTGTTAGTCCATCACACGGGCGTATCTGACGAAAGCCAGCATAGGGCGCGTGGATCTTCTGCGTGGCGTGGGGCCTTGGATATTGAGATATCGGTTAAACCAACTGATAGCGGAATGAATCTAATCCAGCGCAAAAGTAAAGATTCTGAACAGTCGGAGCCAGTGAATTTGGAATTAAAATCCATACCGATCGACGGCTGGATCGACGAAGATGGCGATCCAGTAACCAGTGCGGTGATTGTCGAAGGGTCGAAAGATAGCCAGTCTACCATCAAGCTGGACAAAAAAACCCAGGATCAAAAACAAATATTGATCGATATGTTGTTGGATATTGCTGACGCGGATGGTGAATCCGTGACCGTTAATGCGTCACCGGCTAACGATTGGCTAGTGGATCAAGGCTATGCGGCATCACTTTCCAGCGCGCGAAATATGACCGCTCCGCGCGGTAAAAAGATGTTCGCCAATCTGAGTGAGGCAAAAATAATCAGGCAACCAAAAAAGGGTCAATGGGTTGTAATCGATCAAGATGTGATCCAGCAGGTTTTATTATTAAGCAAAAGCAGGGAGTGATTAAAAACTATACCCAAGTCACCCAAGTCACCACTTTAAATCACCCAAGTCACCCAAGTCACCAAAGTAGATCGAGTAATAGGCACTCCCAAGTCACCCAAGTCACCACCACCCTAAGGGTGGTGACTACGGTGACTAGAGTGACTGGCCCCAAAGGTGACTAATTTTGATCAATAAGTGTTTAGGGGTAGGTGGTGGCCATTTGGTTTTAGTGGGTTGGCTAAAAAATAACAGTTGGCAGTTTTTGGGTAAGTGGTCTAAATTGATTGTAACAGTTAAAGTGTAAGTTAGTAGCAGTTGGATATTATTCACAAAGGAAGGGTGACAATATGACACTACTATCGAGAATCACCAATCTACTGAAAGAAAAACCACCAGCGCAAGTTTTGGCCGAGCGTTATCGGGCCGTGGCTGACGAAGCGCGCCAGGCTGGATTTTATACAGAGGCGAAAAAGCTGGAAGTGAAAGCGAATGAGGTTGTGCAATGATGGATTTTTCTACACTGTCGCCGGCTGATCGAATGGTGGTTATTGGCTGGATATATTTTACACTGGCTGGATTATTGTCAGTCTGGCTGCTGGTGAAGTGGATCCGGTTTTGTCGGTCGGAGTCGGCCGCCAATGGTGATGGATCAAAACGTGCGGCCCGTGGTGACGATTTCGGGGAAAAGTAGTGTGGTTGTCGCCGGTAGGCGGTGGCGTGGCTTGTGGGGCGATTTGAGAGGGTTTGAGCGAATGAAAAAAACTGTACCAGCGTCAGAAATATTTGTAATGGCTATAAAAGAATCAAATGTAACCGTGGCTGGAATATTAAAGATCGTTTTTGTTGATGGATCCGAAGTGGAAATCGATAACGAAACTGGCGAAGTGATTGCCCATAGTGTGGGGCATTAATTTTTATTAACAGGATGAAATAATTATGAGCAAAAAAGTTTACTTAGGTGATGGCGTATACGCGAACACGGATGGTTATCACATAACGCTAACGACTGAAAACGGTATCGGCGTGACTAATGTGATACATATGGATCCTAAAGTGGTGGCGGCGCTTTTAAAATATAATGAAAGTTTGAAAAAGTAAGATTTAGAAGAGATAGAGCGCTTAATCTTTGTTTGGCGACACGGTTAAGCGCCCTATGACATTAATCAACTTCATAAGAAGTGATTAAGGAATCGAGTAATATATTAATTCAATTATGTATTTTTGCAAGCAAAAAAAAGGCCCGTAGAAGATACGGGCCAAAACACTAACTATCGTTGCTTATTACATTATAGACCAGTCTTACTATAAAATCCTTTCATTTCCATATTGATTCGAGTTTTCTTGTTATGCTCGCTGACGTTACCTATTTGCATTAACAGGCATATGGCCCAAACTGCAACGGGGCCGAAGCCGGTCGGTATAGTCGACACGAAAGCGACGATCATTACAATGGCCAGGACAGTGCTGGTATAGAACAGGCCGACTGGCCCGAAGAGTAGGGCCAGGAAGATGCCAGCTGGCATAGATTTTCCGTTGTATTTTAGGAAGTCTTTTTCAAGTTGGTTGTTAGTCATTGGTTATTTTCTCCCAGCCTACAGGGTGTAAGTTAGTTATTACGACATTCTTAATGTCGTTAGTCTCTTCAATCGATTTTTTCATTTGTATAATATGATCATAACTTGTTACGGGGCGGCTGCAGTCAGATTTCGACATGCCTGTTCCAAATGATCCTTGGTTAGAATTGAAAGTATAGGAAACGCTATATACAAAGCGGCAACCTAACTTGTTCATTATCCAGTTTGTTAAAATTTGCATTATTCTTTAGTCTCCAGTAGTTCAGGGTTTTCGTAAGCGTTGCCGATTATTTCAATACCTTCGTCGCCTCGCTGGCATTTGTAAACATATCCACTGAGCAAGTCGGATTGATATAGTTTTTCGCTTTTGGCCAAAAAGTAACTATTTTCAAATATCACTACTCTGTCATTTATTAGATCACCTTCGTATATATCGATTGGCTCTTCGTCGTCGATTATTGATCCAGAAAAAATTCCAACAGACTCAGGATCAACCGTCACCCCACCATCATAGAACCCTTTATCAAACGGGATTATGACGGCAAAATTATCACTAGATACCAGGCTTCCATACACCCACTCTTCACGCTCTTTACTCCAACCCCTAAACTTGTATTCTCTCATTCTTCATCACCCTCCAAAGTCAATCTAATTTGCTTTAATGCTCCAATAATAGCGAGCGTTGAAAATAAAATGGCCGTAGTGATTGGGCCAGTTTTAATTACTGCGTTGGTTGCGATTAATGTCACCATCATCAAGATCGATAGTGTGTCTAGTTTCATTTAGTTTTCCTTCTAAAAAATCATCACAATCCTTTTTCGATTGCGCCCTATAAGTTTCAGCCAAAAATTCAGGCACCCAAATTGGAATACGAACCAATCCGGATGCCTTTTTTTTGGCGTCGTGTTTTGCGGTTTCTTTGGCGCCCATTAGTCTATTTTAATCCCTGTGATCTCTTCAAAAACAACAGCATCAAAATTGGGCAGCGCTTTTAATAGCTCAATATCTCTTTCGGTTGCAGACTCAAAAGCTATCTTCCACGCTTCTTTGTAATCCCGTTTTCGTAGCTGGCCACCTCTGACATAAGAATCGGGATCAGCTTTTTTATCTTCTTCCGTCATTTCCCATTCTGGCACCCAGTAAGTAAGATTTATATTGTGAATAAAATCCGGCTTGGTCGCTCTTTCCCACAAATCCAAAGAGCATGGCTTATTAAAAACTCGGATACTGTCTGGCTGTTCTGAATTAAAAAAACCTGCTTCTCTATTGCAGCTATTCCAGTTCCCTGAGTTCCCGTCCCCTGAGTTCTTGTACCCTGAGTTCCAGTTCCCTGAGTTCCAGTTCCCTGAGTTCCCGTCCCCTGAGTTCCAGTTCCCTGAGTTCCTGTTCCCTGAGTTCCAGTTCCCTGAGTTCCAGTTCCCTGAGTTCCCGTCCCCTGAGTTC
>JAAOEI010000677.1_pt1 | contig 12946 bp, 12 predicted proteins | sample 7059261 | NCBI WGS metagenome assembly JAAOEI01 (sample SAMN14008812, study PRJNA610033) | viral metagenome | isolation source: viral particles filtered from seawater | place: China: Hangzhou Bay, Yangshan Deep Water Harbour | collected 2017-10-31
GAAGCCTAAAACATCTTTTAAGCAACTTGTTGAAAAAATGGTTGCAGCAGACCTTGGTTGGCCGTATAATAGTGCGTGGCAAAATCCAACAAACCCAATAAGAAACTCATAGTTTCAAAGTTTGTCGAAATTCCCGAAAAGTCAAAACGGGAGTTTTGGCAGCGTGAATATGTATTGCTCAATCGTTTAGTTGAACGATATAGTCTTGAATTTTTAAGAGACACTTCTTTTTCTTTGAAAGGAGACAGTCTAGCAATTTTATTTGCAGACAAAATCCTAAAAGACTTGGATAAAAGATTCAAGATTTACAATATGGAGAGGCAATCAAAGCCTACGCCAATCGTACTATCTGATGACGAAACAGTTGAGAAAAGACAAATTGAAAGAAAACCAAAAACACTAAGGGACTTTTTAAATGAAGAAAGCTAAAGAAAAAGACACAGAAGAGAAGAAGGTTACATCAAATGAAATCTTGAGTACCTTCCTAAAGCAAAACTCCGAGGATCACTATAACTTTGAAGAGACTGTTGACTACAAGGTTTCAAGTGGTTCTCTACAGCTAGACTTACAACTTGGCGGTGGCTTTGGGCCAGGATTGCACAGGTTTGTAGGTATGAACGAGGGCGGCAAGACCAGCGAAGCTCTTGAAGTCATGAAGAACTTCTTGCTTGATATTCCCAATTCAAAAGGATTTTATATCAAAGCAGAGGGTCGCCTTTCTCCAGAAATGCAGAAGCGTTCTGGTGTGAAGTTTGTCTTCTCTGCTGATGAGTGGGTCGCTGGCACTTGCTTCGTGTTTGAAAGCAACATTTATGAAACTGTTGTTGATGCGATGAGGCAACTTGTCTCCAAGAACGAAGAAAAGATTAAATTCTGCTTTCTCCTTGACGCTGTTGATGGTTTAATTGCAAAGGGAGACATGGATAAATCTTTTGAAGAAAGCTCAAAGGTTGCTGGTGGAGCGGTTATTGCTGCCACTTTCATGAAGAAACTCTCCATTGCACTTGCCAAGCGTGGACACATGGCCATCTTTATTTCTCAGGTAAGAGCAGACATTAAGCTCGACCCATATTCAAAAGCTCCAATTCGTCAAACATCTGCTACAGGAGGCAATGCTCTTTTGCACTTCGCCAACTGGATTCTAGAATTTGAGCCTCGCTTTAAGGGCGACTTGATTCTCAAGACAAATGCTGATAAAATTGATCTTGAAAAGAATCCTCCAGTTGGACATTGGGCTAAGGTGACTGTCAAGAAGTCTCCTAATGAGAAAACCAATCTGACTATTCCATACCCAATTCGTTATGGCAGAAGTGGCGGCAAGTCTATTTGGATTGAGAAGGAAATTGTTGACCTTCTACTTGCTTGGGAAATGGTAACAAAAGGTGGCGCTTGGTTTTCTCCAAGTGAAGATTTCCTTGAGCTACTAACTCAAAACGGACTTTCCTTTCCAGAAAAGGTTCATGGTGAAACTAATCTGTTTAAGACTGTTGAGGAAGACAAACCTCTCCTAGACTTCTTGATCAAGTATTTTCGAAACATGATTAGCAATGAAGTTTAAAAACCTCTACGGTAAAGAGAAAACTTTAAAAAATGCTCGTAAGTATCTTATTGATTGGAGCAAAAAGACGCGCAGTAAGTTTCAAGACAATGTAAAAAGGTTTCTCAAACCGTATTGGCAGGAAGATTTTGTCTTCGAAGAACTGAAATTAGTAGATACTCGACTAACCTTTGATTTTTTTAATGCAAACAAAAGAGTTGCAATTGAAGTGCAAGGACAACAGCACACAAAATTTGTGCCTTTCTTTCATAGTTCAAGAGGTAAGTTTTTACAACAACTAAAAAGAGACTGTAAAAAATTAGAATTCTGCGAGATTAATAATATTAAATTGATTGAAATTTATTCAGTAAACGAATTAACAAAGGAATTTTTTGAAAGTCAGGGAGTGTATTTATAATATATAATATGGGATTAAATAACTCCAAGGATTTGCCAAAGTTCCATATGCCTCAAAATTTAATTGATCAGCTATATGAACTTAGCGGTAATGCCGATAAATATAAGGGCGTTATTTTAGGATACATTTCAGAGGATGGTGTTCCATTGATTTACGCCAAATACGACTCTCAAATTATTGAGTTTGGTATGCGCAAAGCTCTTGAAAAATATTTAGACAATTCCGATGCTTTCGAAACTCTTTCGAGTGAAGAAAATGGACTTGACGAAGAAGAGTAACTGGTGTACCGTATAATCGGTATGATTTACTCTTACGAACTTGAGAAACAACTTTTGGCAGGGTTAATTAAAAATCCTCAGAATTACTTTGATGTTTCTGCCTTCATCAATGAGAAGGATTTTTATAGTGAAGATAACAGCATTAACAAGACAATCTTCACAATCATCAAGCAGGCTCTAGAAGCTCACGAAGAAATTGATGATGTAATTATCGCGCAGCGAGTCCAATCTCTCGGACTATTGTTTGACGATGTTGTGAATGTCAGTGAATATGTCAAGTCTCTTGGCATGAGAAAGGTGACTGACGGCAGCATCATCAAGATCGCTAAGGAACTTAAGAAGTACACTATCCGTAGAGAAATCTACGAAAGCTCCCAAGCGATTTCTAAAAAGATGAAAAGCATGGCTCCAGAGTCGAGCTATGCAGAAATCATTTCCACCGCAGACAAGGTTTATAACGAGAAGATCAATCAATACGAGATTGGTAATGACACTCCAGAAAACATCTACGATGAAATGGAAAGTCTGATTGAAGATCGTGGAGCAAACCCTGTCAGTGAATTTGGCATGATGGGGCCGCATGAGAAGGTCAACAAGATGTATGGCTCCATTCTACGCCCTGGCAACATTACGGTGGTTGTAGCGCGATCTGGAGTGGGTAAAACACAGTTCTGCATGGACTACTCAACCAAGGTCAGCATGAAGTACAATGTTCCCGTGCTGCATTTTGACAATGGCGAAATGAGCAAGGAAGAACTAATCATGCGTCAATGTTCTGCTCTTAGTGGTGTTCCAATGCACTTGATTGAAAGCGGTCAGTGGCTTAGGGCTGGAAGAGAAATCGTTGATAAAGTGCGTAATGTTTGGAGTAGAGTAAAAAAACTAAAATTTTATTACTATAATGTCGGCGGTTTGGATGTTGATTCCATGATTAATACCTTGAAGCGGTTTTACTACTCAAAGGTTGGTCGTGGCAACAAGATGATTTTTAGCTTTGACTACATCAAGACTACCGCTGATTACGGTGGCGGCAATAAGACTGAGTGGCAGATGGTTGGTGAAATGGTTGACAAGTTTAAGCGATGCATCCAAAAGGATATTTTGTTTGATGGACTGCCAATCGTTTCCATGATTACTTCTGTACAATCAAACCGTTCTGGCATCACAAACAATCGCAATTCTCAGAATATTGTTGATGATGAAAGCATCGTGTCTCTTTCAGATAGAATCACTCAGTTCTCATCTCACATGTTCATTCTCCGAAACAAGACTGCTGATGAAATCTTGAACGAGGGAACTAGATTCGGAACGCATAAACTCATTAATGTCAAAGCTCGTCACCTTGGCGAAGATATTGCTGGAGCAATCGAACCAGTGCAGGTTGGTGATACTTTGAGGAAGAACTTTATTAATCTTGAGTTTAAGAATTTCTGCATCACAGAAAGAGGCGACTTGAGAGACATTGTAGAATTCAACGATATTGGGGAGGGTATTGAACAAAATGGTAGAAACACAGCGCCAGATTTTGATGAACTCTGATGATATTAAAAACTCATTAGAACAATTGGGCTACAGGCTCAAAGACTTTGGTAACCATTGGAGAACCGCCGCGATTTATCGTGGCGGCAACAATCCTACGGCGATTAAAGTGTATAAGAATACTGGAGTATGGCAAGATTATGTTGATGGTAATGGCTCATCCCAGCCATTCAAAAAACTCATTGAGCTAACTCTCAAAACCAAAGACCCCAAAATCATCAAGCAATACATTGGCTTTTCTGATGCCCAATCAGAAACTCAATATGTTGCCAAAGAAACTATTGAAATGGAAAAAGTTTATCCAGAAGAATGTCTCAAGCGACTATTCCCAAATTATTCTTTCTATAAGAAGAAGTCTATTTCGGAAGAAACTCAGCAAAAATACAAATGCGGTTTAGCATCTGTAGGTCAGATGTATCAACGCATGGTATTCCCAATCTACAATTATGACCAGCAAATTGTTGGTTTCAGTGGTAGAAAAATTAATGATAACAATGACGCTCCAAAGTGGAAGCATATCGGCACAAAGGTTAAGTGGATTTATCCAGCGTTCGTGCCAAATGAACAAACTGTTGATGAGCTAATCGAAGAAAAGAAAGAAGTTATTTTAGTCGAAAGCATTGGCGACAGCATGGCTTTGACAGAAGAAGGTTACGCAAATAACCTTGTCATCTTTGGGCTAGATTGCTCACCCTCTTTAATCAATTATCTCTGCTCAAAGAGCTTGAATAAAATCATCATTGCTACAAACAATGACTCCGAGAAAGAAAAAAATCGCGGCAAAATCTCTGCCATGAAAAACTACATGAAGTTAAGTCAATTTTTTGACTTTGATCAGCTTTCAGTTCAGCTTCCCTTGGCGAATGATTTTGGAGCTATGAAAGAACAACAACTATCTTTTAGCGATTGGTATAATGGTTGTCAAGCACTTCAACAGACTAAGTTAAATGATTATAAAGATTTTTGTTTAAACAACCGTAGTAGCTTTAACGAAAAGAAACTTCAAAAATTTATTAAAAAGATCGAAGATTTTGGACAGTAAAAAAACAACCCTTTCAGCTAGTAGAATCAAAACCGCCCAATCTTGCAGTTGGCTTTATTGGTGCAAGTATCATTTGAAACTGCCAGACAGAAGCAATGAAGGGGCAAAGCGTGGAACGATCTGCCATTTAATTTTTGAGTGCTTGGGCAAAGACCGACACAAGAAGCATTTTAATCTTGTTATTAAGAAGAAAGATATTTTTTCTTCCGAATCTATCAAGCGTCTAGTCATGAAACATGCCAAAAAAGAAGGCATTGATGACCCTGATAATATCAAGATGATTTGTGATATGACTTTGGCTGGCTTGCAATATGACTTCTATGGTCTTGAAAGAGGAAAGCCTAGTCAAGCTCTTAGCGAAGAAGATTTTGATTTGGCAGTTAAAGAAGGCGACCTTGATTATAAAATCAAAGGCTTTATTGATAAGCTGTTTCTATATAAGAAAAAAGGTCTTGCTATTATTCGCGACTTTAAAAGCAGCAAGGAAGTTTTCAAAGGCAAAGAGATTAAAAATAATTTGCAAGACTTGATGTATGCTCTTGCTGTTCGCAAGCTATATCCAGAATACAAGCAGTCACAGAGCGAGTTCTTATTCTTAAAATTTCTTCCAGAAGAAAAAGGAGTTATTAGGATGCCCATGCTGACTGATGAAGAACTTTTTGGTTTTGAATTAGAGCTAACAGAAATCCAAAAGTACCTAGACAATTTTGATTTGCAAACCGCTTTCTCAAACATGGCGGCGAGACAAGATTATCCAGAAGACAATTCTTTTGGTGGTCCCCTCCAATGTGGAAGGGCAACATATCGCGGCCAAAGAAAGAAAGATGGCAGCATCATGTATCATTGCCCATATAAATTTGAATTCTCATATTATAATATCCTTGATAAACAAGGAAAATTTGTTCAGTCTTGTTTCCTTGATGAGATTGATGAACTTTCTAAAAAATATCCAGAAGGCGAATATTTATATCAGATGATGAATTATAAGGGTTGCCCAGCTTTTAGTAAAAACTCTTGACTTGAGAAGCGTATCATGCTATAGTAAAGCATGATTCCATTGTTCAAATCCACATACAGTATTGGAAAATCCATACTGACCTTGGAAGAACCGTCCAAGGTAAAAGACGGCGAGGCAGACAGCATCTTGAAGATTGCAGAAGAGGAATCTTTGGAGCAAATCTTTCTTCTTGAAGACTCCATGATTGGATTCTTAGACGCTCATACAAAATGTCAAGCGTCAGATATTCAATTAATTTTTGGGCTTCGCATGAACTGCTGCAATGATGTTTCCCAAGAACAAAAGGGAGACTCGCACAAGATCGCGATCTTCGCCAAAAACGATCAAGGCGTTAAAGCATTGACCAAGATTTATTCCTTGGCTCATAAACTTCACCAAGGCTTTGTTGACTCTGAACTTCTCAAGAATAATTGGAGTGATGATTTGAAACTCTGCATCCCGTTTTACGATTCATTCATCTATGTGAATAATTTCTTAGGTAAAATGTGCTTACCTAATTTTAAATTCACTCAGCCAACTTTCTTTGTTGAAAGTAATGGTTTGCCATTTGATCAATTCGTTCAAGCTAAGGTAGAGAAGTATGCGTCAGAAATGAACGCACCTATTCAAAAAGCAAAATCAATTTATTACAAGAACAAGGAAGATTTTGATGCTTGGCAAACATACAAGTGCCTCTGCAATCGCTCATTCGGCAAAGAGCGTTCTTTATCCAATCCAAATCTAGAACATTGCGGCAGCAACACATTCTGCTGGGAGGCTTTTAAAAATGAAAGATAATCTACTGCGTTTTAATTTTAATCAGAAGTATCTTATTTTAGATACTGAAACAGAAGGTTTGAATCTTGTTAACTCAAGACCTTGGCAGATTGCTTGGATTGAGGCTTGTGGTAAAAAGATTATCAGCAAGCAAGAGCGATACATCTGGTGGCCAGATTTGAAAGTCAGCGAAGAAGCTGCACGAATCACTGGTTTTGATTATCAAAAGTACAAGTCCTTGGCACAAGAACCAAAAGATGTATTAGAAGAGTTCGCACCAATTTTGAATCAACAAGACATTAAGATCATTGGTCAAAACATTTTGGCATTTGATGTTTACATGATCAACTCTTGGATGAATTTTGCCAACGGAGTTAAGTTTGGATTTGACTATGTTAAGAATATCATTGACACTAAGGCTGTAGCCATGGCTATCGCCAAGGGTGTTAAATCCATTGATACAGACGATCTGATCACTTGGCAGTATCGCTGGCTCAACTATAGGGAGAAGGGCGTAAAGACTAGCCAAGCTCATCTATTGAAGCAATACAACATTGACCATGACCCAGCAAGACTTCATGATGCTCTTTACGACATTGAAATGACATTCAACATTTTCCAAAAGCAAATTTACGACATTGAAATCTAATGATTGACGAATTTAAAAAATATGAAATGCCAGTTCTTCCTGGCGTGAAGCTGCCTCAAATCATTATTGAGCAAAAGTATTATGATTTACTTGGCATCCCGAACACTTCATCAAACTATCAGTTTCTTCGCAAGCTCTGCCACAAGGGAGTAATTGATAAGGGCATTGACAAAAAGCCAAATGCTCAAGAATACTATGAGAGAGTCAAGACTGAACTCTCCTTATTTGAAGAACTCGGATTCATTGATTATGTTCTTTTGAATTGGGACATTCTCAACTTCTGCCATGAGAACGGAATCCCGACTGGTCCTGGCCGTGGCTCTGCTGCTGGTTCTCTAGTTCTTTATTTGATTAGCGTTACAAAGGTTGACCCAATTGAATACGGTCTTTACTTTGAGCGATTCGTCTCCAAGAGTCGCGCCAAAAAGATCGTTGTGAATGATGAAGTTTATCTTGATGGTTCGCTTCTTGCCGATGTTGATAATGACATTGCTTACGAACGCCGTCATGAAGTGATCAAGTTTGTCGAGAATAAATACCATGGCAAGACTTGTAAAATCTTGACTCTGAACACTTTGAGCAGTAAACTCTGCATTAAAGAGTGTGGCAAAATCGTTGGCGAACTTCCAGAATCTTCTGTGAATGAGATTAGCGACCTGATTCCCAAGAAGTTTGGAAAGGTTGCTTCTCTAGCAAATGCTTGTGAGGAAAGCGAAAAGTTCAAAGAGTTCGCTAACGCAAACAATAAAATCTTCAAGATTGCTAGGAAACTTGAAGGCTTGGTCAAGAACACTGGCGTTCACCCTTCTGGCATTGCCATCAGTCACTACGCTTTGGAGGACATTATGCCTCTCCAAACTACATCAGAAGGTCACCTAGTCTCTGGCTATGACATGAACGATGTTGCTAGTCTTTGCGTCAAGTTTGATATTCTTGGTTTGCGCACCTTGTCTGTCATTCAAGATGTTTGCAAGCAGATTGGTTTGGACATTATTTCTGTTGATTTGAAGAGTGACGAGATTTATTCGAACCTTCAATACTTGGTTGCACCGCAAGGCTTGTTCCAGATCGAAGCTGATACCAACTTTAGAGTTGCGCAAAAGGTTAAGCCTAAGAACCTTGAGCAGCTTTCGGCGGTGGTAGCGATTGCTCGGCCAGGCGCCCTGGACTTCTTAGATCGTTATGCTCAGTATGTCGAAACTGGAGAATTCCAAAGCGTTCATCCGTTCTTTGACGACATTCTGGAATACACAGGCGGTATTCCCCTGTACCAAGAACAGCTTATGCGCATGGCTGTTAAGGTCGGCTTTACGCTAGATGAAGCTGAACAACTTCGCCGCATCGTTGGCAAGAAGAAGGTTGAGCAGATGGGTGCTTGGCAAGCCAAGATCGAAGACAAGATCAAGGAAAACAATCTGGACCCTGTAATTGGTGAAGTGCTTTGGAAGGTTGCGGAGGATAGCGCAAACTACTCTTTCAACAAGTCACACTCCATTTCTTACGCAATTCTTGCAGCATGGACAGTATATTTAAAGTTTAAATATCCTCAGAATTTCTTTTTGAGCCTCTTAAAGATGACTCAGTTTGAGCCAGACTCTTATGCTGAAATCGCAAAGATTACTCAGGAACTCGGCTTATTCAATATCAAGTTGCTTCCACCAGATTTGAGCAAGTCTCAGACAGACTTTGCCATTGAAGGTGCAAACATCAGATATGGCTTAAACAGCATCAAGGGTATTTCCGACAATACCATGGAAAGCCTGACTGAATTCTGCAAAACAGAATTAAAGAACAAATACGATGTATTCTTGGCCGCAAAGCAGTCTGGACTGAATATTGGCAATCTCTCAGCTTTGATTCAAGCTGGCGCACTCAATAGTTTCGCACAGGATCGCTGTAGGCTCGTTCTAGAGGCTCAGACCTTCAATATACTTACCGATAGGGAGAAGCGTCTCTGCATCGCTCTAGGCGAGAAATACAACTATGACATTCTGAATACAATCTATGATTGCGTAAAGAATAAAACTGTTGGTGACGACAACAAGCCAGTGATGACTGAAAAGCGCTTCAACACATTCAAGCAAAAATATTCTTCTTACAAAGAAATCTACGAGAAAAACAGCAAGCATCCGAAGTTTGCGAACTGGTATTTTGAAACAAAACTCTTGGGATACTCTTACTCGCAAAACATCAGAGATATTTTTCATGAAGAGAGTGGAGCAAGATATGTTGACTGCTTGATGTTCAATTCGATTGACAATGACCAAACCGTGCGTATGGTAGGTGTCGTGAAAGATTGTTATCGTAAGAAAAGTCAGAATGGAAATAAATATGCAAAGATTGATCTTGCCGATGAAAAAGGTCAAGTCAGGGCCATGCTTCTTGATTCAAGAAACAAGCCAAGATTAACTGAATACCTCGACAGAGGCAATAAACTTCCTAAAGAAGAAAATATTATTATCGTAACTGGAAAGAAAGGTGATGACATTCTCTTTATTGATAAGATGTCAATTCTGGATGAGAAAATTTACATGAAGCTATCGGAGATTAAATAAGTGTAAAATTATGAGAATGAAAAAGTTCAATTTGACTCCTAGAGTCAAAAAAATCTTAGAGAACGCCGAAAAAGAAGCTCAACTTCGTAATCACGAAAGGGTCAATAGCGCTCATTTATTTAATGCTATCTTTACAATAGATTATTTAGCCTTCGATATTATCTTCGGAAAGGTTCAGTATAAGAAACTTGCGGATGAAATCATTCCATTTGTACAAGAGAACCATCCAGAATTCTTTAAAAGAAAGAATAAGCAAACGCTCTGGCATAATGAGGTTCAAGAAATTATCAAGTTTGCTAATGAAACAAGCACAACTTTAAATCAAGAATACATTGGTATTGAGCATCTTTTGTATTCTATTCTCATGACTTCTCCTACAGTAAGGGGATTTTTAGATCACAAGAAGATTGACCATGAAAGCATTTCAGATAGTTTAATTAATTATCTTAAAAATGGCCATGTTTTTCCCAAGCAAGGTCTTGAGCAAAAATCAAAATCTTTAGAAACTCCAACTTTAGATGATGATGATGCTTCTCCACAAACAAAAGGCAAGTTTATTGAGAAGTATTGCACAAACTTTACTGATCTTGCTTTAAACAATAAAATTGTTAATGTCTTTGGCAGAGAAAAAGAAATTCAAGCTATTACTGAGACTATTCTCAGGAAGACAAAGAATAATGTTGTTCTTGTCGGAGATCCTGGCGTTGGCAAAACAGCCATCGTAGAAGGTCTTGCTTCAAAGATTGCTAGTGATGAAGTTTCTTATTTGTTAGCTGGCAGGATTGTTGTGTCTTTAAATGTCGCCTCAATGGTTGCTGGCACAAAGTATCGCGGTCAATTTGAGCAGCGATTTGAAGGTCTTCTCAATGAATTAAAGAAGGACAAGAGATACATCTTGTTTATTGACGAGATTCACACAATCATTGGCGCTGGCAGCGGTGAGGGTTCACTAGATGTTGCCAATATGATTAAGCCAGCCCTTGCCAGAGGCGAAATCTGCTGTATTGGAGCGACCACACAATCAGAGTACAAGAAATACTTTGAGAAAGATGGCGCACTCAAACGCAGGTTTGAAATGATTTCTATTGATGAACCAACCAAAGAGCAGACAAAGCAAATCATCATGAGCGCCAAAAGCTCTTTTGAAGATTATCATGGCGTAGTGTTCTCTGAACAAATTGTTGATAATTTAATTTATCTCTGCGAGAAATACCTTCCTTATCGCAAATTTCCAGACAAGGCTTTTGACATGCTAGACTTCATTAGTTCTAGAGTCAAAATCAAGAACTTTCACATGCCTAAAAACATTCTCTCACTTGAGAAAAAAATCAAAAAAACTCTTGAAAAGATTGACCAACCATCAATGCAAGATGTTTGTAATCAATTGATTATCTCATATGGAGAAAAAATCAAAAAGTGGGCAGATAAAGATTTAAAAACTATTGATATAGTTAACGAAGATTTGATTTCAGTTTTCGCTGAAAAGCTCAAGATTGACCCAAGCAAGATTGTTCTTGGGGAAAATATAGAAGCAGAATTGATTGGTGAAACTCTTAAAAAGCATGTCTTTGGCCAAGATGAAGCAATCAATAAAATTTCAGATATTCTCACTTGTGCAAAGGTTGGACTAAAGGATAAAAACAAACCAATTGGCAAATTCTTATTTATTGGCCCAACTGGTGTAGGCAAGACTTGGACTGCAAAACTATTGGCTGAGAAGTTCTTGGGCAATGACCGTCTCCTGCTTAAACTTGACATGAGCGAATACCAAGAAAGCAGCACCGTCAATAAGTTGATTGGCTCAACCATTGGATATGTTGGCTGCGATGAGGGAGGCATACTCACTGAATTCGTCAGAAACAATCCAAGCTGCGTTGTTCTTTTTGATGAGATTGAGAAGGCTCACAGAGATATTTATAATCTGCTTTTGCAGATCATGGACGATGGTTATATCACTGACAGTCTTGGTCGCAGAATTGATTTTACAAATTCAATTATTATTCTCACTGGCAATATTGGTCAGGGAGCAAAACCAAAGACTACAATGGGCTTTATGTCCTCAACAGATTCTACAGAAAATGTTTATGCAGAAGAAGTTAAGAAGGTTTTTAGACCAGAGTTTTTAGCGCGAGTTGATGAAACTATTGTTTTCCAACCCATTGCTAATAAAGAATTTAACAAAATTCTACAGACTCTCATTGCCAATACAAAACAGCTTCTTGGGGAACAGGGCAAATCAATCGAAGTTGATCAAAGTATTTTTGATAACTTGTTGAAAATCATTGAGAAAGAAGGAAACAACGCTCGTTCAATCAAGAATATTTACCGCAAGCACTTTGAGATTGATTTAGCTAAGTTCATTTCTCAGAATAAACTGTCCAAAATTTCTGCAAAAATGCTTAACAACGATGTAAAGTTCGAAGGCTCATAGCGTAATAAAACTGCAATGAAAACACCTACTAAACAAAATAAGATCGTTAATGCTATGCGCGTCAGTGCTGGCCGTTTCTTCGGCCTAACCACCACTCAGGGTAATGCTGTCAATGCCCGTTTTGTCAGCGAAACTCCGAGCTATGTGCGCGTTTATGACCGCAATCGTGAAACTGAACTTCTTATCGCTAAGAAGTCTCTGGCTGGCTTCCGTCTTGGCCGCACAGTAATTGGAGCATAATCAACTAACATAGCGTTCTCTCACTAGAAACCCATCGAATTCGATGGGTTTCTTTTTATTATAAGTATGGCTAAAATTAGTAATCTTTTTAGAGAAAAGGTTTATACAATTGCTAGATCAAGTGAAATCTTTAAAAATGAAAATGAAATAATTAATTTTATTTTCAAAAAATTTGAAACAGAAATAAAGTCTGTCAATTTTATTGACGCTAATGAAAGAAACGATTTGTTTAAAATTAAAGATGTTGATGGTTTGGAATCTTATATCAAACTTTCTTTAGAGGAAAATCCTAATTTTTTTATTGAAGCAGATATTTTAGCAAGAAATTTTAAAAAAAATATATCTCCTAGATTAATTGATGCTGGCTATGTTGAAAGTTATGGGAATATTAGCTATTCATTAACTTCTTCAATACCAACTCAAAATATAAAAGAATATGGCGTTGCCACAATTGTAAATAATCCGCAGCTAATATCAAATTTA
>JAAOEI010000678.1_pt1 | contig 12941 bp, 20 predicted proteins | sample 7059261 | NCBI WGS metagenome assembly JAAOEI01 (sample SAMN14008812, study PRJNA610033) | viral metagenome | isolation source: viral particles filtered from seawater | place: China: Hangzhou Bay, Yangshan Deep Water Harbour | collected 2017-10-31
TGTTTGTGCTGTATGGCCTGTTAATGTAGCTACTGTGTCAACATCTCCCCACGGCAGTATTTCATACTCATTGGTTCCTACAGCTTGAGTAGTTGCAGGGGTGAATGTGATGGTATCAGTGCCAGGGGTGAATGCGGTGATAAGTCTTGTTTGCCCTGCAATGTTACCACTAATGAATCGTATCAGAGAACCTGCCCAGTAGTCCGTATCTGCCTCTGTCAAGGCTGCATCTACCATTGTTGTAGTTGTGCCGCTATCCGCTATGCCTCTCAAACTGTAGTTAGCTTGCTCCGTGGTGAACACAGAAGCAGGAGCACCCACTACCTGAATATTGGCAGTAGAACTAACAGGGATTATTAATAACTGATCTGCATTCGTTTCGGCCTGGGTAAGGTCAAATTTGTACCAACCAGATTCGAGCTCCGTAGGATTCACATCATTAGTACCGGATCCTGCCGCACCATCCTTGGAAATTTTAGCTGTTATGTTAGCAGCGTCCGCCGTTTTTTCAATATTGGTAGTCTCGTCAAAGGCGTACACATACCAGTACTGACTTGCGACATTCTTTTTCATTTTAAATATAGTTTGATATTAGTGAACGCCTAACTATGCTTTGCAGGACTGTGGTGCCCGATCCGTTCAAATAAACATCGTGTAAATCATTGATCTGTGTACTAGTCAGCACTATGTCTGAGAAATAAACAGCCTCATCAATTACACCGTCAAATTCGCTTCTATCATCCCTGAATGGATTCCCATCGTGATTTAAAAGCCTATGTTCACTGTTAGTACTGCTACCCTGAGCACACCCCAACACAACAAGACTCGCGGTGTTGCCTGTTCCAATCGAGCTAACATCCAGTGCGGTCCCAACCTGAGAACCGTTTAGATAAAAATACAACTCCTCTGCTGTATTGTCTTGCACTAATGCAGCAGTATGAAATGAACCCGTTGCAGGAGCTGTAGTACTTGCAAATGTTCTTAAACCAGAAGCTTGGCCGTAACCGCCATAAATATTACTATCCTGTATATAAATCGCAAAATTACCAGCGGTCCCCCCTCCTTGAATCCATATTACATGAGGCCCTGCTGTATTGTCATCAGATTTAAAAGCTACAAAAACGCTCCTATTATGCTGCTTTGCTACATCACATGATACCCCATCAGTAGTAGACTGATTTTCAATCCAATTACCTGTAGTGCTTCCGTCAAGGTCTATTCCTGCATTACCGTCATCTCCTCCCCCTGATTGATTCAAGGTTGCAGCTGCACCTATGGTGAAATCATCTGTACTAACTCTATCATTAGCAGTAGTACCAGAGGTTTCATCGAGCCTTACATGCCACGTTGCACCCAAAGTATCGACGTCATCTACAAAAGCCATACAACCTAACCTAAGTTACGCTCATAATAATCATCAAGCCACGTGGTAAGCTCTGTATCTGTAGCTGTTACCCTTGTATGGCTTGCACCATCTTGATCAAGGCCCCTGTTTACGGTGGCTAATAGGTCTTCAAAGACACTGATGATTCGCGTAAGCTCTACGCGCTGTGGTGAACTGTTTGTATCCAGTATGTAGGTCGTTCCTGTCCTGTCACTGGGAAGTAAAGCTTTGTTTCTGTCATACCTGCGCAAATAATCAGTTACACTTGATCGCCACCCTTTAAGCTGTCTTACAAGCTGCGCCGCCTCTTTGGTTAAGTCTTCAAGCCTTGCTTTATCCTGTGATGTGAGTTCTGCAAATGTTGCCATAATGTGAGTCTACGAGAAAAGGGCACGCTAACACCCCATTATTAGAGATATCAGCGTGCCCTTTACGTAAAGCTCGCAGTTCCAGGATATGAAAAAGGCAGTACACGGATCAGGAATACACACCCCTGGACGAGTAAATATACGAAGCCTAAACCTTAAAGTTCAAGGGGTAAGTCTTTGTTTATACAGGGTTTAATAGTATATACGTAGGTAATATAAAATTACCTATATCAAACAGCGTGTTATTCTGAAGATATCTGTCATACTTTTAACACAAACACATGACGACATAACAAAACTTTTTTTTCTATCATGACTTGACATGAGTCTAATATTGTATTACATTGTTGTATAACAGTTATACCAATACAACGCAAATAGATTGCATGTCAAAACAAGTAGAAAAAGATAATATAGGGCTGGTTGCTTTTAGACTCGGAGATATGGCAAAAGATTTAAAGCTTCTTGCAGCTCATAGAAATCATAAATCTACAACTGATTATGTAAAGGCCATACTAACTCCCGTGGTAAATAGGCATAAAAAGAAAATGATCAAAGATCTATGTGATTAGATCAGGTGATGTTACGTCGCCATTTAAGTTTGTTGGGTGGGTAGAACCAACAAATGACCCCGGTGGTGATGTTACATCACCGTTCAAGGTCATTTCACAATGAAGCCGGGGTCACTGTTTTTTGAAATTGGATGGTGTGGGGGCGAGGTTGGCGATGTTACATCGCCGTAAAAGCTAATCACCATCCAAATTGGCGATGTTGCATCGCCATACGGGCAGGTTTTCGGGGGAATCCCTGCCCAAAGTTCTTTCCTTACTGAGATTGGGTAATGGGTGCTTGCAAGCCGGGTTATCTTACGGAGCTCGTTAGTACGATCATCCTTTCTGGTATGCTTGCTAAAACCAGAAAACCCAATAAAAAAAGCCCTGGAGAGGCTTCGAAACTACTCCAGAGCTTTAAAACACAAAACTGAAAACAATGACAAGATACAACGAAATAAGAGGATATACAAATATCCTTTTGAAAAACAGTTCTAACGAACGCTTATCTGTTAAGGAATTCTTACACCGCTCCTCTATTAAGAATTCCATTAGGGAGGATAGCTACGTGTACGACTTTAATGACCCTATCATTGATCCACCTGAAGGATACATTGATGATACCCCTTACTATGGTAGTATGGATCCTGATGAGTTGGAGTTTTGGGGATCCATGGACGATGATGAGGTGCAAGAATGATTAAAAAGTTCAGGGCAACATATCACACCATAGATAACGGCGTCCAATCAGAGGAATTTCAGACATATATTCCCGAGTCGCAACTCATTAACGCTGTTCATATCGCAACTAACCATTACCTACAAACAAAGGTTTTAGATTATAAATTCGTATCGCTTATTAAGGATAGTAGATGCGCAGTTGTGGAGGTGGTGGACTAATGGAAGAATTTGCAGAAGACGCAGCAGGGCAAGCATACGACTTACCTGAAATTGGCGATGCAACATCGCCTGATGAATCATTGATCAGGCACCCAAAGCACGCAGAATACAACCCCTTCCATAGACTCTGGCAAATTGAGGAACTAACAGAAGGCGATAGAGACGAGAAAGAAAAATACATGCCCTCCCTTCTATTGCAATCCAGTGTTGTTTTTCCATGGCTTAGAAAACACTACACAGAGCAATGCGAAAAGAATAGAAAGGTTATTGTTGATGGAAAAACACGCCTTGTATGCTCACAATGTTTAGGTGAATGGTGTATTGTTGCTGATGTTGTTGAGCCACAATTTGAACAAAAAAGCTACGATAAAGGCGAAACAATACGCCATAAAGCAGCATGATTGATCTTGCCCCCATAGTAGATTTTATTCACAATTGGTTTGCTGAAACCTGGAGATACTGGATTGTTGGTATCGTTTTGGGAATATGGGTTTCTCTGGGTTTCTTGGTTCTGTTCCTTCACAACAGACTCAAAAAGGCACACCCCATTATTACATATGACCGCGACGGAAATATTCTTGATGATACTACTGATCGTGTGGATAGGGGGCGCTTTCGCCCTAGAAGTTTTGACAAAGACCAGTGAGCAAGGCGATGTTACATCGCCATAACGAATAAAGGTAGGGAGGGTTTTTCATTAACCAAGAAGGCAATGTAAGATAGAGCAACCTCCCTACCTTTTTACTTTAACAAAATTAGGGCTTACCCCTACTAGCCATAGCACCAGGAAAGCCCCTTAACCTAAAAAGGCGATACAAGATCGCCATTAACGGTATAGAAGAATGGAAAATACACAAAATTGTGACCACATAACACAAGACCACACAAAATTAATCAAGAACGTAGCAGAGCAAGAAAAGATCATTTTCGAACATGAGCGTGAAATATCAGATTTACACGAGCAAATGCTACTTCTTGAAAAGCGCATCATACAATTAGAAAATCGTTCTGCCAATAATAGGCAAATTATAGAACTGGAGCGTGCCCTTAGATCCCCTGTGATCGATCTCGATAAGCACAGGATACACCTCGTGCCTAAACATCCAGCCCTAAGCACACCAGCATGAAGGGTCTCATCTGTATCCTTCTATCTATCTGGATACCCTACTTAATTACCATTTGGGCTATCTACTTGGTTTGGTCACACGAACGAGGTACAACACCATGACCGTACTATTTATTCTTATTCGAATCTTTGGATTAATCATGTTCGGTTTTAATGCCGCGCACGGGTACAACCTGGACTACATCCCCCCTTTTGTTGCTGCATTCATTGTCATTGTGGCGTATTGGTTTATCGATGTAGACGACGAGGGAGGGTTGATAGGTCATGATATGGTGATTTTAAGACCTGGGCAAATTATCAAGGGAGGGAATACAAATGATTGATTACTCTTATACAGAACTAATTCAACGTATTCAACACATAACCGGTATTGATCCTTATGAGCTAATTGAACGTGTACGCATCTTACACGACGAATACGGCACGCTAAAAGCCAAAGTAGAATATATGCAGGATTTTAGAAAAGCGAAGTTGTATGCTATTGTCGAAGAGCTAAGGGCATACTACGCAGAGAAAGAAGAGAAAGTAAGCGAGGCGCGGTTGGAATCGCAAGCAAGGGCATGTCAGGAGTACAAAGAGTATCTCCAATACGCTTACGACGTAAAGGTGCAATACGTAAAAGCCGATTCCCAGTATTATGCCGCACGTAATCAAATGTCATTTTTAGAAAAAATGATTGATTACGCAAGAAGCGAACAATACCACATAGAAAAAAAATAACCATGGCAACAAAAACTGAAGACCGCCCCCCTGTCCCTGGCAATGGTACACAGCCTAACGGACAAGCGAAAGAAAAGAAAGAACCACAAATGAGTAGATCATTGATTGATATCTTGGATGATTTACAAAAACCAGTACCACAAAGATTATTAAAAGATAAGGTACTTAAAGGTAACAAAATAACATTTGTACCCTGGTATAGGGTGGTTAAACTTATGAATTTCTATTGCCCTTCATGGGAATATGAGGTAACAGATAAGACCATTACAAGTGAATATGTAATGATTACCGTTCGCATTTGGATAAGTGCTGAAGAGGGTAGATTTTTCAGGGAGGCAACAGGGATAGAACCCCTAAAAACAAACACGTTTGGCGACCCAACAAGCAATGCAGAATCAATGGCACTGCGCCGTGCATGTGCCAAATGGGGACTTGGTTTAGACCTCTATGAAAAGAAAGATTAACAATCAGGTGATGTAGGCGATGTGGAATCGCCGTTATCACCTATCAATTTAGCGCAGATGTGGACTTTTATTGCTTAAGAAAAACATTCATCTGGAGCCTTATCCAAGAGCAGAGAAGACAGGAGAAATTTACGGTAAACGGAGCCGTTCTGAGCATGCTATATGACATGATGAATAACGATTTAAAGAGGCAATCGGACTATCAAAAAATGTGGAAATGGACACGGGGAAAGCTCCGCCAGGAGTGGGCAAAAATAGAGGCTCAAGCAAGCCTTTTTTACCTAAAATCACAACAACCAAACAACAACCAAAAAAACGGCCCAAACGGTAGTAAAAACGGCGAAGTACAACCCGAGAACAACCAACATATAGTATATGATAATATTATACCTATAACTTCTGCTAGTCCTAAACCTTCTGCTAATAATAAAAATATAAATAACCCTCACACCCGTAAACTAAAAATTTACGGGAGTAAAGAGAAGTGTTTTTTAGTAGGGAAAGATTGTTTGAATAGACTGGCAAAACTTGGATCTATCTACCCTTCCCTACTAAACAATCCTGATAAGTCCAGACAGATGGCAGCGAAGGTATTTGATCTGCTGCACCGAAAGGATGGCTATAGCTGGGCGCGGATCGAAAAATTACTGAACTGGCTTTTGGATGAAGATAACTGGTGGATACTAAATCTCAAGTTTCGTTCACCGGCAAAGCTTAGAAAGCCAAACGATGAGGGTGTACTTTTCTTCGAGTTCTTCGATGGCCAAATGGAGGCAGAGAAAAAGCCAAAAGTGAAAACTAAAAGCTGGATGACTTACAGCCAAATGCAGAGCGACGCCAAACGGAGGAACATATCTTTTAGTGCAATCAACCCTGTCGATAAGTACTACGAACGAAACGAGGACACGAACATGTGGAGGCTGGCAGTATGAGCAGGAAACGAGCGAGCCATTATAGCCGGGTCATGGAAATACTCCCCTACCCTCACAGACCAAACATCGTTGCAATTACTAATGATGGTTATAGGGTGCACAGAAACTTATACCCCCTGCCTGATGGACTTACGCTTTATAGCGTGAGGTCCCTTGCATACCACCCCGGCAGCCGCACAACCTACAAGTGCAAGTGGTTTGCTGAATTTATTGAGTGGTTTGATCATGCGTTATGTGAAAACGTGTCGCTGGAGATAGGTAGCATTTCAAAACCTGGACACTGTAAAACAAGGGGTACAGACATTGAGGCAATGCACGATCTGAGAATGGAGGGAATGAAAGCAAAAGAGATTGCTCAAACGCTAGATATTGGGTATGATACGGTATGCATGTACCTGAAAGCAAGAAACAAAACAAAGTGGGCTAAGGATTGCGACGGGAATTACACACTAATCGGTGACCTACCAGACCCTTACGGAGCGTGGATATGCAACAACCAGGGTGCAAAAAATGCAAAGCAGGTTGCAGAGAATGCAAACGTTACCCCTATTGCGAAAAATGCGGAGGTGATGGTGCAAGCTGGATTATCGGACATAGCCAAAGACGGACAATACGTAACGTCATCCGCACCCCTGACGGAAGCTGGCAATGCAAAGTCTGTCGTAGGTGGCCGGATTACCAGTTCCGAGCAACACCGCAAAGCAGCCTGAAAAGAGACGACGCAGATCGCCTACGGAGGAAAGCAGCATGAAAAACATCAAACAATGGTACACAAGGTGCTACTACACGGGGGGCTCATATTTTGCCTCTAAGACGTCTTGCATGCTTACCCCTACTGGGTATCGAAAAACAAGAGAAAGTGCGGCACAGGGCGAATACTGGCTCCTGACGGAAGATTACGAGCCATCGTACAACATGACAAGCGCTAAAATGTGTAATGGCAAGGTAATTCCGGCCTCCTCCCCTGCTGAATACTTGAAGGATTACAAGGCGAAAATCAGACAAGGAGTACCCCGCGGAATGCAACTTCTAGAGCAGCAAAAACACATGAAGGAGGCAGCATGAAAGGCTTTTCGAAAATACGGTTCGTCGGTGGTACTGCTGATGGGATTAAAGATGATCACATGCCGTCTAGCATGTGCGTGCAGTTTATTTCATGGTTTGATGGATGGATGCGCATAAACAAAGACGGATCTTACACTATTATCAAAGGAGGTGAAATAGACAAGAAAACATGGGAGTGTTATCACGAAAGTGTGTATGAAAAGGGCAGTAAAAAAAACGGATACATTCAGTACAAGCACGTTAGAAAAAAAATAACATATAGGTGTATTTCTACAACGAAAAAAGGTGATCGGTGCAGAAATGAAGCAATAAATACCGAATACTGTAAAGTTCATAAGAAGGTGGCAGCATGAGCACATACTACGAGCACACCAGGAAAGCCCTCCGTGAAAAGCGAAAGCACAAGGCTCGTTTACAAGGGAAAACCATGGAGTTACTGACACTAAAACAGAAGCTCTTTTACGACGCTTGGAAAGAATATTTTGATCAGTTTCATACGAAACCTACCTACGAGTACATGAGGGGTAAGTTAAAGCTCAAGAGTGATCACTCGGTCACTCAATATCTTATGTCTATCAAGGTTCACGGTTGGCTCAGAGAAGATGGCACCCACTACTCAAGCTCGTGCCCTTACTGTCATCTACTGAAAAAGGTGGCAGCATGATTCACATAGGCGTAACACCTGTCCCTAAACCCCGCATGACTCAGCGCGATAAGTGGGCAAAGCGCAAGTGTGTAGCAGAGTACTATACCTACAAGGATGAAATTAAGAAGCACCTGAAGCCGGAAGACTTCCCCGTTAGCGGTGCGCACGTAACATTCTTCCTGCCTATGCCCAAGTCATGGAGCAAGAAAAAGAAGGATAGACATTATTTAAAGCCCCATCAAAAAAGGCCAGATGTGGACAACTTGGCAAAAGGTCTGCTTGATGCCCTCTACTCCGAAGATGCCCACATCTATGATATACGAGTATCTAAGTACTGGGCTCACAAAGGACTTATTACAATAGAACAAACTCCTTTCATTTTAACAATACGAGGTATATATGTCTGACTATCAGATAGAAGTATCAGCAATACGTACTGAAGCAAAAGCTTCTCATTTTGAACTACAGATCAATAGGGCTACTACGCGGAATCAATGCAGCAAACTTGTTATTGATTGGCACACGTTGGCCCTTCAAAAAGCAGAAGATTTCATAAGAGCAAGGTTTTGGGTAGGAGGTGCTGTGCATAAAGCGCATTCATTAGCAAAAAGCGGTGATAATATTATGAATGATCTTTCCCAAAGTGTAGGCATTAATGAAACCCTTTTATCTAACTGCATGAGGCTTTACGATCTGTGCTCCGGCAAAATAGAAAGGCTTCAGTCTATTATTGATAATGTACTTGAAGTTAATGGAAAACTAGGATGGGGTGACATTGAAACTATCCTTAGGGTCAATAAGAAGGTTATCCAAGAAAACAAAAAAAGAAGGATAGTGCAGGATCGTATTGAAGAGATTCACAAGGAAGCGCCAGGGGCTCAAGTAATACCACTTAACGCCAGTGATGAAGATATTATTATCCCTGACTTCTCCCCTGACCCTGTTAAGTCCCGAATTACTAAGCGTAAAACACTCCGCTCTATTGCTTCAGCTTGCAATGAACTTGCTACTAACCAGGGCGGGCAGATAGCAATACAAGAAATCGAAATCGAAGGAGAAGGAAGTTTTACGGTGTTAGTATCGATTGTGCCTATTGCGGTCAGCTAACCACACCTATTAGGCGAGTCACTATAACCAAGATAACCACTCGAAATTAACGAGTCAGTATAACCAAGATAACCAACTGGCCCTAACGAGTCGTCACACACAAGATACCCATTCGGCCCAAACGAGTCATAAATACACAGACAACCACTTTGCCCTAACGAGTCAGCGAGTTGAAGATACCCAGCCATAGGAAACGAGTCAGTGGATCTGAGATAACCACGAACCACAAACGAGTCAGTTGCTTTGAGATAACCACAAACCATAAACGAGTCAGTTGCTTTTAGATACCCATCAAAAGCAAACGAGTCATTACATTGAAGACAACCATCAAAAACAAACGAGTCATTATATTGAAGACAACCATCTGAAACGAACGAGTCATTACATTGAAGACAACCACTTTAACCTAACGAGTCAAATTAAGCGAGATACCCATTCGGCGCGAACGAGTCAGATTAAACGAGATACCCATTCCACGCGAACGAGTCAGAACCTCGAAGAAAACCGCCAATGTATAACGAATCAGACTTTCTTAGAAAACCAAAGAAACAAAATGAATCACAACGAAAATATACACACGCTAAAAATGATGGTACAAGGTATGTACCAGATCCAAGACATGAAAATCCGGGCAGGTAATCGACTATCAGCCTATTACAGAGAAAAGCTAGGTATTGAACCAAGCACTAAAACGGACATAAATTGCAGCATGGATGCTGTAAAGGCTGAGTTCAAAAAGATCGTTGGCAATCCGGAAGAACTTAGCTCACGCCGAAAATACCTTTACGAGGGACTCATTGCAAATTATGCAGAGCTTGTAATGGTTCGGCATTATATACACCTTGAGCAAGAAGAAAAATCAATCGAAAAAAGCCTTAAATATGTACTCAGAACCATACCTGTGTACGCCGAATACCTGGAAGGTATTGAGGGTGTAGGTCCTGCAATGGCTGGTGTAATTATATCACAGATTGATATACACAAGGCTAAGTATGCTTCTTCTATTTGGAAGTATGCAGGGTTAGATGTTGCACCTGACGGAAAAGGACGTTCAAGAAGGTCAGAGCACCTAGAGGATAGTGAGTACATAGACAAGAATAATGAACTTAAAAAAAAGAAAGGAATAACCTTTAATCCATTCCTAAAAACAAAGCTTGTAGGCGTGCTCGGATCCTCTTTTCTAAGGGTAGGTGGCGATAAATACAAAGAGATCTACTACAACTATAAAAACAGATTAGAATCTACTCCGGGACATGCTATGTGGAACCTAGATGGACTAGAATATAATCCGAACCTTGCTAGGTGGAACCTAGATGGACTAGAATCTACTGTTGCTGTCCCCCCTGATGTATGGAATTATCTGTACGTAAACAGGCAAGAGGGAACATGGAAAATGTCTCTGCATGAGCCAAAGACAAAACCAAGAGAGCAAGGCTACACGTTTCCATCCAAAGATGAACACGGAAAATATCTTGCATTAAATAGTGATGGCAGTGTAAGATTAGAACCTGTAGAATATGACAACAAGAAGAACTTAACAAAAATTCGATTGCGTATCGCAGGTAAAGGCATAGCTGTTTACAGGAAAGGGAAAACAAAAGGTCATAGACATAACATGGCGAATAGATACATGATTAAGATGTTTATTATAGACTTGTACGAAAATTGGCGAACCATAGAGGGATTGCCAGTATACGCACCGTACCATGAAGCCAAATTAGGTCTCAAGCACGCTGTGTAAGTCAGATTCACCAAGACAACCAGAAGTAGATAACGAGTCAAAGACAGAGAGATAACCAACGTAAGTTAACGAGTCAAACACCTAGAGATAACCAATGCGCTTTAACGAGTCACTGACCAGAATACACCCAAAGGGGGATAAACGAGTCATAGGTGCATAGATAACCACCTTCGCTAAACGAGTCTGAGTGGAAGAGATAACCATTTGTATATAACGAGTCATCAGGGTTTAGATAACCAGTAAAATTAAACGAGCCAAAGAGTTTGAGCTAACCAATTATCCACAACGAGTAAAGCCACCCCAACTTTAAGGGGTGGCCTCCCCCCTGCCCTACAACCTACTAATGGCCGTTCTGCATTTAGAACTACACGCTGTACGCTGTCTGCCTGTCAAGTAGTTATCACATGCAGGATTCTTACACTTACGCCGATTCACGTTCTTAGGATTGTTTGAAGGGCCTTTTGTCGATCTAGAATGCTTCTCCCCTACAGTCAGTTGTTTTGCTGCTGTCTTTTTAACCTTAATATCCTTTTCTATCCCCCCCACTATTAAAGCGTATTCAGTTTTAGCAAGCCTTTTGATTTTACCCTTGTTTTTACTTGCCTGTCTTTGCATCTCATCATTCCGATTATCCTCCGTCTTCTCCTTTGCTCTAAGTGTAGCCAGTTCCTTTTTAAGGCTGCTGCTTTCAATCAGAAGCGCCCTTTCTTCTCTTAGCTGAACTCTAAGGGATTCATTCTCTTTTCTTAACGTGTCGAGTCTACGAGCTCTATCCAGGTAAACAATATTAAATGACGCAATGATCAATCCGGGTATGGTAAAAACGATGGTAAATAAATAGGCTGGTATGATCACAGGAAAAAACTTAGCCAGGAGCGTAAAACCTTCAAGAAGAACCCCACTGTAGAACAGTTTCTCTCCTACTCTTCTTTGTCTACCATGATAATCTCCTTTGCCTAGTTTATACTTGAGCCTTGCTATAAATATCGTCGAAGCCACGAACCCTACACACTGCCCCGCCATCATTATCATGTCACCGTAAGCGGATATAATAGCAAGCCTGATACCTGCGGCCATGAGTAAAGTTAAGGCCATATAGCCGACTAATTTCTCAACCCAATAATCCCCCTTGATTAGTCTCTGAGGTGTAACAGTTGGAGGCGCTTGAGGTGTCACATTTCTTTGTGACCTTCTCCTAGATGTGTAACTCTTGCCGTTTACTCGAAATGTTGCTTTACTTTCTGGTAGTTCCATATTATGTAGCGGTAAAGCCTCCGGTTTATCCTTTTGGCAACCGCTACGATGCACAGTTCAAGTGGCGACCTTGCAGATGCACCGGAGGTATTCGTTATGACGATGTAACATCGTCATGGAATGATTGTAGCGGATTTATACGACGATGTAACATCGTCAATGAACCCCTAATATAGGGATTAATTCAACTAGTTGGGAACTGTAACCAAATATTAGTCAAACAACAAAATATAGAAAGGCAAAAAGTAACAGGCTGAATATGATAAGTGTAACACCTGTAGCGCCAATCATCATAGACCATTTAAGATAAGGTGGCACGCGCCTCTCCATAGTGTTGCATATTGATGATACATCATCAACGCTAAGTGTTACGTTTTCGATCAGCTTTAAAAACAGCAAATGCCAGGGCAATACCTACAGACAACAAAAAGCAAAAGTATCCATACGCACATATAATGTTATGTAACAGAGGTGGGATCATTAGGGGCGTACTCTGACTTATCTGTAGACATTTGCATTAATTCTCTGCGCTTGATTCGTATCTGATATATTGTAAAGACAAGACCGGCAAAAGCCAGCAGCAGCTGTAGTACAGGCATAGACGTTTCTACAAACGTTTGTAGCCATGTAGCAGAAACAAAAAAAGCAGCTAAAGGGCTTTCTTTTAGCGCTGCAATGAATAA
>JAAOEI010000679.1_pt1 | contig 12938 bp, 13 predicted proteins | sample 7059261 | NCBI WGS metagenome assembly JAAOEI01 (sample SAMN14008812, study PRJNA610033) | viral metagenome | isolation source: viral particles filtered from seawater | place: China: Hangzhou Bay, Yangshan Deep Water Harbour | collected 2017-10-31
GATCCGATGGTTGTTTACTCTATATAGAGTAGAAAGGTAGTGCGTTATGTCTAAGTTTAGAAAAGTCAAAGTATGCGGAGTTGATTACACCCTGTATGGCATGGCTGAGCATGCCAAGCTAAACAAGATGACAATGCAAAGGGACAGTCATCCCTACTTCATCCCAACGGATGAAGGCCACTATGTGAAAGCGAGGGACAATCTTTGGTACCACGCAATGAAGCTTATTCGGAGCATGATGTGCAACGGCTTTGGTAATCACATATATATAGCTGAAGCAAGAAAGCAAACTGCTCCAAAGCTTGGGGATCACCCGGCCGATACATTCTACAATGAGATGCGAAGTCTTTTCATACGCAACCTTTTGCGTGATGACGCAAGCTATCATCGCATACACAAGCACATCAAGTCTGCGCTGCGCAGATACTTTGCGTCAGCTCAAATCAGGTGCAAAAATCACAGTTACTTTATGACTGACGATGAAACTACAGCAGCTGGGGGTGACGATGGCTCGCCGTTCTTTAATTACGATCTTAAATATTATTTGAGATTTCGTAACTATGTAATGTGCTATGTCGTTGGTTATTACCCGGCGTGGCCATTCATATCCGAAGTTGCCACAAAGTCAATTGCCAGAAGCGTGCAAGACCAAAAGTGGCACGGCAACCTTACTGGGATTGGCCCTAAACAATATTACCCTGATAGCTACTACTCCAACCCTGTTAACGACAAGGTTGGCAGCGTGTTTCAAGACAACGAGCAATCATTGCTCGAGATATTTAGCAGGCTTAAGCGCAAGGCAACCAAGGTTGTCAACGGTTTACACGGGCTTCAGACTTACTCAAGCAGCGCCCGTGATGTGCTTAGCAAGTACATCCCTGACGAAGTGGTTAGAATGGGTCTTAACATAATGGCTGACTATGTCGGTCACATGATGGCCCGTGTGTTCATGGGGTGCATTCGCATCACTAGAGAGGACACCAAGAACGATGATCCGGCCAGCGTCTTTAATGATGAATGTGGATGGACATACGGCATCCTTAGCGTTGACATGACTTTTGGAAGCAAGTCTGCGCCTTCAGATCCCAGACTTGCTAGGCGCCAAAGCGATTACGAATCAGGGCTGGCTATAAAGCCAGCCAATTATCAGTCCGAATGGAACGCACATTTCCGCAAGCATCGTTACTGCATACAGTCACCCAAGAATCTCCCAACTGTCACCCGATGTCTGGTCAAGTCTAGGACTATGCACAATTACATGTACAACACTCACACTCCAAGCCAGCGCAACGCTATTGCGTCAGGCATGATGTGGTTCAAGGGTGTCGATGCGGGTTTCAAGTTCGAGTACCTGCTTGATGACATGTACTCCACCAAGATTGACAACACAACCTTTGGCAGATCGTGCGTGTCAGTTTACCAAGAAGATAAGAAAGGTAGGCGTGGGTGGGACGATGCTCGAATGTCAAGTGGACTTTCATCTCCGCTGGATCGTGAAGTCAGTCACGCTTTGAATTTCATCGGCACCCCTGCGTATGAGAAGCACCCATATATTTCAGGCACAAGATCTATTCGCAGTATGTTTGTGACGCCACGGTTCTTTGACCGTGTGTTTGCCCGTGGACTGACTTGGTCTGGCGGGATGACGACCCATGTCTACAGCAAGCCAAGGGATATCGGCAGCGACATGATCGTGTACGAGGGTGTTCGCATTGACCACGGATGCGACATGAGTAACATGGGCGCAACCCAATTTCAGAAGTATGTTGACTCCAGTCGTGACACCGTTTCCCAGCATCAGCGTGTGTTCGTCAAGCACAAGCCAACCGGCGTAACCTTTGCCATCAAGTGCGACACCATGAAGCCTGTCACTGTAGACATGGTCAATGGCCGGAAAGTGTTCAACAACCTGCCACGCTATGAGGATGTGTGCCAGCATGAGGTGAGCAAGGAAATCATAGAGGCTTTCTCAAGCTTTCTAGCCGAGATGGAAACCATGGATTCCATGCGCATCTTCAGCACTGAGGGCAGACACATGCACGACAGCTTGGAGGAAGATCTTGGCACTAAGCAGGGGTTCAATCTGGTGAAAATGAAAACCAAGTATCTCAACATGGAATACGATCTTACTGACCCGATGATTGCCACCAATGCACGGGCGCTTGTCAAGAAACTTTACAAGGATTCAGGCAACGCCATCGCCACGGCGCATGACTGTCGCAATCTGGCTGGGCATATCATCGCACCGATGGTATTCAATCATGCAATCAATTGCTTCAACTCCATATTCATCCGATGCCATGACAACCTTTACATGTCACGCAGTGGGGCGAAGGACAACAGCAAGTTTGACAATCACGCCAACGACACCTATCGCATAGTGGTGGCTGACAGTCACGGGAGTGCAGTGACCGAGCATGTTTTCCCATGGTGCTACACGGTTGACAGGATGAAGAACGAGGACATGCAGCTGCGCAACGATGTCATCGAGGTCGGTAAATCTTTCATAAGTTCCACAGACTTCCCAAGTGTAATCAGGAGTAAGACTATTTGTAATAAATAAAAATATTGGCATAGACAAGTGGAGGTTATTTGTTTACAACTTCCACTTCACCACTACCATAACGAAAGGATACACAATGGCTAGCCGAACAGAGCATGGATTTAAGATCGTCAAGGACAAGGAAACCAAGCACAAGTATTTTGCCGAGCTTGTGCTATGCGAGGTGGCCGGTACACTGGACGGACAAGTCGCAATCGTGTGCGTTGGCGAGGTTAAGAAGCAGCGCACATCCGGCAAGCCAATCGTCACATTCCCAATGTCATCAACTCCACAGGAAAAAGAAGCCCAGTGGCTTTTAGCCAAGGCCATTTGCGAGTGGCTAAATCTTATCCTGCCTGATACCATGAGAACCATGGCTGTCGGCAGTCAAATACCTGACGGGTTTGGGGAGAAGTATGTAACAGTAAGAAGGGTCAGGGATGACGAATGAAAATCAACAACAACACAGGCCGAACCATCAACTCTTGGATGAAGTGCTGCAAGCAAAAGATTATCAGTCACATGAACATCTATGGCTTCAAGGTTGCGTTAAACATTAGCGTTGCCGATAGCCGGGACAAGCAGCTCTGGAAATTTGTCTTTCATAATAACGAAGAAGGTGTTGAGCATTGGGTGAGAATTGACAAAAGCTGTCTAGATGACGACACCGGGTCAAACAGTACACTTGAAAAACTTAATGATGCAATTCTTAACAAAAAGATGACCGTCACGCAGTGGCTGGAGCATGACACGAATTACAGTTACGGTGTCATAGGGTCGTGCATTGAACAGTCTAGCAGCGTGTTTGATTTCTTGGTTGAATACGGCAACATAAAGGAATCATCTGGTGTAGGTTCACACCCAACACAAAACATATTCTACCGAACTGCTGGTGTGTATGGTGACGCTTTGATCATAGGGATGAGCGAAAGAAACATCCTTGAAAAGTTGGAGTCGGAAACTATAAAGTTATTCTCTTGAAAGGAGATTGCCATGGCGAAAGTGTACGGTTATGTCAGGGGTAGCACCAGCAAGCAGGAGCTTACACTGCTTGCACAGACCGAGTGCCTGCAACGGTTCTATGATTACAAGTTTAAATCAACCCATGAATTTGAGATTGTCGAGGACGCAGCAACCAGCGCAACCAAGTCGTTTGAGAACAGGACTGGCGGTGCTAGGATCCTGAGGATCACCAAGCCGGGTGACGCAGTGATAGTAACCAAGCTAGACCGTGCGTTCCGCAACATGCGTGACATGGCGCACACCATGGAGATACTCAAGGAGCGTGGGGTCGCAGTGCATTTGTTGGACATCAATGTCTCCACGGACTCAGATGTCGGCAAGCTTATGGCTGGAATCCTAGCGTCAGTCGCAGACTTTGAGAGGTCGAGGATTGTGACTAGGACAAGGGAAGTGCAGGGTGTCAGAAAGAAATATGTCGAGGAGTTTTTCGTAGGACAGAAACCTTTTAACACCGAGGCTTCTCTTGGGTATCGCAACACCCCATACTGCTGGAGATGGAGCAAGGAACACAAGCGTGGGTTTGAGATGCCAGAAGAAAAAGCTATTGGGGAACACATCTTCAAGGTGTACCTCAGGACATTGGCGCAGGTCAAGGCTTCCGGGTACGAGGGCAGGATGAAACGCCACCCTGCCCAGCGCCAGAAGAAACGCAATCTTCTTCAGCAGATTCGCAGGACTTTGCTTTCAAGAAGAATGAAGAAGTCAAAGGAGCTTGAGAGTATCAGGCAGATGGCTGGAACATGCGACCCAAAAATAATTGCCACCTGCCGTGTGACTGCCATCAACAAGATCAAGGAGGAGATCAGCAAGAAGATTGGTTACGCCAAGGATGTCAGGGTTGGGCCGTCACCTGAGAATGTTGCAACAGGAATGGTTGACAACCATCAGTACACCAAGAGAACACACATCACTTATCGCCTTGTACTTGAAGAGCTTGAACGCACCGGGTTCGAGCTTCCAGAAACTGTCGCCAATCAAAGGTGCTGGACTCACGGGCGTAAACAAATTAGAAACGGCAAGTCAGGCTGGACTCTTAAGCTTGTAAGTTTGTATGTCAGGAATGAACTCAAACTTTTGAAGGGAGGTTCCAATGGCAAGGTTGCCACAGCCCGATAGGGTTCCGAGTGCGAACGAAGTTTTGTTTTGCGAGGTGATGAAGGTTTATGTCAAGGCCGGGTACACAAAGCCTATGGAAAAGCAAGCCCTTGAGCTGGCAAGAATTCTCCTGTTTCCAAAGCAATCCAACGCCTTTGCCATTGCCATGGAGTACGGGAACCACACGCTGCTTAGTGCAGCAAAGGTTTCCGTACTCATAAACCCCGGAAAAGAACCGCTTCCTGTGGCTGATGTCACACAGGCAAAGGATATTTACGAGGAGTATTTCGATGACTAAGAGCTTGTTTGGTCAGGTTTCAAAGACTATAAGGGAGCGTGGTAAATACTACGGGAAACCTGAGGACAACTATCGGAGGACTGCAGACCTGTGGTCTGAGATCCTAAAGACAAAGGTTACACCTAAGGATGTGCTGCTGTGCATGGTGGCGACAAAACTGTGCAGGGAAATAGCTAGGCACAAGAGAGACAACATAGTGGACATGGCAGGATACCTAACACTTTACATAAACATGGAGGACAAGTCGTGCAAAAGATTTACGAAACGGAAAAAAATAAAATAAATGAGAAAACTATTGCTGCTCGCATCGAACAATATATGGACTGTGAAATGATCGAAGCTCCACGCAAATGGGAGATTGATTACATCGCCCGGCGAGGCAGCAAGATCGTGGCGTGGGTTGAGATCAAGCAAAGAAACTACACCATGGCAGAAATTAATATGTTCGGCGGTTACATGCTGTCACTTAAGAAGTGGATGTTTGCCAAGACTCTGTTTGATATGACAGGAGTTAAGTTTGCCTTGGCTATAGGGGCTAAGGACGGGATATACATAGGAAGCTTTGATTGTTTTTACAATCAAAACATAATCTTGGGAGGTAGAAAAGATCGCAACGACATCGAGGATATTGAACCGTGCGTGTTGATACCTACTACTAAATTTTATAAGATCTCTGAAAGGATTAATTATGGACAGGAACGAGTGGCTCAAAGCTAGGAAGCGTGGGGTTGGCGCCAGTGACATGAGCGCATTGGCCGGAGTTAACCCATACAAGTCTGCGTTTGAAATTTATCTGGACAAGACATCGGACGAAGTCAACGAATTTTCCAACCAGTTCACCCATTGGGGGAACATCCTTGAGCCTGTGGTAGCTGACGAGTTTGCACGGGTGACCGGTGCTGTGGTCAAGGCTCCACCTCAGCAGATCATGCAGCTTGCCGAACATCCCCACATCATGGCGTCACTGGACAGGGTCGCTGTCATGCCTGACGGGGAGGAAGTTGTGGTTGAGATCAAGACTACATCGTCACGGAACGCCAGCAAATGGGGCGAGCAAATGACAGACCAGATACCGATCCAGTATTTGGTGCAGGTGCATTACCAGATGGGTGTCAGCGGACACAAGACTGCGTATGTACCAGTGCTGATTGACACTTCAGATTTCAGGATATACAAAGTCGAAAGAGATGATGATGTCATCAAGAGCTTGCAGGATTTGGCCCATGAATTTTGGGACAGGGTGATCAACAAAAACCCGCCACCACCTGACACGACAAGTCCGGCTGGCAGGGAGTTAATAAAGAAATTCAAAGCAGTATCAGGCAAGAGCGTTGACTTGCCAGTAGAGAGCGTCACTTTGCTGCAGACTTACCTTGACAGCAAGGAGAAAGAGGCAGCAGCAAATGAGGAGAAGGAGAAGGCGCAAGCTGACATCATTCTCCTGATGGGTGACGCAGAGATCGGAAGGTTTCCAACAGGTGGCGTAATAGAAAGGCGGTTGGTAGAACGCAAGGAGTTTACAGTTAAGCCCGGTACATTTTACAAAACTACATTTAAACTGAAAGAGGATTAGCCATGAGTACAGAAGTAGCAACCACCTCAAACAAAGCCAAGGAGTTGAGGACATTCCTTAATGACCCTAGGGTCAAGGAACAGATATCCTTGGCATGCGCAGCAACGGTAAAGCCTGACAAGCTGATACGCACAGCCATGACACTGGTGCAGACAACCCCTGACCTGATGGATTGCTCACAAGCCAGCATCTTAGCAGGGATAGTCAAGGCAGCCGAGCTTAACATCGAGTTGACTGGCGCCCTTGGCCAAGCTTACTTGATACCATACCGTGGCAAAGGCGGGGCGGTGGCCAATTTCCAAATAGGATACCGGGGATTGATCGAGCTGGCGTACAGGTCGGACAAGATCCTTAGGTTTGACGCACGGGTAGTGTACTCAAAGGATAAGTTTAGCATCAGCTATTCAGACAACCCGTGTTTTAGTCATCAGCCGTACCTTGGCGGTGATCCCGGTGACATCATTGGGTTTTATTCTAGCGTGTTCTTCAAGAACAACGCCAGTGACCTTGAGTACATGAGCTTGGCACAGATCATTGATCACAAGGAAAGGTACTCCAACGCTGGAGCGTTATCCCCATGGAACACGGCGTTCACGGAGATGGCCAAAAAGACTGTGATCAAAAAGCTGGCAAAGCGTTTGCCTTTATGCACTGAACTCCACAGCGCAATTGACGAAGACGAAAGGCCATTCCATGGCGTTGGTTTTTCGGTTCCACCAATGGAAATTCCTGTTGATATTAAAGCCATTAAACAGGATGATACACCTAGGAGAACCAAGACCAGCATGCTTAAGGAAACACTAAGCAAGCCGGATAGCTCTGAGATTCTGGAAGGCACGGAGGGCGATTCTAAATAGCGTGTCCATCTTAAATGACATGCGACAAACACAGGGGTTACACAAGTGACCCCTGTTTTTTTAGACAGGAGTTATCAATGGCAGACCTTCTTTACTTCAACAAACAAGACAAGTCAATTGACAAAGAGGAATGGTCTAACCTTATCAGGGATCCGTCTTACACCAACGAGGGGTACTACAGCAAGCACGATCTTGAGCTTAACTTAAGTTGGATAGGAGTGTGCTGGGACGAGGAAAAGAACCCAAAGACTTGGTGCCTGAGCCTTGAGACGGTGGACGAGCTTGGCTATGTGCAGTCGATCAGGAATTTTGTGAACGGGAAAGACAAGGCTGTCAGCGAATTCATAAGAGTAAAGAAGATGATGGATGATGGCTCGATTTTTCAGGTCGGATTTAAGAAAGAGCGTGAGAAAAAAAAGCGGAAGAACAATGAAAAGAAATAAGTACAACAACCGTATTGTGGTGGTGAACGGAATCAAATTCCACTCACAGAAGGAGGGCAAACGGTATGCTGAACTTTTACTTCTTTTAAGAGGGGGGGTGATCTCAGATCTAGCGACACAAGTGCCTTATCTGATCACCGTCAACGGTAAAAAGATATGCAAGTATGTCGCTGACTTCGTGTACCGTGACCTGCAAACTCACGGTACCGTAGTCGAAGATGTCAAGGGATACAGGACTGAGATTTACAAATTAAAAAAGAAATTGGTAGAAGCTATTTACGATTTTAAAATCACTGAGATATAGGTTTCTTATACAACTCTGGGTGCTTCTTCTTGTATAGCAGTGCGTTGTTTTCCATGTTGCGCTGAAGCCTAAGCAACTCTATCTGCTCCCTGTTCAGCTCATTGATTTTGTCAGGCCGTGCATAGATTTTTTCAAATGTTCCTATTCCGTTGGTGCCAGTCAGCTGTTCTTTGATCAGCTCCTTGGCCCTGAGGTTCATCCACTTCTGGGTGTCAACATCAGTAAACCTTCCACCAAGAGTAAGGTTTAACGCCTTGGTAAGCGGATCTTTCCGCTCATCGACAAGCGTCTTGCCCATGCTTGCGATCCTTGACAGCGGGGAATTCATCAGCAGCTGATCCAGAATCCTGCTCCCTGTCGGACTGTAAAGGTCATCCAAGTTTCGATGCCCAAAGAATTGCCTGTTGGTAGCCAGCTCCAACGGGCCTTTAAACAATGGATTGGTGGCCCCAAGAATACTTTCCAACCCTCGGAACGCTTGGTTCTGAGAGAACGGATTGCTTGCATACTGGGCGACAACATCCACCGGAAGATCAAGACCAGTAAAGAAAGTCCTAGTACCTTCAGGCTTTACCCCACCTAGCATTTGATTCAGCTCTGTAGTGTCGTACAACATCGAGCTTCCAAGGTGAGTGGGAAGCAGTGCGGTGTTTTCATCTTGGCTTCGCATCCTGCCAGCGGTCTTGGCGTACTGCGCCATCAAACCACCGGGATGTTCGGTGATATCCCGGACGACAAACGGCGCCATGTTTTTGGTGAATGTGTAAAATGGTATCGCCCTTTTCATCACATTCTTTTCAAAGCTTGTGAGCGCAGAGTAATCCACATGGCTCTCGTTGACCATCCTAGCTGCTTGCTCCGGTGTGTACCCCTGCTTGAGGAACCCCAAGAAAGCACCGCCTCGGTTTGCCCCTTCAATTTTCTGGTTGACATCACGCCCCCAAGTGAACGGCGCAAAGTTATCCATGTTGGATTTTAGCTGGCCGTTTTCAACAACCATTGGCAAAAGATTTTTGAAGTTTGTTTCTAGGTTTCCTGTCGCAGCATTTGGCTTTGCCACATCCCAGAATCCTTTAGCCAAGCTGGAAGCTGACCTGACTGGTACTTCACCCGGTATCTGCTTGGCAATCTTCTCTGCGAGCTGAGCTGGCTCGACAATTAAATCACTTGTTGTATGTGGAGATATGACCCCGTACTCATGTAACAGCTCGTTGAATCTTCTTGTTGCAGCGACATCGTCATACAGGCCAAGCCCGTTCTTAGCTCTTTCGCTATTAATTTGTTTAAACAAAGGAAGATTAGTAATGCCTTCAATCACCCCGCCTGACGCAGCCTTGTCAGCTTGATAAGCGTTATTGACCACTTCCCACGGCCTTGTTCCTGCGCTTCCTGACGCTATGTTTGTGGTCAAACCTGATATAAGATTTCTTCCATGGAAGCCGGGAGCTATGATAGTAAGGCCACCCTTGGTAAGATTGGTATATTCATCGAACATTTTCATTATAGGGCCAAGAGGCTTAGGCGGTTTAAAGCTTATAACCTCAGCGTTTATGTTGTTGACTGTTGATTGTGGAACCCTAAGGTCACTAAATACTTTCTTGAAAGCCAATTGATTGGCGTATCTTTCAAGCTGACCGTCAGTCGGATTAAGATTCCCAAGCTCAGCAAAATAGTCCACCAATGACTGCCTTCTGTTCACAAGCAAATCATCTGCGTGAGCCTGAATCTCAGCTCTAACTGTGGCTGGCAAAGGATTAGTTGCAACATCAGCGAATCTGTTTGTGTCGTAATACCTGTCTGCATAACTCGCTATCGACCTGTCAGCGTTTATGCCTGTTGACTTTAGAGCATTGCCAAAAGTTGTTGTGCCTTGAACATCAGTGTTCTTAAGGCCAGTGTTAAGCAGCTCATCAAACACTGCTTTTGTTTTGGTCGCTCCTGTGTTTGAGGCAAGTATCCTGCTTTCGAGCGAGTCCAATATGTGTCCATAGAAAGGCGCACCTTTTGGAGCATCCAACGCACTAGCCAATGATTTACCGGCTGGCATCGTCACACCTGCTGGAAGATGAGCAACACTTTGTTTGGCCATTGTTTCAGCTATATTGGCAGCATTGTCTGCTGCTAAAATCTGAGATCTTGTTGTTGGATTAATTTCTGGAAGTGCAGATATAAGCTGGTCTGAAGCATTGCTAAGTTTTTTAGACGATCTCAAGTTTAACGCCGGGTCAATCAAAAGGTCTGCCCTAGGATCCGCATACCCTGAAAAATATTTTGGAATGTTGTATCTAGCTGGATCTTTGAGTGCATCTTTGATAATAATGTTGCTTGGCGTATACCTCTGAAGCCAATCGTCAGCTGTCAGCCCCATCTTTGCGCCTTCTTGTCTGGCTATTTCCTTGGCTACAGCATTGGCATCTTTGATTATGTCGTAGGTATCTTTGTTTAAAACTCCAAGCCTGTTTTGCTTGAGGTCATCAATGGCATCATCGCCAAACATTTTTTTAATTTCGTACAGATCATTTTTAGATCTAGCGTAAGTTGCAGCGTCAGGAAATTTTAAATAATTAAGTGCAATTTTTTCTGCTGACTTGTCGATGTCAGCCGCCACAGTTCTAGGGTTGCTGGTGGTGTATAGCCCAGTTATCTCTGGATCCTTGGCCATTCTTTCTATGTCGGTTGCACCCTGCGGTAAACCTTTCAGTGTTCTTTCAGTTGACAAAGCAGCTTCAGTCGCAGCGCTTGCGTCAACTATTCTGGCAGGAGCTGTCAATCTTCCATTTGAAACCGGGTTGGCATACCTAGGGAAATACGGTTTGATTATTTCCGATCCGTCACCCATATGCACAACATCATCAAGAGCATAAGTGCCTGATCCTCCAAGGCTGTACCTTAGACTGTCTGCGCTGGTCAATGCGTTTGTTTGCTTAGCAGCATAGCTCGGCCTTGCAATCATTCCAATTCCGGTTGTATTATTTGAAACATCAACAAACTGTTTAGCTTTGTCGTAAATGTTTTCAGCTTTTAGTAACAGCTGTGAATCGGTAAGCCCAGTCAAGTCTTGATGAGAACTCTTGATGTCTCTTAGCGCATCGTTCATTGACGCAGCAAGGCTTGTGTTTATTGATAGTTTTGATGGGTTTCTATTAAAGTCTTTAATTACAGGGCCATTGTCAACTGACCATCGTAACAGCTCAGGATATTTGACATCCGCTCCAAGCTCTTTTCTTAAAAGGTTTACATCTGTTCTTGCCATGGCAAGGTTTGGCAACTCATCAGCCGTTGCCACTTTCATTATGCTCTGGCCTTCTGGAGTCACGGCGTTGTTGTATTTGCTATTAAACATCCCTCCTAATCCACGACTAAGTACCCCGGCTTTTTCTCCAGTTGCCTTGACTATATCACCAACCACTGGCAAACTTTTGGCGTAGCTGTACGCCTCGCTTGCAGCATTACCAACGCTTGCTGCTGCGTTGGCAAGCTTTTCGCCAGCCTCTCCAGTCAGCGCCCACCTATCTTTCATAAAAGGGATCTTTGCTCCAATTGGCCCACCCAATGGTTGGTTTAAAAACTGAGAAGCTATTTCAGCAGGGTCTTTTATGCCAGCCTCAGTCAAGTTTTTGTAAACATTGCCATTGTCCAGCCATTTTAATTCGTCTAGATTTTGTAAACCTTTGGTGGCTTGAATGACATTCTTCGCAGGATTGTAACCATACTTTGAAAGTTTTGCCCCGGCTTTGGTTAAAGCTGAACCGCCAAGCGTAAGGTAAGTTGTTGGATCTAGTAGTATCTCCGTACCTATACCGCCCAAGGTGGACATAAGGCCGTCATCCGAAGCGCCAAAAAACTGCTTGTTTAATTGCTCACCTGACACTGCGTTTTCAGGTTTGGTTAATCCAGCCATATCAGAAAAGGGGATGATTGACAAAGCCTCCTCAGGCTTACCGCCAAGTATCCCCCTTACGGCTCTTGCTCCACTGTATTTGTCAAGGGTGTTACCCACCAACGCCAACCCTGACAATGCGTTTGCTCCAAGATTTTTAAGCGCAGAACCTTCGTCCTCCTGAGGTATAAGAGTCTTATACTCAGGAGTCGTGCCGTTCATGCGGTCACGCCTTCGCTTGTCTGGATCGTCATCGTCAAAGAATGAGTTGGTGAATATACCCATTACCGTTTCCTTCTGTCATTGCTTGGTGGAGCAGGAGGAGGTGGAGCTTGCTGCTCAGGAGGTGCGCCCTGAGGTGGCATTGGTGGAGGTGGTGGCATCATTCCTTGAGGTGGCATTGGTGGAGGTGGTGGCATCATTCCTTGAGGTGGCATTGGTGGCACAGGTGGAACCATCATGCTTGGATCCATTGGCTGAGATGGGTATTGCTGCATCTGCTGCATCATCTGCTGCTGAATCATAGGCCCAAGCAACTGCTGCAAAAGCTCCATGTTTTCCTCCTGCTTTTCCGCAGCAGGAGATGTACCCATGGAGTTTGGCCCTTGCCCTTCGGATGTGTACATGGATGACAGAAGCTGATCAATCGCTTCCTGAGGAAGATTAAGCTGCTGCAACAGGCTCATTGCTTCACCGCTGTCGTAATCCCCTGTTGACTGAGGTTGCATCATGCTTGGATCTGCGCCCATGGGTGGCTGCATTCCGCTGTCGTCATCAGTGGATTGATCAACCCCGGTGGCTGCGTCAATAGCATTGTCCTGTTCCGGGGTCATGCCATTTGACTGTTGAATCAAATCCATGATCTGGTCTGGGTTCATCTGTGGCATTGAGCTTGACTGTAGCATATAGATACTCCTTGGTTA